>Ga0247608_10007385_pt1 | contig 11281 bp, 8 predicted proteins | sample 176DNAGHGlowgp2_FD_193490 | JGI IMG/M metagenome (GOLD analysis project Ga0247608, IMG submission 193490) | Sheep rumen microbial communities from Palmerston North, Manawatu-Wanganui, New Zealand - 1766 DNA GHGlow gp2 | ecosystem: Host-associated > Mammals > Digestive system > Stomach > Rumen ... | reverse complement strand
GGGAGCTGTTCGCCCAGTAAAGCCAATAGTAAATAGATAATCGGTAAATCGTAAGTAGAAAAAGATGTTATACTACCTGTTTCGATTCTTAGAGAACTTCAACATACCCGGAGCACACCTCTGGAGCTACATCTCCTTCCGTGCCCTGCTGACGCTCATCCTCTCGCTGCTCATCTCGGCCTGGTTTGGCGAGTACTTCATCAAATGGATGAAGCGGCGGAACATTTACGAGGTGCAACGCTCGGCAGAGGACGACCCCTTCGGCGTGGAGAAGAAGGGAGTGCCCACAATGGGGGGCATCATCATCATCGTGTCTATCCTCGTGCCCGTGCTGTTGCTGGGCCGTCTGCGCAACATCTACCTCATCCTCATGATCATCACCACCCTCTGGCTGGGCTTCCTCGGCTTCATGGACGACTACATCAAGATTTTCCGCAAGAACAAGGATGGGCTGAAGGGTAGATACAAGATTGTAGGCCAGGTGTCGATAGGCTTCATTGTGGGCCTGGTGCTCTACCTGAGCCCCGACGTGGTGATGCGCGAGAACATCAGCAAGCCGCAAAAGAACCAGACGGAAGTGGTGGCACACGACAGCGAGGCCCGCAAGTCGCTGCAGACCACCATCCCCTTCACCAAGCACCACAACCTGAGCTATAGCGACATCATGTCGTTTGTGGGCAAGCACAAGGTGGCCGCCGGCTGGATTCTCTTCGTGCTGATGACCATCCTCGTGGTGACGGCAGTGTCAAACGGTGCAAACCTGAACGACGGCATGGACGGCATGTGCGCCGGCAACTCGGCCATCATCGGCGTGGCACTGGGCGTACTGGCCTACGTGTCGTCGCACATCGGCTTCGCCTCCTATTTCGACATCATGTATATCCCCCACTCCGAGGAGTTGGTCATCTTCCTGTGTGCCTTCGTGGGAGCCATGATCGGCTTCCTGTGGTACAACGCTTTCCCGGCCCAGATCTTCATGGGCGACACGGGGTCGCTGACCATCGGCGGCATCATCGGTGTATGCGCCGTCATCATCCACAAGGAGCTGCTGCTGCCCATCCTCTGCGGCATCTTCTTCGTAGAGAGCCTGAGCGTCATCATACAGACACAGTGGTTCAAGCTGCAGAAGCGGAAGGGAAAGCGCGTGCGCGTGTTCCGCTCTACCCCCATACACGATAACTTCCGCCGACTGGACTCGCAGCTCGACGCCACCTCGCGCTATATCTTCAAGGGCTGGCCGCACCGACCCTTCCACGAATCGAAAATCACCATCCGCTTCTGGATCGTATCCATCATACTGGCGGCTCTGACCATCATCACCCTAAAGATAAGATAAAAGAAATGGACAAGAACAACAGAATAGTCATATTAGGAGCTGGCGAGAGCGGTGCCGGAGCCGCCGTGCTGGCCAAGAAAAAGGGCTTCGACGTGTTTGTCAGCGACATGTCGACCATAGCCGAACACTACCGCCAGATGCTCAACGACCACGACATAGCCTGGGAGGACGGCGGACACAGCGAGGAACTCATCCTCACGGCAGGAGAAATAGTGAAAAGCCCGGGCATACCCGACACAGCACCCATCGTGGCGAAGGCCAAGGCAGCAGGCATACCCATCATTAGCGAGATAGAGTTTGCCGGACGCTACACCACGTCGAAGATGATCTGCATCACAGGCTCCAACGGAAAGACCACCACCACCAGCCTCATCTACCACATCTTCAAAACGGCTGGCTACGACGCCGGACTGGCAGGAAACATAGGCCACTCACTGGCCTTGCAGGTGGCCGAAGACCCGCACGAATACTACATCATCGAGCTGTCGTCTTTCCAGTTAGACAACATGTACGACTTCCGCGCCAACATTGCCGTGCTGCTCAACATCACTCCCGACCATCTCGACCGCTACAACTTCGAGATGCAGAACTACGTCGACGCGAAGATGCGCATCCTGCAGAACCAGACAGCCGACGATGCCTTCATCTACTGGAACGACGACCCCGTCATCAGCCGAGAGCTGAAGAAATACAACATCAAGGCCGTGCAGTACCCCTTCTCCGAGCTGAAGGAGAAAGGCTCCATTGGCTACATAGAGGCCGGACAGTACGTCATTGAGAAGCCAGAGCCATTCAACATGGAGCAGGAAGCACTCAGCCTGACCGGACGCCACAACATCTACAACTCGCTGGCTGCCGGCATAGCCGGAAACATAGCTGGCATCAAGAAGGAGGTCATACGCCAGTCGCTGAGCGACTTCCCCGGCGTGGAGCACCGCTTAGAGAAAGTAACCACCGTGCGGGGCGTGGAGTATGTGAACGACAGCAAGGCCACGAATGTAGACGCCTGCTGGTATGCCCTCGACTCTATGAAGACACGCGTGGTGCTGATTCTCGGCGGAAAGGACAAAGGCAACGACTATGAACCCATCAAGCCACTCGTCAGAGAGAAATGCTCAGCGCTGGTATTCTTAGGAGTTGACAACAGGAAGCTACACGAGAACTTCGACAGCCTGGGCATACCCATTTGCGACACCCACTCCATGAAGGACTGCGTGAAAGCTTGCTACGAGATGGCCAAGCCCGGCGAAACGGTACTCCTCTCACCCTGCTGCGCCTCCTTCGACCTCTTCAAGAACATGGAGGACCGTGGTGAACAATTCAAGGAATTAGTCCGAAACTTATAAAACAATAGTCTAAAGAGTAAAGTCTAAGGTCTGAAGTCTGAAGTCTAAAGTCTAAAGTCTAAAGTCTAAAGTCTGAAGTCTGAAGTCTAAAGTCTAAAGTCTAAAGTCTGAAGTCTAAGGTCTATAGTCTAAAGTCAAAACAACTACAGTCATGAACAAGAAGTTAGGCAATCTTTTCAAGGGCGACAAAGGCATCTGGACGGTGTTCTTCTTCCTATGCCTCATCAGCATCATCGAAGTCTTCTCGGCCTCGAGCACGCTCTCCTACAAGAGCCAAAACTTCATGGGTCCAATCATCTACCACGCAGGAACACTCGTCATGGGCATCTTCATCACCATCGTCGTGCTGAACATCCCGTGCCGCTACTTCAAGCTGATGACGCCCGTGCTGCTACTGCTCTCATTTGCCACCCTGGCCTGGGTGCTGCTATTCGGCGAGAGCATCAACGGCGCCAACCGAGTCATCCAGCTGCCAGGATTCACCTTCCAACCGTCGGAGCTGGCAAAAGGCACATTGGTGCTCGCCAGTGCTCAGGTGCTCAGTGCCATGCAACGGGAAGACGGCAGCGGTGCCGACCCGAAAGCCATGAAGTACGTCCTCGGCATGACACTTCCTGCCGTAGCACTCATCGGCTTGGAGAACCTCTCCACAGCAGTGCTGCTCTTCGGCGTAATCTTCATCATGATGTTCTTTGCACGCATACCCATGGTGCAGATGGGCAAGCTGACGGGAGGCATCGTGCTCGTCGTGGGCATCTTCCTCACCCTGGTTCTCACCATAGGCAGCATGGATAGCAACGACGACAGCAAACAAACGGCCAATACAGAGATCACGACAGTCGACGAGGAGGACGACGAGGGAATGTTTACGAAGCTGTTCCACCGCTTCGGCACCTGGCGCAACCGATTGGTGAACCGCGAGCCACGGCCCGAAGACCCGAAAGACTACAGCGTCAGGGATAACTTTCAGGTGGCCCACTCCAACTTCGCCATCGCCTCGTCGGGCATCATCGGCAAGGGGCCGGGCAACTCCGAAGAGCGAGAGTACCTGCCACAGGCCTTCTCAGACTTCATCTTCTCTATCATCATTGAGGAGATGGGACTCATAGGAGCCATTGTCGTGGTGTTTCTATACATCATCCTGCTCATACGAGCGGCACGGATAGCGGGCCGCTGCGAAAACAACTTCCCGGCCTTCTTAGTCATGGGGTTGGCCGTACTGCTGGTGGGCCAAGCAGCCATCAACATGATGGTGGCCGTCGATTTTGGCATCGTCACCGGTCAGCCACTGCCGTTAGTGTCGAAGGGCGGCACGTCGACGCTGGTCAGCTGTGCATACATCGGGGCCATTCTCAGCGTGAGTCGCAGTGCTAAGCGCAGAGACCAGAAAGGAACAGACGCAGAGACCGAGAATCTATATCAAGAAGCATAAAAGAAAGAAAGCTATACCAGAAAAAAAATGAAAGAAGAAGAAGCATTACGTGTCATCATCAGCGGTGGCGGCACTGGCGGCCACATCTTTCCCGCCGTGTCGATAGCCAACGCCATCCGTGAGCTGGAGCCTCGGTCGGAGATACTCTTCGTGGGAGCAGAAGGGCGCATGGAGATGCAGCGCGTGCCGCAGGCCGGCTACGAAATCAAGGGGTTGCCCATCAGGGGCTTCTATCGCCCCCTGTGGAAACCTGCAAACATCGGCGTGGCCATTGACTACCTGAAGAGTAAGCGGATGGCCAAGCAGCTGCTGAAGCAGTTCAAACCACAAGTGGCAGTAGGAGTGGGAGGCTATGCCAGCAGTGCCGCCTTGGGAGCCGCCAACAGCCTGGGCATACCCACCCTGCTACAAGAGCAGAACAGCTATGCCGGACTGACCAACAAGAAACTGGCCACAAAGGCGGCAAAAATCTGCGTGGCCTATGAAGGCATGGAGCGCTTCTTCCCAAAAGAGAAAATCATGCTTACGGGCAACCCTGTACGCCAGCAGCTGCTCAGCTCGCAGACATCGCGCGAGGAGGCACTGAAGGGCTTCGGCCTGTCGGCTGAGAAGAAGACCATCCTCTTAGTGGGGGGAAGTCTCGGCGCACGCACCATCAACGAGAGCGTGCTGCAGCATCTCGACATAATAAAGGCCAATAAGGGCGTACAGCTCATCTGGCAGACAGGGAAATACTACAGCCAAGAGATTGCGTCGCGACTACAGGGAGAGACCATCGACAATCTTGTCGTCACCGACTTCATCAGCGACATGGCCGCAGCCTACAAGGCTGCCGACCTCGTCATCAGCCGGGCCGGGGCGGGCAGCATCAGCGAGTTCTGCCTCTTGGGAAAGGCCGTCATCCTCGTGCCCAGCCCCAATGTGGCCGAAGACCACCAGACGAAGAATGCCATGGCCTTGGTCAACCGCCAGGCCGCACTGCTCGTCAAGGACGCTGAGGCACCAGAGAAGCTCATCGCACTGGCCATGCAGACCGTCGACGACAGCACGCTGCTGGCCAGCCTACATGAGAACATCCTGAAGATGGCACTACCCGACTCGGCAGCCATCATCGCACGCGAAGTCATCAAACTGGCAAGACAGTCATCATAAAACCACTTCCATTAATAACACCAAAAGAAAACAATGGACATCAAAGATATCAAAGCCGTCTATTTCATCGGTGCCGGAGGCATAGGCATGAGTGCCATTGCCCGCTACTTCATCAGCCGCGGGCTGGTGGTGGCCGGCTACGACAAAACCCCGACAGAGCTTACCCAACGCTTGGAGAAAGAGGGCATGCTGCTACACTACGAAGAGAACGTTGACGAGATTCCGCACACCTGCAAGAATCCCAACCACTGCCTCGTGGTCTACACCCCTGCCATTCCTGAGAGTCACCGCGAGCTGCAATACTTCCGCGAGAACGGCTTCGACATTCAGAAGCGTGCCCAGGTATTGGGCACCTTGACACAGCAGATGCGCGGACTCTGCGTGGCCGGTACCCACGGCAAGACCACCACGTCGACAATGTGTGCACACATCATGCACCAGAGCCACCTCGACTGCAACGCTTTCCTCGGAGGAATAGCCAAGAACTACGGAACGAACTACATTCTCAGCGAATCGGAATACGTGGTTGTCGAGGCCGACGAGTTCGACCGCTCCTTCCATTGGCTCCACCCGTACATGACGGTCATCACTGCCACCGACCCCGACCACCTCGACATCTATGGCACAAAAGAAGCCTATCTTGAGAGCTTCCGCCATTATACCAGCCTCATCAAGCCCGACGGAGTGCTCATCATCCACCGGGGCTTGGAGATGAAGGAAGACCTGCAGCCTGGCGTCCGCCGCTATGACTACAGCCTCGACGAGGGCGACTTCCACGCCGAGAACATACGTATAGGCAATGGCACCATTGTCTTCGACTTCATCTCGCCCATCGAGAATGTGAAGAACGTGGAACTGGGCCAGCCGGTACCTATCAACATCGAAAACGGCATCGCCGCCATGGCAATGGCCCAGCTGGCAGGGTGCACAGCCGAGGAGATGCGCGTGGGAATGATGTCGTTCAGCGGCGTAGACCGTCGCTTCGACTTCAAGATCAAGACTCCACAGCTGGTGTTCCTCTCCGACTATGCACACCATCCCAAGGAAATCTACCAAAGTGCGCGCAGCATCCGCCAGCTCTACAGCGACCGCCACATCACGGCCATCTTCCAACCCCATCTCTACACACGCACCCGCGACTTCTACGAGGAGTTTGCGGAGGCACTGAGCCAACTCGACGAGGTCATCCTCACCGACATCTATCCAGCCCGCGAGGAACCCATTCCCGGTGTCACCTCACAGCTCATCTACGACCGCTTAGCACCGAATGTGGAGAAACAGCTCATCAGCAAAGACGATGTCATACCCCTGGTGAAGAGCCGCTCATTCGACGTGCTCATCGTCCTCGGAGCTGGCGACCTCGATGCCCTCGTACCGCAGATAACCAACATCCTCAAGCGCAAATCAGGAATTATAACCGTGAGATAACCACCACCTGCCCATGAACTGGAAGAAAGTCCTCGTCATCGTCTTCAACGTCATCATCGGAGCCTATCTGGTGCTCACCTTTACCACATTCATCGGTATGGGCGACAAGGGTGACGTGTGCAAAGACGTGCAAATAAGCATCAAACGTGGAGTCATCGAGGGTTTCCTCACCCCTGTTGAGGTGCGCAACATGCTCAACGCCGAGAATGTGAACCCCATCGGCCAACGGCTCAATGCCATCGACCTACGAGCCATGGAAGAGATGCTTGAGGGCCAGGAACTGGTGGAACATGCCGAATGTTACAAAACCCAGCACGGCAATGTCGCCATCGACATCACCGAGCGCGTGCCTGTGGTCAGGGTCATGGCAGCCAATGGCGACGACTACTACGTCGATAAAGACGGGCGCATCATGAAAAACACCGGCTACGCCTGCAACCTGATGGTGGCCACCGGACATGTCAGCCGCCCATACGCCCAACGGGTGCTGGCACCTGTGGGACGACTCATCATGGCCGACGACTTCTGGCGCAACCAGATTGAGCAGGTCAACGTGCTCAGCGACAGCACACTGGAGATGGTGCCCCGCGTAGGCGAACATATCATCTATCTGGGCAGGCCCGTGGGAATCAGCAAGAAGTTAGAACGCCTGCGCAAGTTCTACCTATACGGCCTGAGCCAAGCCGGCTGGAACAGATACTCACGTATCAGCGTAGAGTTTAACAACCAGATAGTATGCAAGAGAAGGGAATAAAATACGAACAGCGAAACATGAATCTAACAAAATAATAAATGGTATGGCAGCAGAACAGAAAGAATTCATTGTGGCAATAGAACTCGGTTCGTCGAAAATCACCGCTATTGCCGGACAGAAGAAGCCCGATGGCAGCATCTCGGTGCTTGCCTTGGCCAAGGAGAACTCATCCTCCTTCATCAGGAAAGGAGTGGTCTACAACATCGAGAAAACGGCACAAAGCCTGACGAGCATCATCAAAAAGCTTGAAGCACAGCTAAAGACGCGCATCGTACAGGTGTTCGTAGGAGTGGGCGGACAGTCGCTCCATTCAGTACGCAACACCATCGGCCGCGACTTGCCTGCCGACAGCATCATCACCCAGGAGATGGTGGTCGAGCTGATGGATACCAACTGGTCGCTCGACTACCCCGACCAGAAAATCCTCGACGTGGCCGAGCAGGAATACAAAGTCGACAGCCATCTGCAAATGGATCCTGTAGGCATCCGCGCCTCACGCCTGGAGGGCAACTTCCTCAACATCCTCGTGCGCACCACCTTCTTCCAAAACCTCAACCACTGCTTTGAAATGGCCGACATCAAGGTGGCCGACATGTACCTCGCACCCTTGGCACTGGCCAACGCCGTTCTCACAGAGGCCGAGAAGCGGTCGGGCTGCGCCCTCATCGACATTGGCGCCGACACCACCACCGTCAGCGTCTTCTGGAAGAACGTGCTGCGCCACATCGCCGTCATACCCTTAGGGTCGAACAACATCACCAAGGACATTGCCTCCTTGCAGATGGAAGAGAGCGATGCAGAGCAGATGAAGCTCAAATATGCTTCTGCCTATACCGACAACAGCGACATCGACCCCACCCTCAAACTGAGCATCGATGCCGAGCGGACAGTGGAAAGCCAAAAGTTTATCGAGATTGTAGAGGGGCGCATGATGGAAATCATTGAGAACGTGCGCTACCAGATTCCCGACGAATACTACGACAAGCTCCTCGGAGGCATCGTTGTCACTGGAGGTGGCTCGAACATGAAAAACATTGAGAAAGCCATCACCAATAGCACACGCATTGAAAAGGTGCGCGTGGCCAAGTTCGTCAATACTACCATCAACAGCAGCAACGAACAGCTCAAAGCCCGCAACGGCATGTACAACACCCTGCTCGGCCTGCTGGCCAAGGGCGACATCAACTGCGCCGGCAACGGCATCGACCAGCAGCGCAACCTCTTTGGCAAGGAGGAAAGCCAGGACAACGGACCGACACTGCCCGACCGCAAACCTCGCCAACCCCACGAGAAAGAGCCCGGAGCCGTGCGAACACAGGCAGAGGAAGACCTCGCAGCCCAAGAGGCACAACGCAGGAAAGACGAGGCCGACCGCCTGGAACAGCAGAAAAGGGAAGAAGAGCTACAGGCCGAGAAGCAACGTAAGAAGGAAAACCGGTGGTACAACCGCCTGAAGAGAAGCCTTGGCAAACTGGCCGACGACATTACCAAGGAAGAATAAGAAGTAGTAGGAACGCGAAATCGTTTAAAATGACAAATTGTAAAAAAACGCAGAAAAGATGGAGAACAACGAAATACTCGACTTCGGCATTCCCGAAGAGAAGCACAGCATCATCAAAGTCATCGGTGTAGGCGGTGGCGGCGGCAATGCCGTCAATCACATGTACAAGGAAGGCATCCACGACGTCACCTTCGTAGTCTGCAACACCGACAACCAAGCCCTCAACGACTCCCCCGTGCCCGTGAAGCTGCAGCTCGGCAGCGAAGGGCTTGGAGCCGGCAACCGTCCGGAGAAGGCGAGAGCCGCCGCCGAGGAGAGTCTGGACGACATCAAGCGCATGCTCGACGATGGCACACGCATGGCCTTCATCACCGCCGGCATGGGTGGCGGCACAGGCACGGGTGCAGCACCGGTCATTGCAGAAGTGTCGAAAAAGATGGGCATCCTCACCGTAGGCATCGTCACCATACCCTTCCGCTTTGAGGGCAACCGCAAGATTGACCAGGCCCTCGATGGCGTAGAGGAGATGTCAAAGCATGTTGACGCCCTCCTCGTCATCAACAACGAGCGGCTGCGCGAAATTTATCCTGACCTGAGCTTCCTCGATGCCTTTGGCAAGGCCGACGACACCCTCAGTGTCGCTGCCAAGTCCATCGCCGAGATTATCACCGTCCACGGCGTCATGAACCTCGACTTCAACGACGTGAAGACCGTCCTCCAGGACGGTGGTGTCGCCATCATGTCGACAGGCTATGGCGAAGGCGAGGAGCGCGTGAAGAAAGCCATCGACGACGCTCTCAACTCACCGCTGCTAAACGACAACGACATCTTCAACTCCAAGAAGATTCTCCTCAACATTTCCTTCAGCCACGAGAAGGACTCGAAGGACAACTTCATGATGGAGGAGATGAACTACGTCCACGAGTTCATGGCCAAGTTCGGCAGAGACTTCGTCTACAAGTGGGGAGTGGCCGTCGACCCCGAACTGGGCAAGCGCGTAAAAGTAACCATCCTCGCCACTGGTTTCGGCATGCAGAACGTTGACGGCATGGAGGAGCGCATGATGAAGCAGCAGAGCCGTGAGGAGGCCAACCGTCTGGCCGAAGAGCAGGAGAAGGCCGCCAAGCGCGAAGAGCGCCGCAGCCACTTCTACAACGATGCTGATAAAAGCCGCCACTACAAACGCCGTCCGAACATCTACATCTTCACAGCTGAAGACCTCGACAACGACGATGTCATCTCGGCCGTGGAGTCGACACCCACCTACAAGCGCACGAAGGAGATACTGAGCAACATCGGCACACAGAATGTGGTTCCAGAGGAACCCCTGCAGCGCACCGACAGCAGCGAAGCCGTGCAGGGTGTCATCAGCTTTGTGTAGACCGGTCTGACGGCAGCCTCAGCACCGACTGCCCATACCATTCATTGCTGCTGTAGGCTTTTCATAACAACGAAGTTCCCCTGGGTTCATCCGAATCCAGGGGAATTTCGTTTGAGAAGGGAGCGAACCTCCATTGGCTCGCTCCCTTTGATGCGTCGCTTACTTCACGACCACCTTCTTACCGTTAATGATGTAGAGACCCTTCGTGAGCTTCTCCACCTTCTGGCCACGGAGGTTGTAGATGCCCTGTGCGGGCAGCTGCTCAGTGGTCAGCTGACGGATGCCAGTCTCATAGAAGTCTTTCTCAACGAAGAACTTCACGTTGTCGAAGTAGAAGGTCACGTCGTTGGCCTTGTCCTTGGAGAGGTTGAAGGCGATGCTGCGGAACTTGTTGCCGTTGGGCACGCCGTCGGTCTTGGCCTCAGCCTGGTCAGCACTGATTGTACCTTCCTTTTCATAATGCTGCCACTCGGTAGTGAAGGCAGGCGAGCCGATCATACTCCAATGGATGTAGTTACCCGGCTCGCCATGAGCCTGCGTGTCGGCCGAGCCAGCAATGCTGGCCTTGTAGTCGAACTCAGCCTTATACTTCGTGCCTTCGGGCAGGATGAAGGGCAGATAAATCCAGAACTGGCTGTCCCAGTCGTTGGTAGCTCCGGCAATAGACGTCACCTGTATGCCACGGCTGCCGTCGACACCGATACCGTCGACGATGGTCGAGGGCACGATTTCATTAGAGGGAGCCTCCTTCGAGAAGAAGTTCTCCACCTCGTTGCTTTCCATGCTACCATTGGTGAGGATGTCGACCCACTCGTCAACGGGAGCGGGCTTCTCAATCCAGATGCCGAAGTTGTCGAAGCAGTAGGTGTTGGCATCTGCCAGGTCGTTCAGGTTGAAGGCAATGCTCTGCATATCGGCCATGGCTCCTTCGACGTTGACATCGGCAGTGAA
>Ga0247608_10007383_pt1 | contig 11283 bp, 9 predicted proteins | sample 176DNAGHGlowgp2_FD_193490 | JGI IMG/M metagenome (GOLD analysis project Ga0247608, IMG submission 193490) | Sheep rumen microbial communities from Palmerston North, Manawatu-Wanganui, New Zealand - 1766 DNA GHGlow gp2 | ecosystem: Host-associated > Mammals > Digestive system > Stomach > Rumen ... | reverse complement strand
GTCAAAACAAAGATTTATTGCTAAAATATATATGTATTTTGAAATGGCGCCGTTGGTGAAGTGGTTAACACGCTAGTTTGTGGCACTAGTACGCATGAGTTCGATTCTCATACGACGCCCCAGTTTGAATACATAACACATCTTACGATGTGTTTTTTGTTTACTTTTTGCGTGTTTTATGGTATTATATGCTTCACTGATTGGGGGTTGTCTTATGAATCTTATACAAACATTAGATGATGAGTTAAAACAACTACATTTAAATGATTTTGAAAAAGCTAGATATATATATTTAAGATGTTGTGAATTGTTTTCATTTGATGCTCGATGGGAGTTTACTGATTTATTTAATGATTTTGATCTACATAAGCAAATAGAAAAAAGAAAGTTTAATATTGAAGACATAAATAATTATTTAGTAATATGTCATAGTTTTTCTAGATATATTTTAAAACCATTAATAGATAAATTAACAAATCTAGAATGTAACTTAATTAGTGATACTAATCACAGTTTTGTAACGATACGTAGTAATGATAATACATGTCACGGACAAACATGGAAGTTAGATGCTACTCTAGGAGATTTAGCACTTGTTAAATTGGACTTACCTACTAAAGGATTTAATTGCGGGATATCTCAATATGATATTATGATTGATGATATGGATATTGATTTAGGATTTTGCAATACGCTATATGAAGACTATGAAAGAAAAGCATTAGGATATTCTTTTACTGAATGTATAGAAAATGTTGGAATTATATTAAAAAACAGTAATGCAAAATACCATTATTCAGATGCTAGATCATTATTTGATATGTTAGCTTCTGCATATAGTAATAATAATCGCACTTATCTTGATAAAAATTATAATTTCCATAGATTAATAGAAGTTTGTGATGAATTTAATTTCTTTGATTTATCTAAATCTGGTGATGAATATAAAATTAAAAAAATTAATTATGAAGAATATAAAAAACTAACTAAATCACTTTATCACAAATAAAAGAAAAGCATATGCTTTTCTTTTTTTATCGACAATTATTATTATTATTTCCAAAACCCCAGAATAGGAAGAAAATAACTATTATAACTATAAATATTGCCCACCAACTATTAAATCCATTATCTTGATTAGTTGGGTATGGACATCCATAATACATAAACATTCTCCTTTCTATATATTTTATGAAGAATGTTTAATAATGACATTACTCAACGGTAACACTTTTAGCTAAGTTTTTAGGTTTATCTATGTCGCAACCTCTTTTTAAAGCTACAAAGTAAGCTATCATTTGTAGAGGTGGAACAGCAAGTATTGGTTGAAGACATTTATGAACTCTAGGTATTATAATTTTATCTTCATAATTAACATCTACATTACCTACATATATTGGTTTTGCACCACGAGATATTACTTCTTCCAAATTAGATATTGTTTTATCTCTTATTTCATCATCAGTTACTATTGCGAACACTATAGTTCCGTCTTTAATTAGTGAAATAGTTCCATGTTTTAATTCACCTGCTTGGTACGAATCACTATGGATATAAGATACTTCTTTTAATTTTAAACTACCTTCCATAGAAATAGCATAATCTATCTTTCTTCCTATAAAGAATACATCTTCGTGTTTATAAATTGAATCTGCCAATTTTTTATAATAACCTGTTTTATCTAATAATACTTTTAGTTGTTGAGGTAATTTTTTAATATCTTCTAAGTATTTATCATCTTTATTTAATTTATAAGATAATAGAGATAATATTAATACTTGTAATATAAAGGCTTTTGTAGTAGCTACTGCTATTTCTTTACCTGCTTCAATTAATACACTATATGTACATTCTCTTTCAATAGTAGAACTTTCTACATTAACTATGGCTAGAGTATCTACTTTATTATCATTTGCTTTTCTCATAGCAGCTATTGTATCAGCTGTTTCTCCAGATTGAGATATTAATATTACTAACGTATCTTTATCATATATTATGTTACGATAGCGATATTCACTTGCAACATCACATTCTACTTTTATACCATAGTCTTCAAATAAATTCTTACCTATCATACCTGCATAATATGCAGATCCACAACCTACTATATGAATATTTTTATATTTACTAATATCTGGTAATTTATCTAAATTATTAACATACTTATTTATCAAATTATTTACTAATACTGGTTCTTCATTTATCTCTTTCATCATGTAGTGATCATATCCATTTAAACTAGTATCTTCTAAAGTTAAAGTACTTGTTTCCACTTCTCTATAAACTTTTGTATCATCTTTTTCTATTACATAACCATCTTTAGATAATGTAACTATTTCATCTTTACCTAGTAATACATATTTATTAGTATAAGGAAGAATTGCTCCTATATCACTAGTTACAAAATATTCATTATCTCCTATTCCTAATATTAATGGTGATTCACATCTTACAGCATATAATTTATCTTCTAAATCATTAATAATTGCTAATGCATAGCTTCCTTTAAGCTCTTTAATTGCTTTTTCTATTGCTTCTTTAGTATTACCATCATAGTAATAATCTATTAATGCAGCTATTACTTCTGTATCTGTTGCTGTATTAAATTTTATTCCTTTTTCTTGAAGTTTTTCTTTTATCTCTTTTGCATTTTCTATAATACCATTATGTACTAAGGTAATATGTCCTATTCTATGAGGATGTGCATTTATTTCACTTGGTTCCCCATGAGTAGCCCATCTAGTATGAGCAATACCAATATTAGAATCTATTAACTTACTATTATTTATTTTATCTTCTAAATTAGATATTTTTCCTACACTCTTTATTATTTGTATTTCATTATTAAACAAAGCTATTCCAGCTGAATCATACCCTCTATATTCTAGTTTTTTTAATCCTTCAATTAAAATACTTTCTGGTCTCTTATTACCAATATAACCTATTATTCCACACATAGTGTTTTCTCCTTATTTTCAGTATATTTTTATTATACCAAAAAAATAAGAGATTTCAAAATCTCTTATCTTATTACTTCTTCATGACTAAATATATAATTTAATTTTTCTTCTTTATTTCTTTTTGTTTTTATTAATTTATCTTCTTCTTCTGATTCTTTACGGATACTTTCATAATTATTTAGAATCATTCTCATATCATTTAAATTCTTTTCTTCCTCAAGAGTAATTCTATTTTCTGCTTTCTTTTTCTTTAAAGAATCAAAGAATTCTGTATTATTTTTATATACAATATAGTCATTTTCTGTTGTGTAGTATTCATAAACAATTTTATTATTTTTATTTAGTTTTATATATAAATCATAATTCTTATTATTTTTATTTATCTTACATAACGCTTCATTTACACTTTTAGAATTAGATTTTTGATATATCAATTTTATTAGAGAAAGACAATTTGCTTCATTTTCACTATTTTCTTTCCAGAATTTAGCATTGTGTGATGTATTAACTGTAGGTTTTACAATACTTATAACAATAACTACTAGGAATACTATATATATTATAAGAGCTATTGGTATATTTACTCCACCAAATTCACCACACATTTTTTCTAATGAAAATGAATCTGTTCCTTCATATTCTTTTAAAATATTATTTACTTTTCTTTTTACTATATATATATAATATTGATTAAAAACAAAACCTAGTACTATCATTGTGATTACAAAATATATAATAAAATACTTAGTTAAGAATAATGCTACTATAACAGTTATTAATAAACCTATAATTCCTGTGATATATAGTTTCCTATATAATAGATACATCCAATTAAGTAGGAATGCCCATATATTAAATGGTCTTTTCTTAATTAACCTATAGTCTTCTCCTATATATGCTTCTATATATCTTTCGTTTTGATCATATACTTCATTATCTTCTTTTATTTTTATTTCTTTTACAGGTTTTTCTTTTTTAGTTTTTTCTATTTTTACTTTTTCTTTTTTAGGTTTTTCTTCTTTTGGTTTCTTTTCTTTTTTCTTTTTTTCTTGTTTTACTGGTTCTAATTCTGTTTCTTCATCTTCTTTTGAATCTATTTCTTCATCATACCAGTTTTCATCTAATAAATCTTCTTCTGTTTCTTCTGTTTCATCCCAATTTTTTGCTTCACTTTCATCATTATAATATCCACAGTAAGTACAGAATTTTTCACCACTTTTTAGCCTTTTCCCACATTTTATACATTTCAATTTAATCACCTACTTACATAGTATCATCAGATAATTTTTCTACATTATTTTTTGTTTGTTCATTATATTCAGATATTTGATCTTTAAACATTACATCAAAGATAGGCATTGATTTAGTAATAACATCTGGATAAATATTTTTACTACTCATAATAGCCTTTTTAAAGTCCATTACATTTACTTCATATCTATTATCAAATAATGCATTTGAGAATGCTTCTTGGACTATTGTTAAAGAAACGTCTGGATAACGTGAACCTATTTCATATATTCTTTTATATTCACTAGTTATATCCGTAATAAATTCCATCATTCTTTTTTGAATGAAACCTGTATACATCATTTTAGCGCCAGTTCTTTTTTCTATTTTAGGTAGTGTTCCTATTAATATTTCAATGTTTTCTTCTCTAGTTGGTTCTTGTACTTCTACTTTTTGAAAACGTCTTACAAACGCTTTATCTCTTAGAATATATCTTTCATATTCATCTATAGTAGTAGCACCTATTACTTTAATATCACCACGATCTAATGCTGGTTTAAACATATTGGCAAAGTCTAGTGCTTCTCCTTTTGTACCCATAAGAGTATGTATTTCATCTATAAATAAAATTAATTTTGATTTTGTTTTTAATTCATCTAATAGGATTTGTACTTTTGATTCTCCAGTTACTGGATCTACTCCTAAAAGAGCGGTTGTATTTAGTTTTATTACTTGGTAATCTTTTAAAATATCAGGTACTGCACCTTTTTGAATACGATAAGCAAGGCCTTCAACTATGGCAGTTTTACCAACACCAGGTTTACCAATTAATACTGCTGATTTATCAGGTGTTAATAGTATTAATACCATTTCTTTTATTTGTTTATCTCTTCCAATAGCCGGATTAGTAATATATGTTTTTTCACAGAAGTTTTCTCCATAATTATCAAGCATACTCATTCTTTTTGATTTTATGTCAAAATTATCATCTAATTTTTCTAGTTCCATACTAACACATCCTAATCTTTTTTTATTATAACATACTTTTTTATTTTTTATTATATCTACCGTATCTTAGTTATTTAAATATTTACATTTTTTAACTTTTTTGATCTTTTTTTATTTTTATTAATTCATTTATTATTAATAAAACTACTCCAACAGTTATACAAATGTCTGCTAGATTAAATATTGGAAAATTGTGATTAAATATGTTAAATGATAGATAATCTATTACACTATGATAGATTATTCTGTCCATTAAATTTCCAAATATTCCTCCCATTATCATACCTAAAGATATAATACTTAATTTAGTAAAACTTTTTTCTTTTTTTATATATCGATCTAATATTACTAGGAATAATACACTTATTATTACTAATAGTATAGTATTATTTTCTAGTATAGAAAAAGCCGCACCATTATTTCTTATGTGAAGTATTCTAAAGAAATTAGGTATTATATCTATACCAGTATTTATTTTTAAAAATCTATTAATATAGTATTTAATTAATTGGTCAAATACAAAGACTCCTATAGTTATTTTATATATGTCTTCTTTTTTATTCATTTTCTTCATCCTTCAATCTTTTTATTCTTTCTACTATTATTTGATATTCATCTAATCTTTTTTCAACTTTTCCTCTTATTTTTAATAAGTCCCCTTTTGATATTTCTTGATATAAAGTAAATGTTTTAGGGAATAAAGTAAATTCAAAAGAAGCTGTTTCATCACTTCCTGATAGAAAAGCCATTTTATCACCTTTCTTAGTATTAATTACTTTAATCTTATCTACTACTATTAAAACATCTACTGTTTTATTAAAGTTTTCTTCTACTTTATTTAGTGTTATACAATATGGATTATCTTTTCTATATTGTGTTGTTGGATGATTTGATAAATAGAATCCAAATAATTCTTTTTCTTTCTCTAATAGATATTCATTACTATATTCTTTTTGTTCTTCTATTACTGGTTTAGCTACTAATGATGGATCTATATCTTTAGTTAGTTCTGCATAATTATATAAACTATCTAAATTATACATTAATGTAGCTCTATTAATATTAAATTCTTTAAAAGTATCTGCCATTATTAAATCTTCAAATACTTTTTTAGTTATACCTTCTATGAACAACCTGCTAAAACAATCATATATATCAGTAAAAGGTCCATTAACTTTAGCCTTTTCTATTGTTTCTGTGGCTACTATACCTAAACCTTTTATATTAGATATTGGATATATTATTTTATTATCTTTAACAATATAATTTGAACTACTTTCATTAATAGTTGGTTTTACTACTTCTATTCCATTAGATTTAGCTTCCATAATATATTCATTTGTTTTAGTAGAACTTCCTATTACATTAGTTAATAAATTAGAGAAAAATATTGTTTTATAGTGTGCTTTTAAATAAGCCATTTTATAAGCAATAATAGAATATACTACTGAGTGTGATTTATTAAATCCATATCCTGCGAAGTTTAATACTAAGTTAAATAATTCCTTAGCTTGATTCATAGAGTGATGATTTTCCATACTCTTTTTAATAAATTTATCTTCTTCACTTTGTAGCAATTCTTTTTTCTTTTTAGACATAGCACGTCTTAAGATATCTGCTTCTCCTAAACTATAACCTGCGTAAACATTAGCTAATTGCATTATTTGTTCCTGATAGATTAAGAATCCATAAGTACTTTTTGTTATTTTCTCTAAAGATGGATCTAAATAAGTTATCTTTTCTTCTCCATGTTTTCTTTTTATATAGGAATCTATATTTAAAGCAGCACCAGGTCTAAATAGAGCTATTGCAGCTACTATATCATCAAATGAATTTGCTTTTAATCTTTTTAAGAAGTTTCTCATACCAGTAGATTCAAATTGGAATATTCCACAAGTATTAGCCTCTTCAAATATTTTTAAAGTTTCTTTATCATCTAGTGGTATTTTATTAAATTCTATTTCTACACCATATATATTTTTAATATCATTAATTATATTATCTATTAAAGTAAGATTCTTTAAAACAAGAAAGTCCATTTTTAATAAACCTAAATCTTCAAGATACTCCATAGAATAACTTGTTAAATACATGTTATCTGATTTTGTTAAAGGTATTACTTCATCTAGATCTACTTTAGACATAACAATACCTGCGGCATGTTGAGAAGTATGTCTTGGAAATCCTTCTAATTTAATTGCTATTTTATACATATCAGTAAGTATACTATCACTATCTATTTTAGCTTTAAAATTAGGATTATTGTTATAAATATCTTCTAACTTTTCATGAGACATATTAGGAATATACTTAGTTAAAGCATCTACTTTATATGTTGGTATATTTAAAACACGCGATACATCTCTTATTACTTGTTTAGCAGCTAAAGTACCGAAAGTAATTATTCCACTTACTCTTTTCTCTCCATATTTTTTTTGGACATATTCTATAACTAAATCTCTTTTATTATCTGGAAAATCTGTATCAATATCTGGCATTGTCTTTCTCTCTGGATTTAAGAATCTTTCAAATAACAAATCATATTTTAATGGATCGATATCAGTAATACCTAAAGAGTATGCGACAAGACTACCTGCTGCAGAACCTCTTCCTGGGCCTACTAATATTTTGTTCTTTTTAGCAAATCTTATGAAGTCATACACTACTAAAAAGTAATTAGAAAAACCCATTTCATTAATTACATTTAACTCATATAATAATCTATTTTTATAAGTATCATTTACTTCATTATTTAATCTTTTATTAAGACCTTTTTTAGATAATTCAAATAAATATTTCTTAGGATCATCACAATCATATACAGGTAATAAATTTTCTCTTTCAGGAAATTCTATATTACATTTATTACTAATTAATATTGTGTTTTCTAAACCTTCTTTATTACTTAATTCATCTATATCAGTAATGTTTAATTCAAAGTTATCTACTATATAATCATTAATATTATCTTGTGTTTTTCCATCTCTTATACAATATAAATATGGTAGTACTTTCTTATCTTGTTTATTTAAATATAATGCTTCTCTTAAGAATACAATATTCTTTGTGATTATAAGAGATTCTTTTAATTCTTCTTTATTACTGAATCCTAAATATAAATCTAAATATATTTTACCTAGTTCATCATAATATTTATTATATTTAAATGGTAAAATACTAATTACTTCTTTATTATATTTTTTTAAATCATCTAAAACTACTTTTCTTTCATTTTGAATAGTAGATAATTTAATTAAACTTTTATATCCTTCATAGTTTTTTGCATATATTAATATATTAAAATTTTCTAAGATTAATTCTAATCCTATGATTGGTTTTATACTATTACTTTCACATTTCTTTATAAACTCCATAGTACCATACATATTAGTATCAGTTAGAGCTATACTAGAGATATTATTATTTTTGGCAAAATTTACTATATCATCTATTTTTAATAAACTAGATAACATTGTATAATTACTTTTATTAAATAATGGAATATACATAATAATACCTCCTTGTACTTATTTTATCATATAATGTATAAATTATTATATAAATAATCTTTATTTTTTCCTTATTTTATTTGACTTTATAATGGTTTTATGTTAATATTATTAAGCGAGGACCAATTGTATGGTGTATTAAGCGAAAACAAGGGAGGGAATAACATGGCAGTAAATATTTCAGGAAGAAAAGGTAATGTTAAAAATATTAGATCTCATGCTTTAAATGCTACTAAGAAAAGACAAAACGTTAATTTACAAGTATATAGATTAGAAGACGGAACTAAAGTTAGACTTTCTGCTAAAGAAATTAGAACTTTAAAGAAAAATGAAAAAGCTGCTTAATTGCAGCTTTTATTTTTTATTCTACTGTGAATCCTTGAGTAATAGCTTCACTTCTTATAGTTTCATAAGAAGTGTTTTTATTATAATCTACTTTAGTAAATGATTTAGATTGTTGAATTTGATTTAATTTAGTTAAATCTAGTTTTTTATAATCTACTGATACTTTTATAGTAATCATAGTATTTGAAGTAGATGATATATCTATACTATATCCATCTATTTCATTTAATAGATTTTCATACTCTTTTATATAGCCTTCTATAGATTTTTTTCCATTTTCTTTTCCAGGTACAGCACTTATACTGTATTCTTTATTAAATCCTACTAATTTATCATTCTCAAATTTATATTCTATATCATAGATAGTATTAGTATCATCTTGTTTATTTAAAGTTGTCTTTATACATTTTAATTCTTTTTTTTCTACAATTGTATTATGTTTTGTATCTCTTTTTTGGACATTTTCATGATTAGGATTTAATGAAGCAGCTATTTGAAGAGAACCACCAAATAATAAAGATATAATTCCGATAGTAGCTACTAGAATAGCTGGACGTTTACTTGTCTTCTTTTCAAAATGAATAGCGTTTTGTACTTCTTGGAAATTAAGAACTTGAGTTTGTTGTAATTCTTCTTTTGTTAACTCTTGTCTGATTTCTTCATCTGATATTTGTCTTACCCCATTATTGTTCATTTTCATCCACCTCTATCATAATTACATTATAGCAAAATAAATTTTATATATACAAGAAAAATCAAAAAAAAATAACTATTTCTAGTTATTTTTATATTTTGCATCAAATTTCTTTCTTTCTTCAGTATTTAAGATTTTCTTTCTTAAACGAATAAAGTTAGGTGTAACTTCTATTAACTCATCTGAATTAATATAATCTAATGCATATTCAAGTGTGATAGGTCTTGGTCTTTTTAATACCACTGTGTGATCACTTCCTGCAGCACGAGTATTAGTTAATTGTTTTCCTTTAACTACATTTACTGCTAGGTCGTTATCACGGTTACATTCACCTACTATCATACCTTCATATACTTCAGTACCTGGTTCAATAAACATGATACCTCTGTCTTCTAGGTTACCTATAGAGTATGCAGTTGCATTACCATTTTCCATTGAAACTAGAACACCTAGTTTTCTTTCTCCAATATCAACATTTTCATATGGCATATATTCTTTAAATGTATGGTTCATAATACCATAACCTTTAGTTAATGTCATGAAGTCTGTTGAGAAACCAATTAATCCTCTTGATGGTATTGTATAAAGTAATCTAACTTGATTTTCAAAGTTAGTCATATTATCCATTTTACCACCACGAATACCTAATTGTTCAATAACTGGTCCTACTGAGTCTTCTGGTACTTCTATTTGTAATTCTTCGTATGGTTCATATTTTTGACCATTAATTTCTTTAATAATTACTGTTGGTTTAGATACTTCAAGTTCAAATCCTTCACGTCTCATATTTTCTATTAAGATTCCAAGATGTAATTCACCTCTACCACTTACTAAGAATGATTCATTAGTAGCTGGTTCTACTTTTAAAGATACATCTCTTTGAGTTTCTTTATATAGTCTTTCTTCTATTTTTCTAGCTGTTACTATTTTTCCGTCTCTTCCTACCATTGGTGATGAGTTAGCACCGAATGTCATTTGAAGAGTTGGTTCATCAATATGTAGTTTTGGTAATGGTAATATATTATCATTATTACATACTGTTTCACCTACTGATATATCTGCTAAACCTGAGATAGCTACGATATCTCCAGCTTCTGCTTCTTGTATTTCTACTCTATTGTATCCATAATAACCAAATAGTTTTTGAATTCTAAATTGTTTAGTAGTACCATCTAATCTACAGCAAGTAACCATTTCTCCAGCTTTGATTTTACCATTGTGTACTCTACCTATTCCAATACGTCCAACGAATTCATTATAGTCTAATAATGCTGGTTGGAATTGAAGTGGAGCATTACTATCTCCTTTAGGAGCTGGGATTACTTCAATAATCTTATCTAATATTTCACTAAATCCTTCAGTTTGTGTAGATAAATCGTCACTTAATGAACAAGTATTATTTAGGGCAGATGCATAAATAACATCAAAGTCTAATTGATCATCATCAGCACCTAATTCAATAAATAAGTCTAGAACCTCGTCTACTACTTGCTTACATCTAGCACTTGGTTTATCAACTTTATTAATTACTACTATT
>Ga0247608_10007382_pt1 | contig 11284 bp, 9 predicted proteins | sample 176DNAGHGlowgp2_FD_193490 | JGI IMG/M metagenome (GOLD analysis project Ga0247608, IMG submission 193490) | Sheep rumen microbial communities from Palmerston North, Manawatu-Wanganui, New Zealand - 1766 DNA GHGlow gp2 | ecosystem: Host-associated > Mammals > Digestive system > Stomach > Rumen ... | reverse complement strand
ATCCCCTGATTCATTCCCCAAGCAGGCGGAAGTGCCAAAACGACGCACTTTCGCCCGCTTTTTGCTTCTTTAACGTGGAAATAGGACGATATATAAAAGAAAAACTATATCTTTGTCCCCGAAAAACAAGAAGGACATCATTATTATGAATGAAACTATTACGTTAAAACGCTTTGCCGACATCGACTTGAATGATGTGTTCTTTGATAGTCTCAAAGAAGATTACCCAGGGTTTGAGGCTTGGTTTGAAAAGAAATCACAGGACAACAGCAAGGCATATGTTCAATATACTAACAATAAGCTGCAAGCATTCCTATATCTGAAGGATGAAAGCGGAGAAGAGTTGACCGACGTCACTCCCGCTCGTCCTGCTTGCAAACGCATGAAGGTTGGCACATTCAAAATAGATGCCCATAACACCAAACTTGGTGAGCGCTTCGTCAAGAAAATCATGGATGCGGCCCTATCTATGAAGGCCGACGAGATTTATTTGACCATCTTCCCCAAGCACGATGGTCTTATCCGCATCCTGCAACGATACGGCTTTAGCGAGGAAGGAAAGAAAGGCGATGAACTTGTGCTTGTAAAAAACATGAAGGTTCTCACTGGTGACATCCTCAAAGATTATCCTTTGCTCACAACAACAGGTAAACGGAAGTTCCTACTTTCCATCTATCCCAAGTACCACACGCAGATGTTCCCCGACTCTATTCTAAGAAATGAAAAAGGAGCAAAATATGAACTCATAAGGGATGTTGCTCATACGAATAGCGTCCATAAAATTTATGTCACATCCATAGGGGATGCTGCTCTATTACAAAGTGGAGACTTAATCGCGATATACCGGACGAGCGATGGTGCTGGCCCCGCCCGCTATCGCAGCGTTATAACCTCTGTCTGTCAAATAGAAGAAGTCAAGACCAACAAGGACTTTGCTGATGTAGATTCTTTCCTTGCCTACGCTAACTATTACAGTATTTTCGATCCAAACGAACTGAGACAATGGTATGGCAAGAAAAGCTTCACGGTTCTGAAGATGACCTATAACATCGCACTTACGAAGCGGGTCACCAACGGCTACTTGGTTGACGAACTGAGAATGGCTCCCAACTACTGGGGATTCTTCCAATTGACAGACGAACAATTTAACGCAATCTTAAAGAAAGGAGAAGTCGATGAAAGTGTTATTATCAATTAAGCCAGAATTTGCGGAAAAGATATTCAACGGCACTAAGAAATACGAGTTCCGCAAAAGTATCTTCAAGAACAAGGACGTTGACACCGTCGTCGTTTACGCTTCTTCTCCTTGGCAGTATGTTATTGGCGAATTTCATATAGAAACGATTCTCAATGACAACGTTGATCGTATTTGGGAACAGACCCGCGAAGATTCCGGTATTAGCGAAGAGTTTTACAGATTGTATTTTGCCCGCAAAACCAACGCTTATGCCATCAAGATAGGACACGTAACAAGATTCAAGAGACGAAAACACCTAAGCGACTACCACGTGAACTTTGCACCGCAGTCTTACGTATATCTGTGATGTTTGACATCTGTCAAAACGATGGAACAGAGATTCAGCAATAATAGTTTAGACCTACAGACGCTGCGGGAGTTTTGCGAGCGGGAGGGGGAGGCTGTCTTTTACCGCAAGGGCGAACAGTTGGAGCGCGAGGGCGACCCCGCACAGTGGTTCGGCTTCGTGGCCGAGGGGTGCTTCAAGTACGTGACTCACGGCATCAGCGACGATAGGGAGCATATTACCTGGTTCTCGTTCGAGGGCGAGTTTGCGGGCGACTATCCCGCCTGCCTCAACGGTGGCCCGGCACTGACCACGATCGAGGCGATGGTACCCACCCGCATCATCCGTGTGAGCGGCGAACAGCTGGTGAAGCGGTTCAGTCATGATAAGAAGTCGATGGATCTGCGCTGCCTCGTTGCCGAGCACCTGCTCTGTCAGGCACGCCGATGCTACTTGGAACTGCACCGTGCCACGGCCCGCGAGCGTTACGAGCTGTTGTTGCGTCGTTGTCCGGGAATCGTTGACCATTTGTCGCTAAACACCATTTCCTCTTTCCTCAGCATCACCCCGCAGATGCTCTCCAAAATCCGCAAAGGCATCACTTTCGACACCCGGCAATAGCAAAACTCTGAAACTAGTTTCATATTTTCGCCCTCGGCATCCGATTCATGGATTTTGCTGAGGGCTTTTTCTTGCAGTTTTTTCGTAACTTTGTGGCCGCAAAAATTGGCAGTCCTGCAAATGTCAGACAAATGTCAGGAAGATTAATTGCATGTCATAGACTATGCAACGTAACTTTGCAGCCGCAAATGTTGAACGCAAAACAAATAGTACAATGAAAAGAGAGATTCTATTGTTAATGGTTTGCCTGATAACCATAACCGCACAGGCACAGACCGACAGCACTTCGGTTAACAACGATTCCATCGCTTGGGACAAAAACTTAGACGGCTTAACCGTCACGGCGATGCGCCAACTCATCAAACAGGATATCGACCGCATCGGCTACGACGTTCAGGCCGACGAGGACTCAAAGACGGTAAGCGTGCTCGATATGCTGCGTAAGGTGCCGATGGTGACGATTGACGGAGAGGATAATATAAAGGTGAAGGGCAGCGAGAACTACAAGATCTACAAGAACGGACACCTTGACCCCAGTTTGTCGAAAAATGCCAAGGAGATTCTGAAAGCCATGCCCGCTTCGGCGGTCAAGCGCATCGAGGTTATCACGGATCCGGGGGCACGAGAGGATGCCGAGGGAGTGAATGCCATCTTAAACATCGTCATGATGGACGCGAAGAAGATGGAAGGCGTGACGGGTTCCGTAACTGGCACTTATAGTTCGCTTAATCTTCCCAGCCTCGGCACATACTTGGCTACACAATTCGGCAAGGCAATAGTGTCGGTTGATTATGGTTACAATTATATGTCGAAACAGGCAACTAAAAACGATGGATATATAGAACGTACATACGTCAACACAGGCAATACGCAAATCGTCAACACCGAGGGCAGTAACCCGGGCTACGTCCACTATGTTGATGTCAATGCCAGTTATGATATTGACACACTCAACCTGTTATCGGCATCATTGGGAGGCTACTTCTACAAAGTGAACGTTCAGGGCAGTAGCAATGTTGCGATGATGAACAACGGCGGCAACCAGCTCTATCGTTATACAGAAAACTACTACATGCCAGGCTATCGTCACCATTCATGGGATGGCCGATTAGATTATCAACACAAGACGCGTCGAAAGGGCGAGATGTTCACGCTCTCTTACATGCTTGCCCTGACGCGCCAACACACGGAACAGGAAACAAACTACACAGACATGCAGAACTTTCCATACAGCTATAACGGATTTCTTGAGAATGCCAAAGAAAGATTCACGGAGCACACTTTTCAGGCCGACTATGTTCGTCCGCTCTGGGAAGGGCATAAATTGGAGGTCGGTACCAAGTACATCTATCGTCAGAACAACAGCGATAACTCCCAGCGTTTCTATGATGCGACAATGACTACCACGAGCACACTTTTCGACCACAACACGCAGGTAGCCGCAGCCTACGCCGACTATATGTATAACAAAGATAAGTGGTCGGCACGCGCTGGACTGCGCTATGAGCACAGCTACATGAAAGGGCAATACCCCGACGGGAAGGCACAGGACTTCGAAAAGCACCTCAATGACTGGGTGCCGCAGGCCAGCGTGAAGTATCAGATTGATGACCGCCAATCGTTGAAACTGGCTTATACGACCAGCATCACACGTCCCGGCATCACCTATCTCAATCCTGCCGTCTACAGTTTTCCTGCTGCTGTGCAATTTGGAAATGCTCACCTTGTGAGTGCCCATGAACGGAGCGTCCTGCTCACCTACATGTACGTTGGCCAAAGACTCACTCTTCAAATAGTTCCGCAATACCGTTTCTATGACAATGCACTCGGTGCCATTATCTATGCCGACGGCGACACACGCTATAGAACTTGGGGTAACGTCCTGAAGCAGCACCGCTTTCAGATGGAAGGTTACGTGCAATGGAAACCGTTCAACGGCACAACGTTCGTGGCCAACCTCAACTTCACGGACAACCACGCCGAGAACACCGCATCAGACCTCAAACAGCACTGCACCTCCATGTTCTATTACCTGAATCTCAGTCAGAAACTGCCATGGAAGCTTACCGCCACCGCCTATACCTACGGACAAGTAGGCCATAGCCCTATGAACATCTACGCCTACAGCCGCTCATGGATAAGATACGCCTTCACCCTGCAACGCTCGTTTCTCAGCGACGACCGTCTCACCGTGCGCCTCATGGCCAACGCTCCGTTCAACAAGAATATGCACTACAAGACCCGTACCACTCAGGGCGACATCATCGGTTGGGGCGACGAAATCTTAAGTCAGAACGGTCAATACTTCCGCATCGGAGTCACCTATCGCTTCGGCAAGCTCAAAGCCAGCGTGAAGAAGACCGAGACAACGATTGAGAACAGCGACGAGGTCGGCGGAATTATAAAAGGAAAGTAAACTTTCAAACACATCAATTCTTATGAGCGAGCGACAAGGCAATGAAGAGGATTTTCGCTTGCGCGGAGTGCGCAAAGGCGAAATTGAAAAATAAAGTGCTTGCGCGTGGCGCGCAAGGGTGTTTTGAAATAAAAAGAGGTTTGCGCAGCGTGCGCAAGGGCGTTTCAGAACGAAAACGGGTTTGCGCAGCGTGCGCAAGGATGTTTGAAAATGAAAAGGCATTTGCGCGAAGCGCGCAAGGCTCGCGAGAAATAAAAACATTGTTTAACTCTAAATTTTGACGAAAATGGCAATCAAAATCTATTCACTGAACAAGCTGCCCATCGCCTTCCACTTCGAGACGGTGATGAAGACGCTGGAGCGCATAGGGGCCACGAGCGTGGCGCAGGAGAATGTGGGCGTGCGCCAGCTGTAATTCTATAAAAACGTTAAAAAGAGTGCGCTTAGAAAAAGTTTTCAGACAGATATAGCTTACTTCTTGAAAGAAAGCAATACCTTTGCCTCATAATTTTATCAGGTAAACCTCATAAAAATTTAACAACACATGCAAAGGAGTATTATTCAGACTGTTACAAAGAGGTTGAAGGAACCGCGGATGTTTATCCAAGTGCTTTGTGGGCCCCGTCAGGTTGGCAAGACGACATTGATTACTCAAGCCCTACGGGAGACGGCTATTCCTCATGTGTATGCATCGGCTGACGACGCGCCAGATGTTTCGTCTATCTGGCTGCGGCAAATATGGGACAAGGCTCGTTTGGGATGTAAGCAGGCAAGAGGCGACTACCTATTAGTAGTGGATGAAGTACAGAAAATTGCGAACTGGAGTGAAGTTGTCAAAGCAGAGTGGGACAAGGATGCTTTCAACAATATAGCCTTAAAGGTCGTGTTGCTTGGGTCTTCCTCTCTACTTATTCAGCAAGGGTTGACCGAGTCTTTGGCAGGACGCTATGAATTGATTTACATCCCGCATTGGTCATTCGGTGAGATGCGTGACGCTTTTGGCTTCACTTTGGAGGAGTATGTTTGGTTTGGAGGCTATCCCGGCGCAGCTGCACTCGTGAATGATGAATGGCGATGGAAGGAGTATGTGCGGCAATCACTTATTGAGCCCAGTATCACCAAAGATATCCTCATGATGCAGCGTGTGGATAAGCCTGCCCTTCTTGGGCGGTTGTTCAATATCGGTTGCTCATTCTCTGCACAGATTCTGTCTCTCAACAAAATTCAGGGGGAGTTGAACGAAAGAGGTAATCTTGCGACATTGTCCAATTATCTGAAACTCCTGGCCTCTGCTGACCTTTTATGCGGGTTGGAGAAATACGCGGGGAATGTAATCCGGCAACGAGCCTCAAAGCCCAAGTTCCAAGTCTTTAACAACGCACTGCTCAGTGCCCAAAACTCCATGACGTTCTCAACTGTCCGCGCCGATGGCAAATTATGGGGTCGAATGGTGGAGTCGGCAGTAGGAACACACCTGCTGAACCGGCGCAAGACAGGATGGTATGATGTGTTCTACTGGAACGAGAACAGCAAGGAGGTTGATTATGTCATCCAACGAGGCACTGATGTGGTTGCTATTGAAGTGAAGAGTGGCTATGATTCATCTAATGCTGGAATGGCTGTTTTCTATGAGCTTTTCCACCCCAAAGCAATGTTTACCGTAGGCACCGATGGCATACCCCTTGAAGAGTTCTTGCAGATGGAGCCGGGTGAATTGCTCGTGTAATATATCTATCGCAAAGACCTATAGGTATCCTGCCCCATTGCGTTGTGAGACGTAACGGGGCATTTTGTTTGATGCCATCAGATGATGAGCTTCCAAGAGCTATGTGTTGGGCGAGCATTTTGCAAGGGAAATGGGGCGGGGAGGTGACATAAATCAAGAAAACGGAGAGATTTTCACGCAAAATGATTCTAAATTCTTTGTTTTTATATCAGAATGTACTACTTTTGCAGCGTTGTTAGGAAATAATGACAGCAAATGATGCGAAAAGTAAACAAAATGAAAGTAAAACGAGTATTAACCCAATAACAAACACAATTATGGCAAACGAATTGAGATTTCAGGTTGTCGGTGAGGCGTTCAAGAAGAAGCCTCTGGACGTAAAAGCACCAGCGGAAAGACCTTGCGAATATTTTGGCAAGCATGTCTTCAACCGCGAGAAGATGTACAAATACCTGCCGAAGGACATCTACGAGAAGATGAAGGACGTGATGGACAACGGCGCTCAGCTGGACCGCGCGGTGGCTGATGCGGTGGCTGCGGGCATGATGCAGTGGGCCAAGGAGAACGGAGTGACGCACTACACGCACTGGTTCCAGCCGCTGACGGAAGGCACGGCAGAGAAGCACGACAGCTTCATCGAGCACGACGGCAAGGGCGGCATGATTGAGGAGTTCTCGGGCAAGCTGCTCGTTCAGCAGGAACCGGACGCGAGCTCGTTCCCCAGCGGCGGCATCCGCTCGACGTTCGAGGCGCGCGGCTATTCGGCATGGGACCCGACGAGCCCCGTGTTTATCATCGACGACACGCTGATTATCCCTACCGTGTTTATATCTTATAGCGGCGAATCGCTTGACTACAAGGCTCCGCTGCTGCGCGCGCTGAAGGCCGTGAACGTGGCGGCCACGGAGGTGTGCCATTACTTCGACCCGACGGTGAAGAAGGTCACCAGCAACCTGGGTTGGGAGCAGGAGTATTTCCTCGTGGACGAGGGCCTGTACGCCGCGCGCCCCGACCTGCTGCTGACGGGCCGCACGCTGATGGGCCACGACTCGGCCAAGAACCAGCAGATGGACGACCACTACTTCGGCGCCATCCCCGAGCGCGTGCAGGCCTTCATGAAGGATTTGGAGATCACGGCGCTGGAGTTGGGCATCCCAGTGAAGACGCGCCACAACGAGGTGGCCCCGAACCAGTTTGAGCTGGCACCCATATTCGAGGAAACGAACCTGGCCGTGGACCACAACATGCTGCTGATGTCCGTGATGAAGCGCGTGGCCCGCAAGCACAGCTTCCGCGTGCTGCTCCACGAGAAGCCCTTCGCCGGCATCAACGGCTCGGGTAAGCACAACAACTGGAGCCTCTCGACCGACAACGGCATCCTGCTCCACGCCCCCGGCAAGACGCCTGAGCAGAACCTGCGCTTCGCCACGTTCATCGTGGAGACGCTGATGGGCGTGTATCGGCACAACGGACTGCTGAAGGCCAGCATCATGAGCGCCACGAACGCTCACCGTCTGGGCGCCAACGAGGCACCGCCCGCCATCATCTCCTCGTTCCTCGGCCGTCAGGTGAGCGAGCTGCTCGACCATATCGAGAAGGCCGACAAAGAGGACGTCCTGGCGATGGCCGGCAAGCAGGGCATGAAGATGGACATCCCCGAGATTCCGGAACTGCTCATCGACAACACCGACCGCAACCGCACCAGCCCCTTCGCCTTCACCGGCAACCGCTTCGAGTTCCGTGCCGTGGGTAGCGAGGCCAACTGCGCCAGCGCCATGATTACGCTGAACGCTGCCGTGGCCGAGGCACTGGTGGACTTCAAGAAGCGAGTGGATGCCCGCATCCCTGAGTTTGAAAAGAAGCTCGCCGGCACTGGACACAGCGCCACGTTCCACGCCATCATCGACGTACTGCGCGAGGACATCAAGACCTGCAAGCCCATCCGCTTCGACGGCAACGGCTACAGCGACGAATGGAAGGAAGAAGCCGCCAAGCGCGGACTCGACGTGGAGACCTCATGCCCCGTCATCTTCGAGCGCTACTTGGATGCCGACAGCATCGCCATGTTCGAGAGCCTGGGTGTGATGACGAAGAAGGAACTCGAGGCCCGCAACGAGGTGAAATGGGAGACCTACACCAAGAAGATTCAGATTGAGGCCCGCGTGCTGGGCGACCTCAGCATGAACCACATCATCCCCGTGGCCACCAGCTACCAGAGCGCGCTGCTGAAGAACGTGGAGCGCATGACCGCCGCCTTCCCCGCTGAGAAAGCCGCCGCCCTCAACGCCCGCAACCTGAAGCTCATCGAGGAGATTGCCCAGCGCACTGCCACCATCGAGACCAAGGTCGAGGAACTCGTGGCCGCCCGCAAGGTCGCCAACAAGATTGAGGACGAGCACGCCAAGGCCATCGCCTACCACGACACCATCGCCCCGATGTTCGACGTCATCCGTCGCCAAATCGACAAGCTCGAACTCATCGTCGATGACGCCCTCTGGCCCCTGCCCAAGTACCGCGAACTCCTCTTCATTCGGTAATCCACCTCATTATTACAATGCCAGCGCCCCGCTACTCCATAGAGCTGCGGGGCGCTGTTGTGTAGTTCGTGTTTTTAACGTGCGAAAGTCGAAAAAGGGTGAAAAAGTTTCTTGCTTCGGTAAATGCGTGCTATATTTGCAGCGCAAAACATAAATGAGCATCAATGAAAACAGCAATTTATACGTTGACATCAGAGCTGCACGACGAGGGAGCCGTGGGGGCTGTGACACGAGAGTTCTTAGGTGGACTCGGGGGGGAGTATGAGTTTCGTGGCAATGACTACGCGGACTATGGGAGCCAGGGGCTCAGCCTGATTTATGTGCGCACGGGCGGCACGGAGGGTATCTTCAAGCGGCTGCTGCCCACGCTGATGGCGCAGACGCGACAGCCGTTCTACCTGCTCACCTCGGGCAAGAGCAACTCGCTGGCGGCATCGCTGGAGATCCTCTCGTTCCTGCGCCAGCAGGGCATCCAGGGTGAGATCCTGCATGGCAGCAACGAGTATATTACAGGGCGCATCGCTATGTTGGCCCGTGTGGCTGAGGCTCGGCAGCAGTTGGCGGGCAAGAGGTTGGGCATCATCGGCCAGCCTTCGGACTGGCTCATCTCCAGCGAGGCTGACCACCATGCTGTGCGCGAACGCCTGGGCATCGAACTCGTGGATATCCCTATGTCGGAGCTGCTGACGGCCATCGCAGACACCGCCGAGGAGCTGCCGCAGGAGCACACGGATGACCAGCGGATTGCACAAGCATTGCCAGGCGCCAACCGCATCTATAACGCGCTGAAGAGCGTGATAAGGAAATATGAACTGAGCGGCTTCACCTTGCGCTGCTTCGACCTGCTCACGGCTGTGCATAACACGGGCTGCCTGGCGCTGGCGAAGCTGAACAGCGAGGGCTATGTGGCAGGCTGCGAGGGCGATGTGCCGGCCATGCTTTCTATGATGGTTGTCCGCGCGCTGACGGGTGTCTCAGGCTTTCAGGCCAACCCCGCGACCATCGACCCTGAAACGGGACAGCTGCTTTTCGCCCATTGCACCATTCCGTTTGATATGGTGCAGCGCTATGAGTTCGACACGCATTTCGAGTCCGGCATCGGCGTGGGCATTCGCGGCTATATGCAGGAGGGAGCCGTCACGCTGTTCAAGGTGTCAGGTGACCTTTCGCGCCATTTCATCGGCGAAGGGACACTCGTCAGGAACCAGGCCGAGCCCGACCTTTGCCGCACGCAGCAGGTCATCCAGCTCTCCAATCCCGCCCAGGCCACCTACTTCCTAACCGACCCCATCGGCAACCACCACATCATCGCTCCGGGGCATCTCCAGCCGCTGCTGGAAGAGATGCTAAAGGCATAAAACGGTCGTTCCTCACATTTTTTATGCATTTTCTTTTGTGCGAATCGGATTAATCGCTATTTTTGCAGCATGAATCTGCGTTCGATACTGAGGATTGTGCTGCCGCTGGTCATCGGCGGCGCTATCTTGTGGTGGATGTACAGGGGTTTCGACTGGGACACGCTCCAGCGGGCGATGATCAGCGAGATGGACTGGACATGGATGTGGCTGTCGTTCCCCTTCGGCATCCTGGCACAGGTGTTCCGTGCGATGCGATGGCGTCAGGTGCTGCGTCCGCTGGGCGAGCGGCCGCGACTGCACACGAGTGTCAACGCCATCTTCCTGAGCTATGCCAGCTCGCTGGTGGTGCCGCGTGTGGGCGAGGTGTTGCGCTGCGGTGTGCTGAAGCGCTATGATGGCGTCAGCTTCAGTCGCGGCCTCGGTACTGTTGTTTCGGAACGCTTCATCGATATGTTCATTATCGCGCTGCTGTCGGTGGGCGTCTTTGTATTGCAGATTCCGGTCTTCATGCAGTTCTTCGAGCACACAGGCGTCAGCATCGATGGCCTCGTGGGGCGCTTCACACCTACGGGCTGGCTGGTGACAGCCGTCAGCGTGCTGCTGATAGCGGCCATGGGGGTGTATCTCCTGCGTCGCTATGAGCTGATGAAGCGCACGCGTGCCGTGCTGAAGGAGCTGACAGAAGGGCTGCTCTCTATCCGCAAGGTGGACAGCCTTGGGCTGTTCCTCTTCTACAGCGTGGCCATCTGGGTGTGCTACTTCTTGCATTTCTACCTCACCTTCTTCTGCTTTCGGAGCACAGCCGCCTTAGGCCTTGATGTGGCGCTGGTGGCCTTCGTCGTCGGCACCTTCGCCGTGCTGGTGCCCACGCCCAACGGCGCCGGCCCGTGGCATTTCGCCGTGAAGACGGTGCTGATGCTGTATGGCGTGTCCGGCGATGACGGTGCCCTCTTCGCGCTGATAGTGCACACGGTGCAGACGCTCCTCGTGGCAGCGCTGGGCGTGTATGCGCTTCTGGCATTGTCGATGACAACCCCTAAATCTTCAAACATTAAACATTAAACATTAAACATTAATAAACATTAAACTTTAAACTAAATAAC
>Ga0247608_10007381_pt1 | contig 11284 bp, 8 predicted proteins | sample 176DNAGHGlowgp2_FD_193490 | JGI IMG/M metagenome (GOLD analysis project Ga0247608, IMG submission 193490) | Sheep rumen microbial communities from Palmerston North, Manawatu-Wanganui, New Zealand - 1766 DNA GHGlow gp2 | ecosystem: Host-associated > Mammals > Digestive system > Stomach > Rumen ... | reverse complement strand
ATTATTAAGTTTTGATTTAATAAAACTACACAAAGAACCATATTCTTTAAAATTAACCGAATTAATTTGTGGTAAAAATATTCACGAATCTGAAATAGATTTTAACATGAACCGAAAATTAACTGAAGAAGAAAAAAGATTAGTTGAACAATATAATAGGGATGATTTAGACCAAACAGTTTATAATACTAGAAAAATGTTTGATTCTATTAAATTAAGACTAGATATTATAAAAGAATTTAATTTAAATCTGGAACACTCTTTGAGATTGCCTGGATATATGTTGGCCGCTAGTGTGCTAGGAGCAAAAGGAAATCCTGCATTAAAATATAAAAAAATCTCACCATCAATACCATCTTCTTTAAAAATTAAAAATCAAAAAGTTTTAGATTATTTTTTAAATGGTACTCATGATGAAAAAGAAGATTTAAAAATTGTTGTTGGCGGAACAGAGGTAAACTTTGGTGGCAATGGAGGAGCGCATGGTGCTCGTAAAAAGGTTTTAGTTGATAAGGTAAAATATATCGACGTTAGTGGATATTATAATTTAATAGCAATTGTATATAATTTATTGCCTAGAAGTTTATCAGAAGAAGGTAAACAAAAATATATAAAGATGTATTATGAACAATTAGAAATGAAGAAAGTTAATCCTATTAAGCGTGAACAATACAAAACTATTCTTTTATCAGTTATTGGTTCTATGAATATGCAAGATTCACCTTTTTATGATCCAGAAGCCTATAAAATGCTAACTACATTAGGTAGGGTTTTTATATATGATTTACTAGAAAAGTTAGATCCATTAATTAATTTAATTCAAGTTAACACGGATGGTTTAATATTAGAACCAAAAGATTGGAAACTAGAAAAAGAAATAGACGCTATAATTAACGAGTGGGTTAATAGAACCAAGTTTACAGTTAAAAATGATCATCTATATCGTTTCTGGCAAAGAGATGTTAATGCCTACTGTTGCGTGGATGAAAAGAACCAATTGATTTATAAAGGTAAATTATTCAAAAATTATGATATTGGAGACAAAGCGTATGCTTCTTTCCAATTGTTAAATTGTGAAGAACCACCTATTATAGCACAAGGAATTATCAAATGCTTAATGTATGATAAAATGCCAAGAGAGTTTGTATATGAAAATAAAAAGAATTTAAAACTTTTCCAATATGCATGCAAAACTGGAAAGGGCGCAGATTTTATCACTTACGATACTGTGAACCTTGAAACTTTTGAACGTGAAACTTATAAACTACAAGGTGTTGATAGAGCATTTGCTTTAAAGTCAAATAAAATATCTGGCATGGTATATAAACATAAGGATAGATATGGAAAACAGTCTATATCAAAATATCCAGGTTTACCAGAAAATGTTTTTATATATAATAATAGTATTGAGGGCGCTTACGAAAAAATAGGTGACCAAATAGATTACGAATATTATATTAAAAGAATAGAAGAAAAAATACAAGATTTTATATAATTATTAGGAGGACAAAATGGAAGAAAATTTATTAACTTGTATGGACAAAATTTATGAAATTAGAGATGGTATGCTTGAGGCTATCAAAAACGCCACTAAAGTGTTAGAAGAACAAGATGAATTAGCAAATATTGTTGTTCGTGCAAAAGGCAAGAAGCATGATTTCAAAGAGTTTGTCAAAGACACTAAAGAAGCAATAGTTGGTTATAAAAACCAAGTAGAAGTATTAAAAGAAAAAGTTGCTTATGCTAATGCTATTATAGACCTTTATGAAAAAGGTGCTAAACCAGATGCTTCTGAGGAAGATAGAAAGACTGCTATGTTAGTTGAACAATCAGTAACTACTTTATGCTTATTATTAAGTATTGTTCCTACTGAAAATGAACAAAGAATTGAAGCAGAACGTCAAAAAGCAGCTGAGGAAGAAAGAAAAAAGAACCTAGAAAATAGCGCTAGAAATGTTAAAGCGTAAGAAAAAAAAGACTGATTATTAATCAGTCTCTTTTTTTATCTTTTAGTTAAATCTTCAATTGGTTTTAAGCCTAATTTTTGATCGTATTCATGTGCTAATGCAACTGTTTCTGGTTCAACATTATATAATCCATCTTCATGATAATTATTTTCTTCATCATTTGGATCGTTATAAGAATAAATTGATACAAACAATGCTTCAAGTTCGTCGAAAGATTCCTTATCTCCAAAATCTTCTAGGCACTGTTCATATGTTTCACCATCTGGCCAAACATAAAGCCATCCACTTTCATAATAAGCACCTTCATTATTCATACCCATTATGATTTTGTTTAGTTTCCATGCTTTGTCGCCATAATTTTCTTCATCTAAAATTGGCTTTTGATCTTCAACTGGAAAAGGTTTAATTTCAGATTTTAATTTTTTAATCATAATTATTCTCCTTCCTTTTCAGATAAAATTGAATTATATGCTTCCCAAATATTATCTTCTAATTGTTCTTGTTGCTCATAATTGATTTTTCCTTTAGCAACTAAATCATCAGATTTAGCAATCCATTGATCATATTTAGAATTTAATTCAGTTTCATCATGGGCAGATTTTAAATCTTTAATTGCTTCTTCTAAAAAAGTTTGAATTGAAAATTCTAATACTTCTTGTTTAATTTCTTTATCTTCTGCAATTTCTAATTTATTATCTTCGTCTTCATTAGTATCTATAACCATTTCAGAATCTTTAACTTTTTTTCTTCTATCCCAGTAAGATAATGCTACTGCATATCTTTGTTTATTATCTGGATATTCTTCTTTTGTTTCAGACATGAATCTTTCAATAAAGTCTTCTTTTTTTTCGCCTTTATTAGGATAAATATCATTAATAGTAACACCGTTTTTATAATCTTCAACATTTACTATTTCACAAATATCTTTCCAGTTTCTACCATAAGTATATTCTGCCCAATCTTCTGCATCTTGTAAATCATCATATTTATTAGCCATATCTATATATGCAGTTTCATCTGGAATATCTTTATCACCAGCAAAGAACCATTCCTTGCCTATTTTTTTAATAACATATTGATTATCTTTGATTGCAGAATCTTGAGCGCCTGCTTGTGCATTTTCTTGAGTTTCTTCTGCCATTACTTCTACAACTGGTTCTTCTTCTGGCTTTTCTGCATAATGGATTTCACGAACATGCTTTTCAATGTTATTGTACCATCCTTCTGGTTTTTCTGTGAAGTCTGTTTTAATAACTAGATTTCTACATCCATTAAATGCATTTTCACCAATATTAGTGCATGAAGTTGGAATATTAATAACAATTAATGATTTATCACCTTCAAATGCTTGAGGTTCGATATTTGTTAAATTATTAGGTAATGTTACTACTTGTAATTTAGAACAATCTTTTAAAATCTTAGAAGCCACATTTGAATTAGAAGGGAATTTTAATGATAGTAATGAAGGGTTATTTGATAATGCACCTTCGCCAAAATGCATTGTTTCACCTTGAAATTTAATTTCTTTTAAATTAATATTACTAGAAATACCATATTTTTGAATTGATTGAGTATTACTTGTAATAGTTAAAACCTTTAAATTTCTACTTCCACTAATTGCGTATTGATTAATTGAAACCAAATCTGCTCTAATCATAATATCTTGCATTTGCATGCCTTCATCAGTAAGACCAGTTAAGGAAGAACCTTGAACTCTAAATGGGCCTTCAAGTTTACTGATAGTTCCAGTTTTCGCAACCTTTCCATCAAGACCAGCAATGTCTAATGGTAATGTCACATTAGAAGGTAATGTAGGACGTTCGTTATCTAATTCATTTAAAACATATACTAAATGTCCTTGATTATTAATAAACACGCAATAACTATCTTTTGCAGGTGTTGTCATAAAGAAATAGAAAGCATTGTCTTTTGTTCTTGTTAATTGGCTTCTCCAATAAGAAGGGCCTTGACTAGGACCAGAACCCCAATAACCAGAACCAGTAATACACCATCCTTTACCTTCACTTCTTGGTAAAGCAAAGTTATGAGCACCAGTATAATTTGTTGCCTTATATACTCTATATTTAGCATCTGCACCTAAATATTCAAGACCATCAGAAGAAACAATCGGAGTAATGTTTTGACCTTCTGCTATTGCTAATTCTTCTCTTCTTAATCTTTCTGCTCTTTCTTCAGGAGTTTCTACTGGAACAGCTGCTCTAAGATTTCTTTCTTCTCTACGTCTAGCATCCTCTTCTTGAATATTGTGAATTATTTCATCGAATACTTCTGGATCTAAATATTCATTTTCAAAGAAAGGTTTAATCCAAGTATTCATATCTCTATATTCTTCTGGAAATCTAGTACGATTTTTCTTAAATGCCTCTAATCTTTCTGGACCATAAATTAGTTTAAATTTTTGGTTTTCGTTTTTACCCTTTAAAGTTTCAGGATCCACTACTAAATCTTTTACATATCTTCTTAACATTTTTTATTCCTCCAATGTAATTATTGAATTTATATATTTATCTATTGAAACTGGTTTGTCAAAATATACATATATAGGTATGAAATCTAATTTATTTTTCTTATCTAGTAATTCATATTTCTTTTCTACATCAGTTTCTAAATCATCTATATTATCATATGGGCCATTAATACCAATAGCCTTATCTATGCAATTTTCTATCCAATATATTTTGCCACCTTTAGTATAGTAAACAATAGTATTTGATTTCACAATTTTACCATTATCTGTCTTTTCTAATACTAATATTGAATTAGGATTGTAACTTGTTGGTAATTTTTCCATGATGAATTGTGCTTGGTCATGGCTTGAACCAATTAATTGCTTCTCTACTTCTAATGGTGTCATTAATTGAGTGAATTCACAAGTATTTAAATTGTCTTGTAACCATTCTGCTAATTCTTGATCAGTTTCAAATTTTAATTTTTCAGTCAATTCTAATACATAGAATTTACCATTTGAATTTTTAACCTTTTTAACAACCTCAAAACCATATTTTTCATATTGTGCTAATCTTTCTTTATTGCCATATAAAATTCTGGTAGTTGTGCATTCTTTTTCAATGGTTGCAAAATCTAGAATTTGTTTTAAATACTTATAATTATTATATTTCTCATAAAGTTCTAAATCTTTAATATATTGTTTTGAAGGAATAAGAGTTAACTTTGCAACTGCTTCTGGATGACCATTAAATTTGAAAGAAAAGTAATATACATATTCTTCTTCATTAGAAGTTATATCAATTCCATTTTCTCTTTTTACTGTCATACCTAAGTAATCATTTTTTCTTACTATTATACTAGGAAGTTTAAATGTTGACTTTCCATTTAGCATACTGATTTGTTTAAATCCTATGTTTTCTACTAATTTAATTAAATTAGGTTTAGTATTAGGAATTGTAATTTCATTTAAGCCAAATTTATCAATAGCAAATCTGATTAATTTTTCGGTTAATCTTTTCTTTTCTGGACTTGGTAAAACTTCCATAGAAGTCATTTTGTTATCCTTCATAATAATATAAGCAATTAAAGTTCTATTATTATTAATAGTAATTCCTATACCTTTTGAATTTAAATCGAACTTACACTTTGCAAGATTATTTTTTTGAGTTTTAAACTTATAGTATAAGTCTATTGTTAAAGGAATTACTTTATATTCAATTTGTTTATCATTCATATTAAGCATAGAACCTTCTCCCTCTTTATTATGTTTTAAAGATTTAGCAAATGTTTCTAGTTTTTCTATATTTTCTTTTGAAGTTATATATTTATTGTATTTTAAATCTCTTTTGTATTTTCTTTGAGCACTCTCTTCTGCTGAGGTGTTCATAATTATAATAGGTAATTCTTTATTAATTTCTTTCGGAAATTCATAAATTTGTACGCCTTCAATAATATATTTGTTATCCGAATGTTCTTCACACCATTTAAAGCAAAATGGGAAGAACGTATTAAATAATTCTTCTCTATATTTATAAGAATCACGAGATTTTAATTTCTCGTCTAATTCTGGATTTTGATCTAAGAAGTCATAAAATACTTCATAATCATTAGAATATTTTAATTCATAGATGTAATTATATTTAGGATCAATATTATCTAAATCAATATGAACCATGTCAAATTTATAAGCAAATCTTTCTGCGATAGTTGACTTACCACTTCCAGAATAGCCTGTAATTAACAATATATTAGATTTTCCATCTACAAATTGTTTTACATTATAAGAGGTGAATTTTCCCTCTTCTTCATCTAACAAATAGTTATTCATTTGGAAAATCCACCCCTTTCTTTTTAACGATTTTTAAATTTTCTTACATAATCAAGATATTTTCTTGATATTGCTTTCTTTAATTGAGAATTATCTTTATCATAAGTATGACGCATGAAAGGCATATTTTGTCGAACCCATACTGATGCTTCTCTAATAAAACGATCCATATCAATGGCTTCATTCATTTCTAATTGAACTTGTCTTTCGATAATAGCATCTATACTTCTATTGATTAAATCTTCTGTTGCTCTTTTTTCTAATGCTTTTTGGAAATCAAATTGATTACCATAATCATTTGCAAATAATTCAACAGCCTCAGGAGCATAATTTGCTTCTGCTAATTTCTTCTTTAACAATTCAATTGCTTTTAAATAAATTTTGCCATGCTCTTCTTTATGTCCACTTAATGCTTCATAAACGTCAAGGATTGGAATGTCTTTAACTATATTAAATATAACATTTCCTAAATTCTTGTTAACCGCATAAGTTTGTGGATTTGATTCTACTGGTGAAACGTTTAATGATTCAGAAACATTTTCAGCAGCAGATTGAAGTTTAGATGTATACTTTTCAACGTCTCCTGATTTTATTGCTTCATTAACTATTACTTGTGCTCTTGCTTCAAGTGGAATTTCAGAAGCAATTGTATATTCAGTTCCGTCTTTTTTATACTTAACATCATAATTTCCGTTTTCGTTCTTTACAATGTATGGATCTTCTTCTTTTGCTTCAGTGGAATAATCTTTTTTATAATAATCATATGCTTCTTTGCATTCTTCAATATGATCTTTATAAAAATCTGATTCGAAGAAAGCATTAATATCTTTATTTGCTCTAATGAAAGCCATGGCCGCATTTTGAGCAGTTAATAAAGTATCAAACTTTCCAATTCTAATTAAATTACCATTTGCATCTTTTGGCTTAACTAAGAACTTATTATCACTTTCGTCTTTATAAATACCAAGTGAAGCATATTTAGGAAGTAATTTTTCGTCATCTGCTAATTGTGCTTCTTTTAAAGTAGAATAAGCACCAGTAATAACTTTTTTACCATCTTTCATTTCATAAGTAACAAAATTTACAGAATCAGTAACATTTAACTTCTTTAACATGTCTTCTCTATTAATTTTATTATCTTTGAAATCTTGTAAAAGTTGAGTTAATTTTTTTACTTTAGTTAATAGTTCTTGAATTGTTGAAGCCTCATACCATTCTCTTTTGAATCTTGGTGAATTTAAAATATGTCTACCTAAGATAGTATTTGGTTCTCTTAAAGGATTAATTCTGTATCTACCATTATCATAATATATAGTATATCCAAACGCTTCTTGTTGAACCTTTTTTTGTTCTGGTGTCATATTAGTATTTTCTTTTGGATCAATTTGATTATAAGTCATATTATGCTTTTCTAAAACAGCATTAACTACTTCTGGAATTCCAAAAGGTGTAGCAGTTCTATTTGAACGTCTAGTTGCAGTAGTTCTTTGAGCAGTATTAGTTCTTACAGTGTAGTTACTTGAAGTTCTCTCACTAACATAATCTGTGTTAGAATCAATATAATTAATGATCGCTTCTTTTGCATTAATATCTAAATCTTTTGCTTCTTGATAAATAGAATTAATTTCATCTGCATTTTGAACGCACCATTCAAATGCTTCCTTTGCCTTATCAAAATCAGAACCATCGAAATGTAATATTTGAATAATTGGATCAGCACCAATATATGCAACATCATAATAAGAATATAATGGAGCCATTTCTTCTTCTAACTTACAATTTCTTGGTGTAGCCTCGATATAATTGTTATTATTTTCAATATAATATTGCTTATCTTCTTTGAAATCTATATCTCTTGAAGGAATGTAATCTAATCCGTTATATTCATATAAATGTAATAATTGTGGATAAGCACGCTTTCTTCTGTTATCTGTCTTAATAATATATTTCTTTTGTGGATTAAAAGAAGTATCAGAAGTTTCTCTATATTGTGGACTTCTTGAATTAGAGAAAATTGTAAAAGAATTGTTTGGTTCAATTTGATTTCCTCTAAAATCTGGTGTTCTTGAAATATCCACATCATTAATTACGTTACTGTCTTGAACGATTTTTATTTTCTTAATCATTTTTTAAAAATCTCCTTTTTCATTTTTAACTTTAAGAATTTTGTATTCTCGCTTGAAATCGTTAATAATAATTTTGATTTCATCTTCTGAATCACATAATTCTTGATCTATAATTTGATTGTTATGGTCTATAACATCAACTTCATAACAATTAAATTCTTGATTATCTTTATATACAATATTCAATCCCTTTTGAGGTTTTGAATCTTCAAATAATTCTTTAACTTCATTACGAGTTAATTTTGGTAATACTTCTTTTAATACATATGCAAGTTTTTCATTCTTATGATTATTAATATATTCTTGACATCCTTCATTAGTTGATTCATAAACTGGTTTGCCAAAATAATCTATAACCACATATGTTTTTACTTCTTTAAACTCTTTCGCTTTATTTCTTTCCTCGATTTGTTTATTAAGAAGTTTTTCTGCAACTGCCCATGCTTGCTTAATAGAAGCATTAGGATGCTTATTTTTATAGTTTTTAACTATTTCCTCTATTCGTTGTATATCATGCCATGAATCCTTGATTAAATCGCCATTTAATACCGAATATTGCCATTTTTTAAGTGTTCCGGTATTATTATCGCCATATGTATAAATAAGGTCTTTATCTGGCATTTCATTGATAATTTTGATATTTCCTATCTTCTTTATTGATATAGGCTTAGTAATCCAAGTCTCACCAGTTAAATAAACTGTTGGAACTTCTTCTACTGAAGGCTTATAATAATCATAATCTTCATTAGGGATATATACAAATAAAATATTATTTTTATTAATATTAGGATTATCACTTAATGCTTGTTCAATACTTGGGAAGAAACTTATTCTTTCTTGTCTAGTATCTTCATAATTATTTTCAGTAAAGAAATTGTTAGGAACACATGGATTTAAAACTGTCTCATCAAAATCTTTATCTGATACATAATATAATCTTGGAGTATCTTTAATTTTAATAATCTTTCTATTTAATACTTGATTAGGATTACTTCCCTCTAATATATCTTTAATTCTATATATTTTACATGAATCTAAATATTTATCTGGACAATATTTTTTCTTAATATCAGTTAAGCATTCGTTCAATGTATAATACTCATGAAGTCCTGCAAAAGATTTCCATGCGTTTTCATACCAATAAATTTTATTGTTATTATCTAATATGATAAACATGTGAGATGGACTTTCATTTTTATCATTAGTGTATTCAATGTAATAAATCTTTGTCTTAATTCCGTTTTCTTTGAAGAACCAATATTCTAAGTTAACTTGATCTACACAATTGCCTCGTTTGTTATTGATAACAAATTCTGGAGATTGAACTCTTGTTTTATCATACCAGTCATTAGGATCAAGTAATTCGTTTCCGTCTTCATCAAACATACCATAAGTAATATCATTCATTACTTTGTCGACAAAATTTAAAACTGTTCCGAAATATTCAGTTGGCAAATCATCATGAATTTTAAAATTCATTAAAATCACCTTCTCAATTATATTTTAGTATAATACACTATATTGTTTATCCATTCTACACAATGTTCATTTAATTCTCTTTTACACATAGTAGCAAATTTTCTTGCTTCTTTATAGTCTTTAAATTCTAACCATAAATTCAAATCATTTTGATCTTCTTTAACATATTTAACTTCTTTTAATTTAGCGAAGTCTGCTAATATATTTGAAGGTTCTATAACATAAACTTCTAAAATTTTATAATTATAAACTTCATCATATTTGAAAGTGTTAGTAGGTAATATTTGTGTGACTTTAATTTTATATAAAGGTTCTACTTCAATACTATCTAAGCACCAATATTCATCAGTTAAATCTGCATATGGAACGTCTTTTGTTTGACATTTCCAAATTTTATAATTAATAAGATTTTTCTTTGGCACATATACATAATATTCTTTGCTTTTTTCTGCATTAATTGCTTGAAGACATTGAACTATGCTTGGCGCAAAGCAAACTCTCTTAATATTATTATTTTCTACATCCTCTACAATACTTTGAGGTATTCTAGGATTTAATTTATTTAAATTTGATTTCTCTGATACGAAGTATAATTTTAAATTTAATAAATCTTTTGGTTTTAATAATTTTAAATTATCTTTTGTTGTATCAGTGTTATTATCTTTTAATCTAACAAAAGAATACATATTTTTCATTCCTTTCTAGTGGAATTTCTTAGGATTGATTATGCTATCAACCCAATCTTGCCCATTTGCATTAGGGCTTGGAAATTGATTAAATGGAGCACATCCTGGTAATAATGGTCCATCTGTTACTACAAATGCAGTAAGTGTTGATTTAGACTTATATAAAGCCATTAAAGACATGCCATATGCACTTTGGTTCCAGAACATTGCTTCTGCACTACCAGAAACCGTTGTTAAACTATAATCATAAGATTTAGTAAAACCACCGATACTAGCACTTGTCATAACTCCACGAGGAACTCCACCACCAGTAACTTCTGAAAGTGATATTTCCTTGCTTGGATCGATATTATTAGGTATTTGAGTGTTTATTAAATAATTATAATGTGCAATACACAAACTCATTGCATAATACCAGTCTGAACCGAATACTGAATAAAATATTTTGTTATAAGCAATAGGAAATAAATTATCATACATGATTTGCAATTCTTCTGCTTTGACATTTTTTAAAGATGGAATCCAAAATTTTAAATCTGCTATAGTATATTCTCTTGTTGGCTTTCCATCAGCGTCTATCGCTTTTGGGGGATTAGTTCTATCTACAATTGTACCTAGTAGGGCCATAAACATCTACACCTCCATTATATATATTTATTATATATCATTTTTTCCTTTAAATATAAAGAAAAAGTCGATTTTTTCAATCGACTTATATTTTTATTAAAT
>Ga0247608_10007379_pt1 | contig 11287 bp, 9 predicted proteins | sample 176DNAGHGlowgp2_FD_193490 | JGI IMG/M metagenome (GOLD analysis project Ga0247608, IMG submission 193490) | Sheep rumen microbial communities from Palmerston North, Manawatu-Wanganui, New Zealand - 1766 DNA GHGlow gp2 | ecosystem: Host-associated > Mammals > Digestive system > Stomach > Rumen ... | reverse complement strand
GAACATCAATTCAAAAAACATTCGTATCTTTGCAGCCGCAAAAGCAATCGGGGTGTGGTGCAGTTGGCTAGCATTCTTGCATGGGGTGCAAGCGGTCGCCCGTTCGAGTCGGGCCACTCCGACAAAAGAGCAGCTGAGTAATCGGCTGCTCTTTTTGTTTGACACGCTTTGTGTCATTGCTTCGTCGTCCCTCCTCGCAATGACGCAAAGCGACAACAAAAAAAGGACGCCGTGGCGTCCTTTTTCATTGTCATTAGCATACCATCAATACTCCCAGAGGCTTTGCTCGAAGTCAGTCATTGCGTTCTTGATACGCTCTGACTCATAGAGAGCATCAATGTTGAATGCATAGGAGTTGATGTAACGGTCGTAGACGTTCTCTTCCTTGATGATATAGCTGTCGAAGACACGCTTCTGCAGTATTTCATCGTAGGTGCGACGCTGGGCCGTGTTGTTGCGGTTAAAGCAGAATGCCTTGGCCAGCACGTCACGAGACTCTTCGTAAGGAATCCAACAGACCTGCGACAGACCGCCGTCGTCGTCGACGACGATGGGACCCAGGGCGATGATGCGGACGAGGAACTGCGACAACTTCTTGTCGAAGTACCAGTCTTCCTTGATACGCAGACGGGTCACATTGAGCATACGGTCAGCGAAAATGATCTCATTGGGCACTTCCTCGCCATCTTTCCAGATGACAGGCGGGTCGCCAATCTTCGTGTTTTCTTTTTCAAAATCAGCCAAGGTCAAGGGCGTCACCATGTCGTCGATGTTGTTCTCGACGCGATAAGGTGTGATGTCACCACTTTGGATGGCATCATAAATCACCGTGATGAGGTTTCTCCAGTCCTCGGTCGGATTGATTGGGTAGTAGAACACTTGATTGATCTTCTGACGGAAGTCAATTTCCCTAATCACCGTCTTCTTCCACATGATGTTGGATTCATCAATCACCGGAAGCGGCGAAGGGGTCTTTTCGTTCATGATTTGCTGCTGACCCGAGAGGATGCTGTTCTTCGGGGGCTTGATGTCGGTCGTCTGAGCGTTGAGGCACAGGCTACCGAAGAGCGCCACAAGAGTCAACAGTGAAACAAGTGTCTTTTTCATCTTATTAGGTTTTAAATAATTTACTTGATTTCAACACCGATAGGCGTTTCAAGGGTTTTGGTCTTGCCATCGTTACCACGCACTTGAATGGCCGTGAACTGGAACATGTCGCCCACATTGGATTGGCTGATGGCAGTCCTGATCTCATCAGTAAAGCCGCCTGAGTTGGCCTTGGCTTCCTTGGTGGTACCACTCTTGGTCTTGTAACGGAAGGTGTAACCGACCACATCATAGTGGACACCGTCGAAGTCGAAGTCCTTCATCTCAGCTTCCACACGACCAGCAGCCTGCAGAGCGCTCTTCGACACCTGTCCGTTGACAACGTTACGGATAAGAGCCTGAGGTTTGGGCAGGTCTTTCACACGGAACTTCATGCTACCGAGGCTGGAACCAGCGGAAGTCACACTGATGGTCACTTCATCGGCAGCACCAGGAAGCAGGTTGTAGGTACCATTACCCGTTCTGGTCAATGTGCCGCTGCTGGCCGAGGCGCTGATTTCGCCACCGACACCGCCACCGACAGCAATCGGGTTGTTGATACCACGATACACCACATTCATCTTGGTGGCCGAAACGCTCACCGCAGGAGGAGCCACGACGAAGGAACCCTGGAACGGGAACTCTTCCATCTTGTTGGTCGAGGGATCAAGCATGTCGATGACACCAGTATAGTTGTGCGAACCGACACCGACGTTCCACTCCAACGGAATCACGCCTTGGGCGTTGCTGGTATATTCTTTCTCAGCGCCACCATCGAGTTTGACGCGGGCGGTGAGTTGTGAGTTCTTCCAAGCGGTCACCATGGCCTGAGCCCTATAGGTTTGGCCAGAGAGGAGATAGCCACTCTCAGCAAACACCTTGGCGCCGATTTCATCAAACGTAAAGTCCTTAGCGTGGATGTCCGACATCAATTCGGTGACAGCATCCAATTCAGCGGTCTGTGCCTCAGAGATGATCTTGTTCAACAAGGTCACGTCGGCGACCAACACGGTGTGGTGGAAGTTGTGATATTCCCAACCTTGCGAAATGGCATCATTGGCAGTGGGATCATAGTTCATCTTGGCAGCATAGAAATCGCCTTCGACGGGCAACTTCTTCAGAGCGCTTTCGGCGAGACCGGTTTGTTCCATGACGAACTTCTTCGGGCCATAGATACTATCGGTAATCAGACCGATTTCGTGGGAGTGTTCCGGACCCATAGCTTTCACAACCTCGGCGCGGAATTTCTTGATCTTCTGTGAGAGTTCAAAAGCCACGCCAGTACCTTCTGGGTTACCCATCATGTATTCGGTGGGTTTGTTGTAGTTGTCTCTTGACTGCACTTTGGAGGTATTGATGTTATAGATCTTACGACCATTCATACCCACCGTATCGGCAGATCTAAGCAGACCGCTTGTCAAAGCCATCGAAGCGGCTTCGGCCGGAGTCTTAGCCTTTTCGCATTCAACTTTCTTCACCAAGTCCCATTTCAGGGCCTCGACGTAGTTGATGAGTTCGTCGGCTTCTGTTCTCAAAGCCTGAGCTTGCTCCCAATAGGGGCCGACCTTTTCTTTGTCCAGACCATACTGCTCTTCAAAAGCAGCATATTTCTGACCGATTTGCTGTGAGAGAGTGATGTTCGTAGTTTGAACACCCGCATTCACTGTGTCGAAGGCATCGAGGATGTCTTTCGAGACATTCATAGCTAACAAGGCAGTGTAGACCAGGTACATCATACCGATCATCTTCTGTCTTGGGGTTTCTTTATAGCCTGCCATAATTCTTACTCCTTTCTTATGTTATACAATCGCATTGAGTAGAATTATGCCTTGATATTCATTGCTGACAACATTCCACCATAGACGTTGTTCAAAGCGGTGAGGCGCTGTGACAACTGAGTCAACTGCTGGTTGAGTTGACCGGCGTTCTGTGAGGAAGCGTTGAGGTTATCCATGTACTTGTTCATAGTTTCGGTCAACTTCTTGCTGGCGGCAGAGGTCTGCTCTGCACCTTGCAGCTGCAACTCGTAGATGGAGTTGAGAGAAGTCATGCTGCTGGCCACTTTCTTGATGGTGTTGCCATCGAGAGCGCTGAAGTCGAGCTTGCCCAAAGAATCAGACAGCTTCTGGTTGGTTTGGATGTAAGCATTCGAGAAATCACCGATTGACTTCGTGGCACGGTCCATAGCAGCGGCATAGTTGGTGGTAGCGGCCATAGCGTTGGAGATGTCAGCCATCTGACCAGCGTTTTCAGCCAGTTTGTCGATGCCTCTTCCGAGTTTCTTGAAGGTATCTTCGGAGACGTTCATCTTTTCAAGCATCTTGCTCAGCATGGCATCCTCAGCATCAGTGAGGTTGCTGGCAGCTGAACCACCGTTTGTAGTGGCAAACTGAGTACGCGTTTTTCCATCCCACTCTTCATCAAGTTCGCAGAAAACATTGTCCCAAGCATATTCGACATGCTGAGGCTCGAAGGCCGACATGAAGAAGATTAATGCTTCAACGCCCAGACCGATGGCCAACATGAGGTCAGCACCTTGAATGTGGGTCAGCTTGAAGTAAGCACCAATCATAACGACAGAGGCACCCCAACCGTAGAGGTATCCCATAAAGGTTTTGAACTTTCTCGAAGTGAGGAATTGTTGGAATTTGCTAAGTTCTTTCTTTGCCATGACAATTTGATTTTTAAGTTGATTTTTATTTAATTAATTGATTATTCTATGTTTTATCTGTACACTCTCGACATTCTCGGATTGTCGCCCTTGTTACGGCCAAGGTAAGGCTGGATGCAACGGAAGCCAGTATAGCAGTTGGCGGAATCCTGATATTGGTAGTCGCGGGTGGTGACTTGCATATAGTAGGAGATGTCCTTCCATGAGCCACCGCGCACCACCTTACGCTTCATGACCGGCGGGTCGTCGATCTTAGCGTTATAGGTATAGTTGGGGTTCATGTCCCAAGTGAAGTTGTAGGAGTTGGGGTCGAAGGCAGTGTTGGTCCATTCGGCAACGTTGCCGGCCATGTCATAAAGGCCCCAGCCATTGGGAGGATAGCAACCCACGACGAGGGTACGCAGACCACCGTCGGCGAGATAGTTGCCTCTTCTCGGCTTGAAGTTGGCCAAGAAGCAGCCTTTGGCGTTAGCGGGGTTAGGACCACCCCACGGATAAGGATTCAGCATCTGGCCACCACGTGCTGCCCATTCCCATTCGGTCTCTGTGGGCAGACGGAACTCCGACATGTCAACGCCCTTACGCGTACGCAAGTAGGCGTTGAGCAATTCGGTACGCCACACGCAGAATGCACGAGCTTGTTGCCAGGTGACACCCACCACCGGGTAGTTATCGTAGGCAGGATGCCAGAAGTAACGCTCCGTCATCGGGTCGTTGAACGAATAGCTGTAGTCGTGAATCCAGCAGAGCGTGTCGGGGTACACATTGATAACCTCGGCACGGGCATAGACCGAACGGTCGCTATAGCCCTGCTTACGGTTCGACCAAGCACCCTTCCTATCGACGTTGATACCGGCATCGGCTTCGCCAATCGAATAGTCGTTGCCCGTCAGCTTGTCATCCGAGAAGTCCTTCTTGGCAGCGGCAACCATGTCGAACCAATAGTAAGAATAGTACAACTTTCTCGTGTCAATTTCCTTTCTACGGAAATATCTTTCATGCTCGGGAAGGTACATAGGTTCAAGAGCCTCACGAACTTCTTGATCCTTGCCATTCCATTCGAGCTTTTCTTTCCAATTCAGCCTCGGGGGGTCATACACCTCACCCGTTTTGCTCTCGGTGATGGCGAACCTTTCCGGGAAATTGTCGGCCAGTATTCTTCTTGCGATGGAGTCTCTCACCCAATACACGAATTGGCGGTATTCGTTGTTGGTGATTTCGGTTTCGTCCATAAAGAAAGCCGAAACCGACACCGTCTTGGGTTCGTTCAAATAGGAGCCCGTGATGTCTTCACCACCAACACCCATCGTAAAACTCCCTTGGGGGACGAAGACCATCCCGTAGGGGTCATGCTGGTTAAAGGTTTTGTTGGACTTTCTGACTCCAACCAACTCGCCTTGATTTGAATTGCCACAGCCCGCAAGCAGCAGTGCCATGGTAAATACGAACAGTAGTCTTTTCATCTTCTTGACAATGATATAATTACTATTTTTACTTTTATTATCTCGACTAGTTTTTTTCGATCCGTTTCTCGTTTTTTTGGGGTACGGTTTAGAATTAAAAACCGCCAAAATTAGAAAATATTATGTATCTGCAACCTATTTTTTTGATTTTTTTTCCACTTTTTTTCTCTCAATGTGCATTAATCCGAACTGAAGCTGCCTCTTTTTTTCTTCAATTTTTACAAATATCTTACGCTCCTATAATCCCTCGGATTGCGGTCGAGGTCAAGTTTGAAACAATAACTCAGTGCTATCTCATGTGAGCCCGGCACGCCCAGACCCATAGTGTTGATATCATATGCATAACCTACGGTGATGTCCTTAATGGTAAGGCCTACCATGAGACCGACAGATTCCTGGGGACGGTAGTTGACACCCAAAGAGAACAGGTCACGATACACCACTTTCATACTGGCGTTCAGCTGCCAAGCGGAGATGTCGGTCATGAAGTTCACTGAAGGAACGAACTTGAAATTAGGCAGCCCTTCAAATTGGAACGGATAACCCGCCATCAGGTAGAACGTCCTGTCGGTGACGAAGCTGGCACTGCTTTCCGCGTTGTCGTTAAGGGCTTTCGTCATGCTCTCAAGCACGTTGACAACAGAGAAACCCACAAAAACCGACTCGGGGATTTGCCAGAAAACACCCACGTTGAAGTCGAACAGCATGGCGCTTTCCTCGCCCAAGCCCACCAGAAGCGGGTCGCCCTCACTGATGGGATGGAGCTGAGAGAAGTCGACGGAACGATTAATCAAGGTACCCGATAATCCAATGCCCAAGGTGGAGCCGCCCAAATCCATATGGTAGGAATAGCCCAGCCCGATGTTGACATCGTTTTCAAAGCCGATGTGGTCCTGAAGCACCGAAAAGCCAAGGCCGCCATGCAACACCCTGAGCGGCATGTCGCCCGACAACAAGAAAGACTGTGGCGCCACGTTGTTGCCGTCGGCATCGACAAAGCCAGCCCACTGCTGACGATACAAACCCATGAGATTAATACCCTCGCTCATCCCAAAGAAACCAGGATTGGCGAATGCGTATGAGTTGTTGTGTTGCGTGAAAATGGGCAACTGCTGAGCCATGGCACCACGCGTCATCAACAACGCGACAATAAGGAGGAGGATATGTTTGACCTTGTTCTTCAAATTCGACATGTGGGGTTGAGTTTGAAACTGCGAAGTTACGGAATTAATCTTTACTCGGACAAATTAATTTGAAAAAATTACCTAAAGAGCCTAATGATGTCGTTGCCGTTGGCCAGGATGACCAGCCCCAAAACGATGACGAGACCGATGGTTTCGGCCACTTCCATGAACTTGTCGGAAGGCTTGCGGCGCGTGATGATTTCGACCAGCAGGAAGAGGATGTGCCCGCCATCCAAGGCTGGGATGGGCAGGATGTTCATCACGGCGAGGGCGATGGAGAGGAAGGCCGTCATGCGCCAGAAGATACTCCAAATCCATTGGTCAGGGAAGATCTTTCCAATGCTGATGAAGCCGCCAACACTCTCGTAAGCCTTGGTCTTGGGACTGAAAATCAGTTTCACCTGCTTCCAATAGTCGCCTAGCTCGTCAAAGGTCTTTGAAAAGCCGGCAGGAATGGCTTGGAAGAAGGTGTATTCCTTGGTCTCAATTTCATAATAATCAGGTAGATAAGTCCTGCAATAGGCACCTATCACACCCTCTTCGGGAAGATGCATAGCCAAGACCACCGTGTCATTGTCACGCAGCACAACGACTTCAATATCTTGATTCTTGAACTGCTTGATGTTTTTTACAAAGTCTTGATAATAAGGCGTTTCGATATCATTAATGCCGATGATGGCATCGCCTTCCTTCAATCCGCCAGCCTGAGCGGCTGACTGGTCCATCACCTGGTCCACCACGAAGGGGAAACGATACGTGATGAAATTGGGATCCTGTGAGCTAAGCAGTTTGGTGACCGCATCCTCGGGCAGGTTGATGACCGTGTCTCTTCCATTGCGTTTCACCTCAACGGCCTTGGCCTTGTCGAGAATGATTTGCATGGGGATATCCTGGAATCGCTCGATTTCCTCGCCGTCGACGGACAGGATTTGGTCGCCGTCGCGGAAGCCTAGCTCATAACCCAGGCTGTCGACACTGATACCATACTTGTTGACTTCAGTAGTGGGAAGATACTGTTCGCCTTCCTTGGTGAGCAAGCCGATGTAGATAACGAAGGCGAGGAGCACATTCATAGTCACACCCGCTATCATGATGATAAAGCGTTGCCAGGCGGGCTTGGAGCGGAACTCCCACGGCTGCGGCGGCTGGGCCATCTGTGACTTGTCCATCGACTCATCGACCATGCCGGCGATTTTGTTGTATCCACCCAGCGGGAACCAGCCGATGCCGTATTCCGTCTCGTCGCTGCGACGCCAGTCGTCCTCGGGCAAGGTGCTCAAGTCGACAGGCTCGTAGTTCTTCTGTTTCTTTCCTGCCGCATCACGATACTCGGTGACGGTGTATTTCTCGGGGTCGTTCTTCGCGAAGAACTTGAAACGCCACTTGCCGTTCACCTTCTTGCAGCGGAAGAGCGAGAAGCCCCAGTCGAAGAAGAGATAGAACTTCTCGACGCGAGTCTTGAAGGCCTTGGCGGCAAGGAAATGTCCCAGCTCGTGAACGAAAATCAATATGGAAAGTGAAAGGAAAAACTGTAATACCTTTATTAATATAGTCATAATTGAATCGTATTAAAGGGTGAAAAAGCGTGCAAATATAGTGATTTTTAGTTTGTGTCGGGATTAATAATGGTCATGTATTCGGCAGGATTAATGGCGATGCCGTTGTGCCACAGCTCGAAATGGAGGTGTTCGGGGTCTGTGCCATCGCCCGAGTGGCCCAAGATAGCGATGGCCTCGCCCGCCTTCACGTAGTCGCCTTCTTTTTTCAGCAAGGTAGCATTATGCTTATACACAGAGAAATAGCTATCTTCATGCTGGATGCCAATGCAGTAGCCATTGTTGATACTCCATGTGGAAAACACCACAGTGCCATCCAAGGTGGCATTAATGATTTGGTCTCCGTCGGTAGCAATGTCGACGCCGAAGTGACCTATGTCGGCATTGAACCCGTTGACGATGGTGCCGTTGAGCGGTACGAAGAAGTTCTTCACCAAAGAGTTGGGCTTGGTGGTCGGCAGGTAGTCGTCACCGAAGAGGTTATATTGGCTTTGGGCCTCGTATTCGGAACGTAGTACACTGTCTTGCACCGATTTCTTCAGCGTGATGGTATCGGTGACGCCTTTGGGCAGAGGCTCGTAGATATTCAAAGACACCAAAGCGCTGTCGGCAGCGAAGTCATAACCTTCGATGATTTTCTTGATGTTTTCGAAATAGACGTCCTTTTTCTGCATCTCCTTGGCGAGCGAGTCGGCACGGAGGTTGAGTTCATACACCTCGCGGTTGAGGTTAGTGTCGGTATAACCCGGTATGTATTCGCGCAGCGGCGTGAAGGCGATGATGAAGGTGGTGATGACGATGAGCAACAGGGCAATGCCGAGGATGACCAAAATGAGGTTGAGTAGATTAAGCCTGAATCTGAGCATGGTGTGCCCCGTTTCGTCATGCGACATCGCGAAGTCATACTTACGGTTGAGCTTCTTGAGCGAAAGCCACTTACGCAACCTGGCAAGCGTGATGGTTCTATCTTTTTTGTTTTCGGCCATTTTCCGGGATTAATGGGTATTAATAACTTGCAAAAATAGAAAAAATTGCATTATGAAACGAAAAAAGGCCAACCCCAATGGGTCAGCCTTTTGCTCGTTTCCAAAACTTTTGGACTGGATTGCTTCGTTCCTCGCAATGACGCGAAGCGTGTCATACGCGGATTACATCATGCCGTCCATTCCGCCGCCCATGGGCATCGGAGGTGTAGGAGGCGTAGGCTCCTTGTGGTTGCTGATGACGCACTCGGTGGTCAGCAGCATGCCAGCGATGGAAGCAGCGTTCTCCAAGGCGACTCTCGACACCTTGACAGGGTCGATGACACCGGTGGTGAGCAGGTTTTCGTACACCTCAGTGCGGGCGTTGAAGCCAAAGTCACCCTTGCCTTCCATGACCTTGTTGACGACGACCGAGCCTTCCAAGCCGGCGTTCTCAACAATCTGGCGCAGCGGCTCTTCCAAGGCGCGCTTGATGATGGCGATACCCGTGGTCTCGTCTTCGTTTTCGCCCTTCATCTTCTCGATGGCCTTGATGGCGCGGATGAAACCGACACCGCCGCCAGGGATGATACCCTCTTCGATGGCAGCACGGGTGGCGTTCAAAGCGTCCTCGACACGGTCTTTCTTCTCCTTCATCTCGACCTCAGAGGCGGCACCCACATAGATGACTGCCACGCCACCGGCCAACTTGGCCAGACGTTCTTGCAGTTTCTCGCGGTCGTAGTCGCTCGTGGTGGTCTTGATTTGAGCCTTGATTTGGGCAGTGCGGCCTTCGATGTCTTTCTTGGCGCCGTGACCGTTCACGATGGTGGTGTTGTCCTTGTTGATGCTTACCTTGTCGGCCTGACCCAGCATCTGCAGGGTGGCATCCTCAAGTTTGTAGCCCTTCTCTTCGCTGATGACGGTGCCACCAGTCAGGATGGCGATGTCTTCCAGCATTTCCTTACGACGGTCACCGAAGCCAGGAGCCTTGACGGCAGCGACTTTCAGCGAGCCACGCAGACGGTTGACGACCAAGGTAGCCAAGGCTTCGCCGTCGATGTCCTCAGCGATGATGATGAGGGCGCGACCGGTTTGCAAAGTCTTTTCGAGCACAGGCAGCAAGTCCTTCATCACGGAGATCTTCTTGTCGTAGATCAGGATGTAAGGATTCTCATAGACGGCTTCCATCTTCTCGGTGTTGGTGACGAAATAAGGCGAGATGTAGCCACGGTCGAACTGCATGCCCTCGACGACGTCGACGTAGGTGTTGATGCCCTTGGCGTCTTCAACGGTGATGACACCTTCTTGTTTCACCTTGCTCATAGCCTCGGCGATGAGGCCACCGATTTCGCCGTCGTTGTTGGCGGAGATGGTAGCCACTTGTTTGATCTTCTCGTTGTCGCCGTCGACCTTCACCGACATCTTCTTCAGCGAAGCGACCACAGCGGCAACAGCCTTGTCGATACCACGCTTCAGGTCGAGCGGGTTGGCACCGGCGGTGACGTTTTTCAAACCCGTGGCCACGATGGCTTGGGCCAGCACGGTGGCGGTGGTGGTACCATCACCAGCGAGGTCGTTGGTCTTGGAAGCGACTTCCTTCACCAACTGGGCACCCATGTTCTCAACGGGGTCGATGAGTTCGATTTCCTTGGCGACCGTCACACCGTCCTTGGTGATTTGGGGAGCGCCATACGACTTTTCGATGACCACATTACGACCTTTTGGGCCGAGGGTCACCTTCACTGCGTTACTCAATGCGTCGACGCCTTTCTTCAAGCCGTCGCGTGATTCGATATTGAAAAGAATGTCTTTTGCCATGATATTTGTTGTTTAATTGTTGACTGTTGAAGTGTTTAATTGTTGTTTTGTAGAGACGTAGCGCGCTACGTCTTTACAAAAGATTAGATGATAGCAATGACATCAGATTCACGCATGATCATGTAATCCTTGCCGTCGAGGTGGAACTCGGTGCCAGCGTATTTGCCATAGATGACATTATCGCCGACCTTCAGGGTCATGGCGTTGTCCTTGGTGCCGGGACCTACGGCGACTACTTTACCTTGTTGGGGTTTTTCTTTGGCGGTGTCGGGGATGATGATACCGCTAGCGGTTTTCTGTTCAGCGGCGGCGGGCTCGATGACCACGCGGTCAGCCAAAGGTTTGATTGATAGTTTTGCCATAATTATTCTGATTTAAAATTTAAAACTCAAGATTTAAAATTGACGACCGCAATTAGTCACATTTCGTGCCAAAGTGGAAAATGGCAGGTTTTTGTCAGTTGGGGTGACAAAGTGACACGAAAAGGGCTTATCTTTGCGCTCGAATTCGACGACCATGTCCAACATTAACGACGAGCGGAAGA
>Ga0247608_10007378_pt1 | contig 11288 bp, 7 predicted proteins | sample 176DNAGHGlowgp2_FD_193490 | JGI IMG/M metagenome (GOLD analysis project Ga0247608, IMG submission 193490) | Sheep rumen microbial communities from Palmerston North, Manawatu-Wanganui, New Zealand - 1766 DNA GHGlow gp2 | ecosystem: Host-associated > Mammals > Digestive system > Stomach > Rumen ... | reverse complement strand
ATCGAACACGAGGAACTGCCCGTCGAGGGTGCCGCGCCAAGAGGCTACCCCACTCTGTCCGTCGGTAAGACTGAGCACCAGGCGACCGTCTGCATCGCTCACCACTTCAATCGAGGGAGCGACATCGTCGTAGGCCAGGGCAAAGGTATGTCCAAGGTCGCGCACAGGGACATGCATCCAACCATCACGGTATTCGCCAGAGACATAGCGGCCTTCGGCAGTGGCGTAATATTTCTCGGGATCGATCTCAGGACGTACCACGGCATCGGGATCCACCCGCTCAGGATAGGCATAGAGCATCAGCTCGCCATCGGTGATGAGGGGACACGACACGGGGGTGAACCTGTAACTGTCGGAGAGAGCTTCGCGGCGCGGTTTCACCTCGGGTCGGATACGCATATCGTATGGCAGCAATCCGTAAGGCACCACCAGTTGGACTCCAGGGGCGGAATAGGTATTTGTCTGGTTCCAGCGGAAGAGTCGTAAATCAGAGGTTTCAGGCTGCGGAATATCTGTTCGCTCACCATGAACGGTGAAGGCAAAACGGCTCTCGTTGCCCTTGAAGTCGCGCAGGATGTAGACCAAATGGTAGTCGCGTTGCTCAGAGAAATCGATGATGCCGCGATTGACGGCACGGAGGATGTTCAGTGTGTTGCCCGGCTCGACAAACGACTTCATGTACCACGTACGGTTCTTGCGCCACTGGTCGTAATCGCCCCAGGCATTCACAAGGCGGTTACTCGAGGTGGGGATATTATTCACGACGGCACGGAACACCTCCTGACTATCGACCGTAAGGATCGTCTCGCGGATGCCAAAATGATTGGCCGACCCTTGCATGTAATCATCAGCCCAGAGGGCGAAACCGACCTTGCCCCAAGCTTTCAAAGGACGCGAGAGACTGTTGCCATTGACCGTAAACGCCTGTTTGGCAGCAGAACCGCAGAAGACCCCCTGCCCTGCCTGCGGATACACCATCAACCCATGGACCCGAGGAGGTACGGAGTCGCTGATGAAGTCGCCGATGAAGTCGCAGGGATCCAGCATGTTCCACGACTCGGTGTCGTGGATCTCAAGATGCAGATGCGGGCCAGAGCTGTTGCCTGTATTACCGCTTAGGGCGATGAGCTGCCCCTGGGACACAGGACACTCCAAGGGCGAGAAGCGCGCATCGCCCTCGCTGGTCTCGTGGGCGTACTGATAGCGGCGCATCGCCTTCTGTATACGCGGGGAGAACGAGCGGAGGTGGCAATAGATGCTGGTATAGCCCTCGGGATGAGTGACGTAGACCGCATTGCCGAAACCGCTCTTCGACATCGTGACACGACTGACATAGCCGTCGCCGATGGCATAGATCGGCTTACCCTCCACCCCATCCGTCTTCACATCAATACCACCGTGAAAATGATTGGGGCGGGGTTCACCAAAATTACCCGCCAATGACATCTCATAGCTCACTGGCGGGTGATAGATACTTAGCAGGAGTCCCAGCAGGATGGTCAGCATGCCTTGAACGACATATCAAGTCCCTTCACGGAGTGCGTGAGCGCACCTACGGACACAAAGTCGACACCCTGCTCGGCGTAGTCGCGGATGGTATCGAAGGTGATGCCGCCAGAAGATTCCGTCTCGTAACGATGGGCAATGAGATCGACAGCCTTCTTCGTATCGGGCACGCTGAAGTTGTCGAGCATGATACGATCCACACCGCCATGATCGAGCACCTGCTGCAGCTCATCGAAGGAACGTACCTCGATCTCGATCTTCAAGTCGAGTCCTTTCTCCTTCAGATACTTATGGCAGCGATCGATGGCATTGACGATGCCTCCGGCGAAGTCGACGTGGTTATCCTTGAGCAGGATCATGTCGAAAAGTCCGATGCGATGGTTTACGCCACCGCCGATCTTCACAGCCTGCTTCTCGAGCATTCGCATGCCCGGTGTCGTCTTACGGGTATCGAGTACACGGGTATTGGTACCCTTCAGGCGCTGTACATATTTATCTGTCATCGTGGCGATACCGCTCATGCGCTGCATGATGTTCAGCATGAGGCGCTCCGTCTGTAACAGCGAGCGCACCTTTCCGGTGACAATCATGGCGATGTCGCCTTTCTTCACACGGGTACCGTCGCCCATGAGCACCTCCACCTGCATGGTGGGGTCGAAGCGGCGGAACACTTCCTTGGCAATCTCCACACCGGCGAGGATGCCGTCTTCCTTGATGAGCAGATGCGATTTGCCCATTGCATCCTCAGGGATACAACACAACGTGGTATGGTCGCCGTCGCCGATATCCTCGGCAAATGACAGATCAATGAGTCTGTCAACCAGTTCGTCTACACTTAACATAAGCCAATTATTTTACGATATTCTTATATGTATCCTTGAAAAGATAGACACCGATACCAATACGAAGGCCTACGGTGCTGTAATCCTTGTGGTTCTTAAACGACTGCTCGTAATAGAGCTCGGGCTCGATGGTCACCGTGCGGTTGATGAAGAATGAGTAGCCCACCTGTACGCTCGGCAGGAAATCATCACTTTTATTAAAGTGCTTATAGATGAGCGAAGCACCCAGATAGAGACCATTCTGCTGGATATAGTAACGGCCACCGCCAGCCAAAGAGAAAGTGGCAGAGCGGCCTGCTTTCTTAACGGTATTCTCATAGCCCAGCTGTGCAGTTCCCATCAGGTTGTCGGCAAAAAAATAGCCCACCTTGCCCTGAATGCCCAGATGACCCTCAGTGATGCCGTTATAGCTGAGATCAGTTCCTGAAAGTGAAGCACCAACATAGGTCTTGCCCTTTGAGAATGGTGTCGTACTTTCGTTGAGATACTTCTGTGCATTAATACTCATCGCCATCATCAGGGCGATAGCTGACAAAAACAGTTTCTTCATAATTATGTTTTTTAGTAGGTTATTACTTTTTCGTTTCCTTACGATACCATACGCAGAACCATATGAGTGATATCAGCAGTGTTGCAACGGCCACGATCAAGGTCCACTGGCTCTCCATCTTGAACACTTTCTCGGTAAAGAAGAAGGTAGAGCAGACAACCGTCATAAACAAGGCGGGAATCAGCGTGATGAAATAGTTCTTGTGCTGACGCACCAGATAGACGGTGATAGCCCAGAGGGTGAACACCGCGAGCGTCTGATTGCTCCAGCCAAACCAGCTCCAGATGATCTTGAAACCACCCGGATCGGCCATCTGCCAGATGAGGAGTCCCATCGTCGTGGCAAACAGGGGGATGCACACGTAAAGACGGTGACGGATGGTACGCTGCTCCATCTTCAGGAAGTCGGCAATGATAAGGCGGGCAGAACGCAGGGCCGTGTCACCACTGGTAATCGGCGCTGCCACCACACCAAGCATCGCCAGGATACCACCGAAGACACCCAGCCAGTCGTTACAGATCATGTGGACGATGGAGGGCGCGTCGTTGATGGCAGCCTCACCGCCAACGATTGTCGTGTAACCAGGCTGAGGGGTGTCGTAGAAGAAGAACATAGCCACCGTAGCCCAGATAAGGGCGACGACACCTTCCGTAATCATCGCACCGTAAAACATCGGTCTGGCCATGCGCTCGCTCTTCACACAGCGCGCCATCAACGGAGTCTGAGTGGCATGGAAGCCACTGATAGCACCGCAGGCAATCGTGATGAACAGACAGGGGAAGAGCCGGTCACTCGTCAGCAGTTCACCACTCACGCCCGTCCACAGCTCAGGGATATTGGGCTGTTTCACCAGCAGCATCACCAGCAGGGCTGCTGCCATGAAGAGCAGTGAAAAGGCAAACAAAGGATAAATCTTACCGATAATCTTATCGATAGGCAGCATCGTGGCGATAAGATAATAGACAAACACTATCACAATCCAGAAGACATACTGTCCGAAGTTCTCCGTGAAGAACGCCGGTTCCCAGATGCCGCCGAGAATCTTTGCAGGACTGAACACGAACACCGCACCAACCATAATCAGCAGGAACACCGAGAACACCAGCATCACCTGCTTGGTGGCATTACCCAGATAGGCCCCGATAATCTCAGGCAAGTTTGCACCGCCGTGACGGATGGAGAGCATGCCCGACAGATAGTCATGAGTGGCACCCGCGAAGATACAGCCAAGCACAATCCACAGATAGGCGGCTGGGCCGAACTGGGCACCCATGATAGCACCGAAGATAGGTCCTGTACCCGCGATGTTCAGAAACTGAATCATGAAGATCTTCCATGAAGGAAGCACAATGAAATCGACACCGTCGGCCTTGGCCACTGCGGGCGTCACACGGTCATCCGGTCCGAACACCTTTTCCACAAAGCGTCCGTACAGAAGATAACCTATTACCAGAGCCAAAAGGCTCAAAAGAAATGAAATCATCTTATAACTAGTTTTAATAAATTATTGCGAATGTACGTCTATTTTTCTGCAAAAGTAGTGTTTTTATTTGAGATATGGAAAAAAAACAGTAACTTTGCAGCAAATTTTAATAAAGAGCAACATTTTGAGAACTTTTATACGCATTATTCTGCTGTTTATGTTCGTCACGAACACTTCAGCACAGACACCCAAACATGAGATCCGTGCCGTATGGCTGACAACAATCCAGAATCTGGACTGGCCACGATCTCACTCCGCCTATCGACAGAAACAGGAACTCATCGACATCCTCAACCAACTGCAACGTGCCAATATAAATACTGTACTCGTACAGGCACGTGTCAGAGCCAGTACCATCTTCCCTTCTACGATGGAGCCCTGGGATATCTGTATGACGGGTACGGCGGGGCAAAACCCGGGCTACGATGCCCTGCAGTTCTGCATCGATGAGTGTCATAAGCGCGGGATGGAGTGCCACGCATGGATTGTCACCATCCCCGTAGGGAAATGGCATACTGACGGGTGCAAAAAGATACGTGCACGCTATCCAAAGCTTATCAAGAAGGTGGGCGAAGAAGGCTATATGGATCCTGAGCAAGGATTTACCGGTGACTATCTGGCCCAGTTCTGCCGCGACGTGACGCGTCGCTACGATGTCGACGGTATCCACCTCGACTATATCCGTTACCCCGAGACGTGGAAACTGAAAGTCAGTCGTGCGGAAGGTCGCAGGAACATTACTGACATTGTCCGCAAAATTCACCGCGCAATAAAGGCAGAAAAGCCATGGGTAAAACTCTCTTGTTCACCCGTAGGAAAGTTCGATGACCTGGCCCGTTACCGCAGTGGCGGATGGAACGCCTATACAGCCGTCTGTCAGGATGCCCAAGGATGGTTGCACGAAGGCATTATGGATGCCCTGTTCCCTATGATGTATTTCCAGGGGAACAACTTCTACCCCTTCGTGGCAGACTGGAAGCAGCACAGCTATGGCAGGATGGTGGCTCCCGGCCTGGCTGTCTACATGTTGCATCCCAAGGAGCGCAACTGGGGCCTCGATGTGATTCGCCGTGAGATGAACGTCTTGCGCGAGGAGGGACTTGGCATCACCTTCTTCCGTTCTAAGTTCTTCACTGACAATACAAAAGGGGTATATACCTTCACGAAAGACTTTAACGCCTCTCCAGCCCTTATCCCACCCATGACGTGGATGGGTAAACGCGGCCCCCAACCCGTGAAAACCCTCAACGTGAAGCGCGGCATGACGGCCGACATTCTGAACTGGGGCGGTGCAAGAGACAATTCCGGAGCCGACTACCTATTATATAATGTTTATGCCTCGGATACCTATCCCGTCGACGTGAACGATGCCCGCAACCTGATCTGTGCCCGATACAGAGGGCAGTCGCTGAACGTGCCCCATAAGGGTCGCAGTCTGCACTATGCCGTCACCGTAACGGATCGCTATGGCAACGAGAGTCAGGCTATGCAGAGTCGAGGAAATGATATCCGGGAGCGCCGTCAGATAGATTTCCGACAGCTAATCATCGGAAAATCGCATCGAAAATACAAATAAGCAAATATTTGAGCGAAAAAAGCAAGTTCATTTGCAAAATATTCACTACTTTTGCACCATCAATCTAACAATTAACAAACTGTATATGGAAAGAACATGGAGATGGTTTGGCAAGAAAGACAAGATAACACTTGCCCAACTAAAACAAATCGGTGTTGAGGGTATCGTTACAGCCCTGCACGACGTGCCTCTTGGAGAGGTCTGGACCCGTGAGAAAATCCGCGATCTGCGTGAGTACATTGAGAGCTACGGCATGCGCTGGAGCGTCGTTGAGTCGCTGCCTGTGGTAGAGACCATCAAATACGGCGGTCCTGACAGAGACCACCAGATCGAGGTCTATAAGGAGAGCCTGCGTAACCTCTCGGCAGAAGGCATCCACTGCATCTGCTACAACTTCATGCCTGTACTCGACTGGGCGCGTACAGATCTATTCCACGACAATCCAAACGGTGCCACGAACCTGTATTTCAACTATGCCGAGTTTGCCTACTTCGACATCTATATCCTAAAGCGCGAAGGTGCCCGTGAGGAATGGGCCAAGTTCAAGTTCCCAGAGGGATGGGGCGAAGGTCGTAACGTACTGGCAGAGTGCGACGAACTGGCAAAGACGATGACACCCGAGAAGGATCATCAGCTCGTAGAGACGATCATCATCAAGACACAGGGTTTTGTGTCAGGAAATTTTAGTGAGAACGACGAGGCTCCCATCCAGAAGTTCCGTGACTTCCTCGACCTATACAAAGGTATCGACAAGGCTCAGCTCCGTGCTAATATGAAATACTTCCTCGAGGCCATTATGCCTACCTGTGAGGAATATGGCATGAACATGTGCGTACACCCCGACGATCCCCCTATCGAGATTCTGGGTCTGCCGCGTATCGTACGTACCGAGGAGGATATCCAGTGGTTCCTTGATGCCGTACCCAACAAGCACAATGGTCTGACCTTCTGTGCAGGTAGTCTCTCTGCAGGTGCATATAATAATGTGGTAGAGCTGGCAAAGAAGTTTGCCTCGCGAACCCATTTCGTTCACCTGCGTTCATGCCACATCTTCCCCAACGGTGACTTCACGGAGGCTTCTCACCTCGGCGGACGTGCGGATCTCATCGAGCTCTGCCGCATCTTCGAGCAGGAGAATCCCCAGTTGCCGATGCGTGTGGATCACGGCATGACCTTCACCGATGTGCCCGGTGGCATCATGGACGAATCATCCCACGGACACAATGCAGGCTATACGCTCTTAGGCCGTATGTTCGCCCTCGGACAGGTACAGGGCATCCTTGCTACCGTCGACCGTGAATTAGGTCTCGATTACAAACAACCCGGATTCTTTGATTAATACAGACTATGAGATTAAATGACATACTGAGCGGACAGTTCAATTCCGCAGAGTGGGAAGCCAAAGGATATGAACTTCCCAAGTTTGACATCAAGGCCTTGCGCGAAAAGACAGCCAAGAAACCCACATGGGTACACTTCGGAGGCGGTAACATCTTCCGCGCCTTCCCCGCTGCCATCTTGAACGACGCCTTGAACACCGGCAAATATGATCGTGGCGTCATCGTAGCCGAGACCTTCGACTTCGAGGTAGTCGACAAGGCCTATACACCTTATAATAATCTCTCGCTGCTGGTATCACTCCAGTCGACAGGTACCATCGAGAAAAAGGTCATCGCCAGTGTGACTGAGGCTCTGAAGGCTGATCCACAGTTCGAAGACTGGAACCGCCTCGTGGAGATCTTCAAGAATCCCTCGCTGCAGATGATCTCGTTTACCATCACCGAGAAAGGCTATAGCTATAACGAGGCAGACCTGGCACGCGGTCTGAAACCCGTCTTCGCCATGGGTAAGGTTTGTGCCCTGCTCCTTGAGCGCTTCAACGCCGGACAGTTGCCATTGACCGTTCAAAGTATGGACAACTGCTCGCATAACGGCGACAAGGTAAAGGCAGGTGTCTTCGCCTATGCAGAGCGCTGGGTGAAAGACGGATTGGTGCCAGAGGCATTCCTTGCCTATCTGAAGGACGAGAAGAAGATCACCTTCCCCTGGTCGATGATCGACAAGATTACCCCGCGTCCGCACGAGAAAGTGAAGGAGATGCTGGCTGCCGACGGCTTCGAGGACAATGACTATATCGAGACTGAGAAGCACACCTTCACGGCTCCCTTCGTGAATGCTGAGGAAGTACAATATCTCGTCATCGAGGATAACTATACCAACGGACGTCCCCCACTCGACCTGGGCGGTGCTCTCTATACCACCCGCGAGACGGTAGACAAGGTAGAGACGATGAAGGTGACCACTTGTCTGAATCCGCTGCATACCGCTATGAGTATCTATGGCTGTATGCTGGGCTATACGCTCATTAGTGCAGAAATGGCTGATGAGGATCTGCGTCCTTTCATCCAGAAGATCGGCTATATTGAGGCGATGCCAGTGGTAACGGATCCCGGTGTGCTGAATCCCTATGAGTTCATCGGTGCCGTGATCAATCGTCGTCTGCCGAACCCGTTCATGCCTGATGCCCCGCAGCGTATTGCCTGCGACACCTCACAGAAGCTCCCCATCCGTTTCGGTGAGACGCTGAAGAAGTATATTGCCCGCGGACTTGACATGTCGAACCTCATACTGATCCCTCTCACGCTGGCAGGCTATGCCCGTTATCTGAAGGGTATCAAGGACGACGGCACACCATTTGAGCCATCACCCGACCCCATGCTTGCAGAACTGCAGGCTATCGTGGCTCCGCTGGAGATTGGCAAGGCAGATCAGGACTGGAGTCCGTTGAAGCAACTGTACTCACGTAAGGACGTCTTTGGTCTCGACCTTTACGAGGCAGGTCTTGGCGAACAGATCGAGGGTTACGTGAAGGAACTCTATGCAGGCCCTGGTGCCGTTCGCAAGACGCTCCACAAATACGTGTCAGCAAGATAAACCACACCCGATAATTTCCCCCTGCTGCGGCGGGGGGATTTTTTGTTTTTGGTATCCACGAGAATCTTTCGCAAAGGTTTTCGTGGATTTTTAACGTTATATGTATTAAAAGATTTGGAAGTTTCGGGAAATTTCCCTATCTTTGCAGCCAATAAGTACTGAACAATTAAAACAATATTTAAAAATGAAACCACTAAACAAACAGTTTGCTCCTAAGAGCGTGATGCCTGAAAAGGTGATTCAGTTCGGTGAAGGTAACTTCCTCCGTGCATTTGTAGATTGGATTATCTGGAATATGGACCAGAAGACAGACTTCAACGGAAGCGTTGTTGTTGTACAGCCTATTGAGAAAGGTATGGTAGACTGGCTCAATGCCCAGGACTGTCTGTATCACGTGAACCTGCAAGGTCGTGAGAACGGCAAGCCCGTCAACACGCTGGAGCGCATCGACGTCATCAGCCGCGCACTGAACCCCTATACTCAGAACGCAGCTTTCATGGCACTGGCCGATCAGCCAGAGATCCGTTTCGTCATCTCTAACACGACAGAGGCCGGTATCGCCTTCGACCCCACTTGCAAACTTGAGGACGCTCCCGCTTCATCATATCCCGGTAAACTCGTGCAGCTGCTCTATCGTCGTTATCAGACGTTCAACGGCGACCCCTCAAAGGGTCTGATCATCTTCCCCTGCGAACTTATCTTCCTGAATGGCCACGTGCTGAAGGACTGCATCTATAAGTATATCGAACTCTGGAACCTCGGTGCCGACTTCAAGAAATGGTTCGAAGAGGCATGCGGCGTGTATGCTACACTCGTGGACCGTATCGTACCGGGCTTCCCCCGCAAGGAGATTGCTGAGATTCAGGAGAAGATCTCATATCGCGACAACCTCGTGGTACAGGCCGAGACCTTCCATCTCTGGGTAATCGAGGCTCCGAAGGAAGTAGCCAAGGAGTTCCCCGCAGACAAGGCTGGACTGCACGTGCTGTTTGTGCCTTCAGAGGAGCCTTACCACAAGCGTAAGGTGACCTTGCTGAACGGCCCGCACACCGTACTCTCACCTGTGGCTTTCCTGAGTGGTGTGAACATCGTGCGCGATGCCTGCAACCACCCCGTCATCTCACAGTATATCCACAAGGTACAGTTTGACGAGCTGATGCAGACGCTCGACCTGCCGATGGAGGAGCTGGAGAAGTTTGCCGGCGACGTGCTCGAGCGCTTCGACAACCCATATGTAGACCATCAGGTTACGAGCATCATGCTGAACTCATTCCCGAAGTTCCAGACTCGCGACCTCCCCGGAGTGAAGACCTATCTGGAGCGCAAGGGCGAGTTGCCTAAGGGACTCGTATTCGGACTGGCAGCCATCATCACCTACTACAAGGGTGGCAAGCGTGAGGACGGTGTGGAAATCGTGCCCAACGACGACCAGAAGATCATGGATCTGCTGAAGGATCTGTGGGCTACTGGCGACACCAAGAAGGTGGCCGACGGCGTGCTCGGTGCTGAGTTCATCTGGCAGGAGGACCTGAACAAGATTCCTGGTCTGAACAACATGGTGAAGCAGGATCTCGACCTCATCCAGAGCGTAGGCATGCTCGAGGCTGTTAAATCAATATTATAAGCATTGAACGATTCGATAGAGATTAAGGGGGCGCGCGTCAATAACCTTAAGAGTATAGACGTCAAGATTCCCCGGAACACATTTACAGTTATTGCCGGAGTCAGTGGCTCCGGCAAATCTTCTTTAGCTTTCGACACACTCTATGCCGAAGGCCAACGCCGTTATGTAGAAAGTCTCTCGAGCTATGCCCGCCAGTTCCTGGGTAGGATGAATAAGCCCGAGTGTGACTTTATCCGAGGTATTCCTCCCGCAATCGCTATCGAACAAAAGGTAATCTCCCGCAATCCCCGTTCTACGGTTGGCACTTCGACGGAGATTTACGAATATCTACGACTGCTCTATGCCCGCATCGGCAGAACGTATTCACCCATCAGCGGTGAAGAGGTAAAGAAGCACTCTACTGAGGACGTGGTGCAGAAGGTGATGGAGTTCTCGAAGGGAACGCGGTTCGTCATCATGGCTCCCATCCATCTGGCTGAGGGACGTACGCTTGAGCAGCAACTGAAGATGTACGTGCAGCAAGGCTATGTGAGGTTATTTGCCAATTCTGATTTTATCAGAATCGACGACTATCTGGAGCAACTTGCCAATGGACAAATCCCCTCTCCCTTTGGAGGTGGACAGGGGGAAGCTTTCCTTGTCATCGACCGTCTGTCGGTAGACGACTCGAAGGACGCAATCGCCCGTCTGGTGGATTCTGCTGAGACAGCCTTCTTCGAGGGGCGTGGAGAATTGCGCCTGTTGTTCCCGCCAACTATCTTCTACGATTTCTC
>Ga0247608_10007377_pt1 | contig 11289 bp, 13 predicted proteins | sample 176DNAGHGlowgp2_FD_193490 | JGI IMG/M metagenome (GOLD analysis project Ga0247608, IMG submission 193490) | Sheep rumen microbial communities from Palmerston North, Manawatu-Wanganui, New Zealand - 1766 DNA GHGlow gp2 | ecosystem: Host-associated > Mammals > Digestive system > Stomach > Rumen ... | reverse complement strand
ACAAATCATCTTGCGGCAATGCGTTATTTGACGAGTCCGGAGGGGGAAGCGTTCTTTGAGAAACTGGCCTTCTTTATCGGCGGAAAGGAGCTTGCCGCTGCTTTCGAAAGAGGCAGAAAGCAGTCACCGGAAGAGTCAGGAGGTTATGAAAAAGCCTGCAGAATTCTTTATGATACAATCCTCGGGAAGAAGGATGATACCAAAGAGACGACGGGAAAGGATGAGGCTTCGGAAGTGACGGCAAAAGAGGCAGCAGGAGAGGATGCTGCAGGGAAAGCCACAGACGAGAAGGAAGAGGAAACCCGGCGCGAGGAAGCAATCCGCACCAGATACGGCGGAAACAATCTGACGATTCTGAAAGAGTGCATTTTCTTATGTAAAATCCTGCTCTTTATGGATGAACTGAAAAGCAGGGGATTCGAGGAAATTCCCGTACTTCTTGGAAGAAGGTGGATTCGCGTGCGCCTGAAAAAAGAAGGCGAAGGCAATTTTTCGGCACTGACGCAAAATGGTGTCACCGGCGGATTTTTAATCAAATATGTGGAGAATCCCGATTTCGTACAGGTGATTGTGGTGGGAGAAAGAGAAGTCGTTCTGGAGGAATTCAAAGCAAGCGGACTTCTTTCCAGGAGACTTAAAAAAGCCGGGAAAAAAGAGGTTTCCGTTACATATCTTCACAGGGAAGAGTTTGCATTCGGAGAGCATTTTTATCCGAGTTTTTGACAAGAGAAAATACAGGGATTATAAGGGTCCGGGCATATTTTAAAATGCCCGGGCTTTATTTTTTTGTGAAAGACTTACAAAGATTTTTGAATTTTGGTTTTTTTGAAAAAAGGGTATTTACAAAAAGTCTTGTTTGATTTTATAATGCATTTCACAAGGACAGTTCGTCCGATCAATTTTCTTAAAATTCATGGATTCGTTTCGAATCGGTAGTTCCAACCTGAATGGATTTTACCCGCTGAAGGTTTTATCACTTGTTGAATTGTATTCGCAGAAGGCTTATTGTTTGCGGTTCTGCCCGGGGGTGATTACATCTGTATTTTATTTATTCTTTTGTCGGTTGCGGCGGTATATGATTTTACAACCGAAAAAATACCGAATGAACTGATTCTGATTGGTATCATATCGGGCTTTGTATACAGAATTCCGGTTTGCGGAGAATACTCCGTCGCGGTTCTGTTAAGGGATTTATTCTTACCGCTTCTGATTTTTTTCATTTTTTTTATTCTTAAGGTCTTTGGGGCCGGCGACATAAAACTGCTTATGGTCTGCGGCCTGTTTCTCGGAACTGACGTTAATTTATGTTGTATCTGTCTGGCACTGGCCGTCGCTGCCATGAGCGGCCTGTTCAGACTTTTGATACACGGCATACTCCTTTCAAGATTCGAATCCCTGCTCCGGCATATTCATACCTCCGTTCAAATGGTGAAACGCGGGGGCGGGGAAATCGGATCCTACCTCGAAAAATCGAAGAAGGAGAAAGTGTCGAAAGTACATTTTTCTTTCCCTATACTGCTTGGGGCACTCGGAGCGGTTTTGATTACGCCGGGTGCGGCGGCACGGTTTTGATTAAGAAGGGAACACCGGCACGGTTTTATAACAAAAGGAGCTGACATGAAAAGAGAAATGGTTTTAATCGGCCATCCCGAACGGGAATACAGTGAACGGTTATCCAATTACATTAATGAGCACGGGCTCCTTCCGTTTGAGACGGTTTCTTTTTCGGATAAAGGAAAACTGTCCCGTTTTTCAAACGGAAACCGGATTCCCGCAATTGTTATTCCTCCGGAATGGAAGGATATGTTAAAGAAAATCGATTCCTCCGTCAAAGTCCTTTATTTAACGGAGGAGGAAGATTCCGACGCGGAAGGGGAAACCGTCTGCAGGTACCATCCGGCGGATTATCTGGCCGAAAGAATCTGTGAACTGACAGGGGTAACTTACGGAAGGGCGCGTGCGCTGAACGGGAAAACCCGGTTAATCGGAATTTATTCTCCGGTCGGAAGATGTTTAAAAACCTCATTTTCTTTAACGCTCGGTCAAATGCTTGCAAACCGCTACCGGGTACTTTATCTGAATTTTGAGAATTACTCCGGATTCGGGAAAATTCTGGGTTACTCCAAACCCGCGGACATGGCGGATTTATTATATTATTTTCTGAATCTTTCGGATGAGTTTTCCGGAAAAATGGAAGAAGTAATGATGCATATAGGCGGACTTGACGTAATTCCTCCGGCGTTATCGTTTATGGATATGGAAAGCATCCTGGAATCGGAGTGGGATTATTTTTTAAATACATTAATCGAAAAAGGAAACTACGATTATATCATTCTGGATTTGTCGGATTATGTAAAAGGATTGTATAACATCCTTTCGAGATGCTCATATATTTACACAATGGTACCGGGTGACGGAGTGGCGATGGCCAAAATCGAGCAGTACGAGGTTCTTTTGTCCAACCTTCATTACGGTGAGATTCTGGACCGGACAAGAAAAGTTACCCCGCCTGTATTTCGAAAACTTCCGATCCATCCGGAAGAACTGATTCATTCCGAGCTTGCGGAATATACAAAAAAAGTAACGGAGGATGAGTTTCATTGGAGTTCCAGACAGTAAAAAATGATCTGCCGGCAAGGCTGAAAGAAGAGGTCCGGTCGAGAATTGATTTATCAAGGGAAGTATCGGATGAGGAAGTGAAGGACATTATCTGTCATGTCATTCTGGATTTTGCGGGAGAGGAATATATTTCGCTTGAGGACAGAAAAAGGCTTTCAACATCGGTTTTCAATTCTCTCAGAAAACTCGATTTCATCCAGGAACTGCTGGAGGAAGAGGATGTTTCGGAAATCATGATTAACGGTCCGGACGAAATTTTTGTGGAAAGACAGGGAAGGATTACTGTCTGTGAACGGAAATTCGAAAGTACGGAAAAACTGGAGGATTTGATTCAGCAGATTGTTGCATCCTGTAACAGAAGTGTGAATGAAATGTCTCCGATTGCGGATGCCAGACTAAAGGACGGAAGCCGTGTAAATATCATTCTGTCGCCGCCGGCCCTGAACGGACCGGTAGTAACCATCCGAAGATTTCCCAAACTGCATATCACGATGGATACGTTAATCGAAAATGAAACCGTGCCTCCGGAAGTTGCGGAATTTTTGAAAAATGCGGTAGTTGAGGGAAAGAACATTTTCGTAAGCGGTGGAACCAGCTCCGGAAAAACGACGATGCTAAACGTTTTGTCCGGTTTTATCCCAAAGGATTTGCGGGTAATCTGTATTGAGGATTCCGCGGAACTTCAGATTACGCATATACCGAATCTAGTAAGACTGGAAACCAGAAATGCGAATCAGGAGGGATGCAGCGAAATTTCCATAAGGGATCTGATCCGGAATGCGCTTCGTATGCGGCCCGATCGGCTGATTGTCGGAGAAGTACGCGGAGAAGAGGCACTTGATATGCTGCAGAGTTTTAATACGGGGCATCTTGTTTTCCGTTCTTCCCTACAGTGTTTCCATTAGGAGAACTCACGTCATTATGTTGCTTTGCTATTATTACCTGTCCGGATTTCAGAAGTATTTCAATGTCTCCGTTGGGAGGCAGTTCAATTCGTTCTACATAGTTAAGGATTCGTTCCCTGTCCATGCTTGTGAATTTACGGAGTTCTTCAATAGCTTTCTTTATATTTGTCAAACTGTCCGTAATGTAAGAATCGTCGAGCCTAAGCGATTCTTTTTCGCAAATAACCTTCGATAGTTTGTCAAATTCCTCGGTAAGATTGTTAAGTTTATTATTGATTTTGGTTTTAGCCGAATCATTTAAACCGCCAGAAGCAATTGTATCCATAAGGTTGTTAATCTGGCTTTCCTTGGAAGCAAGCTGTTTCTTTAAGGTTTCAATTTCATCTCCATTATTTTGGGAGGCGTTAACAGTTGCCGCGAGAACCGATTCTAAACGATTTAATGCATCGCTTTGTTGCTCCATGATTTGCCGCAAGGCCTGTTTGGTTATTTCCACGAGGTCATTTTCTTCAATCCTTCGGATGGGATTAAAGCAGTCCGAATGTTTTTTAATCTTATAAACTGGAATAGTATTTTTTCGGTCTGCGTAGCCGAACTGGTAAGATTTACCACAAAGTGGACAGAATACTTTACCAGCAAACATATGAGTTCCTTGATAACGGTTTTGTACAACTATTTTGTCAGATTTATCGTAAATATGATTTCTTGTTTCCCGGATTCTTTGGGCCAATTCAAAAACTTCGGTATCAATGATTTGCAAATCCGGTCGGTCAACAAGAGTCCATTCTTCTTTCGGACGAACGGAACGTATTGATTCCTGACCAGCGATAAATCTGCTTTCACGTTGGTCGATATAAAATTTACCAATATATTTATCATTATGAAGAATATTGGATATCGTATGCTCCGACAAAAATCTATTTTCGGTATAAGATTCCTTGGTTTCATCATCTCTGCGGTTGTGCGGAAATGTTATGCCTTCTTTCTTTAGCATCTTGTATATAGAAGCCGGAGTGGCGCTATGATATACATATTCTTCAAAGATTCTTACTATTACAGGAGATGTTTTGGGATTAATAACAACGTCTCCCTTGTGTCCGGATGTGCTTATTTTATTCGGATCATACATAAAACCTTCAACAAGGTCTTTGGGATAAAGCTGCTTGTCTTTTACCCGACGTTCCTGGGCTTTCTTTCCAGCATTGCTTTGGGTTTTACTAAGACTTGCATCGAATACAGATTTGATAGCAAACATCATTACATCGTTTTGGTCGTCGAAGTTCCAGATTTTATAATCTTCCAAGGTTAGAAGACATACCTGATGTATCTGCAATTTCTGAACGAAGACTTGTGCATCAATGGTGGAACGGAATAATCGGGAACAGGTTTTAACGATAATAATGTCAATTTCTTCATTTTCAATCGCATCCATTAATTTTGCATATTCTGGGCGACCCGTAATGCTTTTTCCGGATTTACCATTATCCACGAATACGTACGGAGTTTGGATAATCACGTTCTTATGTTCACTGACGAAATCATATGCAGACTTTATCTGATTGTCACAAGAATCCTTTTGAGATTCATTCCGTGTGGAAACACGGGCATAAACCCCGGCGCGAACCGGAGATGAAATGGTATCATCAAATATTCTGTTTTTAACGTCTTCTACATAGTTCATAGTTATTTCTCTCTGTATGGCAGGAATCCGTCTTGCAGGGAATAAATATCCATTCCCAATGCGTTGCGGAGTTTACAAAAATTTGCAGTTCTCCAGTGAACGTCATTAATGCTGTCCACGAGAAGCAGGTCATATTTGTTTCGGTTTTTAATAATTTCGTGTAATTGAATCTGGTCTCCGTTGTTTTGCGTCTTACTTTCGTCACAATACTGCTGGATGACCTTCCACATGGTTTTCTTCTTCGTAAAGAGTCTGAAGATGTCGTTTTTTACGGGAATGAACTCTTTCATTTCCTTAACCTCGCCAAAACGGCTGGTATAAGTTGCTATTTGAAGAGGTTTTTCAATTGGTGCATCTTCCAAGGTAAAGCTACCGTTTTCAATGGTGTATATTTTTATACCTTTGTCCTGAAGTTGTTGCATGAGATGAAGGCATCGACCTGTATTCTTGCTAATATGGTAAAAGTCCTTTGTGAACAAAGCCTCGTATTTTTCGCTGTTTTCAAGGAAACGGTCAAATTCGGCATGTTCCATATATTTAAGAGTTCTGTCAAGATAAATGTCGTCGTCTTGTATCTCGTACCCGTGCTTAGCAGCAAAAATCTTTATTTCTTCGATTTGTTTTTGGCAGTAGATAGGACGTATTTCAGACTTGTCGGTAAAATGGTATATTGCTGCGGGTTTATCCATTTGGTAACTCCTTTTCTATGAATTTACCGATATTTTCTGCAATTACGGATGCTACATTTTTTGGTAGCCCTGCGGCGGTTAGTCTTTCCCGGTTGAATAATTCATTATCCTGCAAGGCTGAAGCCTCGCAAGCTATATTCCAACTGGGAAGACAAATGAAGCCGCCGTTTATATGCCTGCCGAAGATGTATAAATAACTGAACCCCCCGACGGAGATGCTTTCTTCGATATAGATTTCGCAAGAATCAGTGTATTTCATAGTATTTTCCTCTCTGTGTTGCCATAATTTTTGAATAAAAAACCTAGCAACAGCATTCAAGCCGTTGCGAGGATGACAGGTTTATCCTTAACGGGTTCTTCCTTATGGATCCGATTTAATTTGGACAGAGCCAAGGAATAAACGTTATCGTCAATCACCTTTGTATTCTTCAGGTCGTTTAACAACAGTAATTCAATGGAAAGAGCTGTCTTATTGTTATCCATACTTGTATCCTCCTATAATGTCTCTCTACTTTACCCGCCTTTTTTGGGTACAAATACAACCAAATCCCAAAAAGTTAATAAAGAATTTATTTCTTGCTTTGTTCAATGCCTTCCTGAAGAAGCGCATCGTAATACCAATTCCGGTTTACTCGACCGGCAATAACGATTGCATTGGGATGTTCTGCTTTTAACTGCTTATTAAGTTGCTGAATTATTTTGTACGCTGTTGGTTTTGATACTCCGAGTTCCTCGGAAACGGTATCAGCTTTTATAAAAATGGATTTTGTAACATCGTTCATTATTTAATACCCCAATTGATATTATATAAGAAAAATATAATAGGTTACTTATATTTTATATAATAATAACAAATCAATTAGTTATAGTCAAGGAAAATATAATAGGTTGCTTTTACTTTCTTGTTTCTTTTTTAACCGCAAGATAATATAATATAAATAATGTATATACGATTGCTTGTGAGGATTAATGTATGACTGTTGGCGAAAAAATAAAGAAATATCGTAATCTTAAAGGGTGGACCCAAAAGGAATTAGGTGGTAAAACGGAAAAACTCAAAGGTAAGACCAATTCCGGAGTTCGCATTAATCAATATGAGAAAGATATGGTTCCGGGCGAAGATATGCGGAAAAGTATAGCGGACGCTTTGGAGGTTGATGTTGTTGCGCTTTCCGACGTTGATTTAAGAACGGAAGAAGATTACATGTTTGCTTTATTCGAACTGGAGGAAAAATACGGGCTGCATGTTACGAAAGAGGATGGAAAGATTCATTTGGTATTTGACGCTCCCGATAACGAGAATCATAACGAATTGCTTACCACTTATTTGAATTTTTGGGGTAATGAAGCATCCAAGGAACGAACTTCCGAAGAAGAGCAAATCAAGTATTTATTCTGGAAAGCAAGACTTTCATCGAATGTAAAAGAGTATTTGGCAGACCGGGAAACAGCGGTTAACACTTACTATAAAGAAAAAGTAACTTACTTTTACGAGGAAAAGAAGTTTGCGAAGGATACTACAGAGATTTGCCGTTTGTTGAAACAACTTGTGGATGCAGGATTTACTTTAACTACCCGTTATGGTGAAAAGCGAAGTGCTGGTTATTCATTCAATGTAAATGAACTGTTGAACCCGCCATCGGAAGATGCTGAAAATCAATTTGCAAGGTTTTTATCAGAAATTAAGCATTTTCAGGAATTGGGTGCGGACTGTTTTACTGAATTGTCTTTACCGGGGGATGCATTGTTAATAACATATTATGTGGCGAATCAAGAACTGCAGATTATAAAGTTGCAGATTGATAAGTATTTGAAGGTTATTAAGAAACCCAATCGCGAAGATTGGCAGATTCAAATGGATAACGATGAATTTGAAAGGGATATTAAATCAAATAAAAATAATATCGAAGATTCCATAAAGTTTTTTGCTGGGCATGAATAAATGAGGTAATGAGTAATTGAGAGGAGGAGTAATTTATGGGGGATAGATTTCCTGGAATTGATTGGTGGTGTGATCGGTGTGATGCTCTTTTGAATGAGCAAGATGGGTTTGATGACCATAGGTACACATGGGTATGTACAGAGTGTGGTTATAAAAATAGTATTTCACGGTCTAATATTTTTCCATCGCATCAAGCTTTTTTTGATGCGTTACTTCAGAAAAACAAAAAAGATGATTGAAAGGAGGGATTTGTATGAGTTTATTGGGAAGTATTCTTGGTGGGATTGCAGGAGCAATTAGTGGTAGCTCAATAACATGGTATTGTGATGAATGCGGTACAGTAATGAATAATCAGCCGGGGTTTAATACGTCTTCTGGTTGGTGGATTTGTACTGAGTGTGGATGTGGGAATGATGTAACCTCCAAAAATGTATATGACAGCGAAGAAGAATATCAAGCCGCACGTGCGTTGAAGAATGATGATGACGAAGGTAGTGAAGCATTAAGTGTATGGGATGCTGCTGATATTTGGCAATCTAATGGTTATGACGAAGATTACACATTTGGTTATTCGGAAGAAGAATTGAAGAAAGCGCTCAAATAAGTATAAATGTTGAGAATCACAGAAGGAGACTATTTATGAAAGCAATAGTTTGTGAATTATGTGGAAGTAACGATATTGTTAAGCAGGATGGGTTGTTTGTTTGTCAGCATTGTGGAACAAAATATACGCTGGAAGAAGCGAGAAAACTGATGGCGGATGCTACGGTAACTGTACAAAATGCCGCCCAGCTTGATAATTTACTCAATATGGCTCAGAGTTCGTTTGATTCAAAAAATTATCCTAAAGCGGAAGAATTCTGCAACCAAGTAATAGCGATGGATGATAAAAATTATAAGGCCTGGAAATTAAAAGGCGAAGCAATTAACTATCAAATCACCTCAACAAATCAAAGAATTTTAGAAGTTTATAATTGTATTATGACTTCGTACAGAGTACTTGATGATGCTGGAAAGGAAGAAAAAAAGCATGAAATAATAAGATCACTTAAAACTTGTTTTGAAGGAGAAGTTGATTTTTGGCTTAAGCAATTCGAAGCTAATAGACCTACTGATGCAGCATTACTACGTGCAAAGAATGCCTATACGGATTCTTATAATAAAATGAAAGCAGCTTTTGAAGAACTTGGATTTGAAGAAACCAAAGAAAAATACTTGATTAATTTTGATAATTTTTTTGTAGGGAAATGTAATGTTATCTGTACATCTGCATGGAAAACAACGGTAGGATATAATTATTATAGAGATTATATGGGAAAAGGAAAGGATCCTTTTGGACGTTCAGAATCAGAACAGCGTTGGATTATAGCGGATACGGATTTGTACCGTCCGTTAAAGAATATATGGGATACATTTATGAATGAAACGGACAATCTAATAGATCTACTCCGGTTTGCAGAAGAACAATTTAATGATGAAACAAACCCAAATGTCATGGAGGCTATTTTTTCTAATATTGCATACTTTGAAGAATGCGTTGCTTATTCAGGAAGTTGGAAAATAATACAAGGATATACTAGCAACTGGGATCAATATAAATCGGTTGGATGGCATGAAGAATATAATTTAACGCAGTCTGCTAAAACCACACGTTTAAAAATTGCGAAGGAATATGAGGATAAAGAGAAAAGTATTCCGCTGAAAATCGCTGCCAAACAAAGAGCGAAAAAAGAAAAAGAACGAAAAGAGGAAATTGCAAAATACTGGGAAAACCATGCTGATGAAAAAGAAAGATTAGAAGCAGAACAGGAGGACCTTAAAAAGAAAATTTCAGAATTAGAAAAGAAAATCAATTCTATAGATAAGGAAAATGCCCCTAAAATAGCGGAGTTAGAAAAAACAAGGAATCAAAAGACACCAGCTGAATTAGAAGTAGCGAAACAAGATGATTTAATTAGAGATATTGAACGACAGAGAAGTAATTGTGGAGTATTTAAAACCAAAGAGAAAAAAGAGCTTACGGAGAGGCTGGATAACATTGAAAGACCTCGATTAGAAGAACTAAGGAAAAAAGCTGAAACAGAGAGAAATGAACGCCAAGAATATGTTAATTCTAAAATACGAACATTAAAAGATGAGTGCAAAGATCTTAGAAATGAGTTGTTTAGTCTGAAGAAACGAGATACGGAAATAACACAGATTTTAAACCTAGAAAAACAAGAAGATAATGGAATAACCAATAATAATGAAAAAGATGAAAGCTGGGAAGATAAAATGCGTGTATATATTGCTTCGTTTAATAAAGGCAGTATAGTTACATATGGTTATCTCTTTGATGAAGTTGAATTGGTAAAAGAAGTACCTAAAGATGAAGTGAGATTACTATTGGAAAAGTTGGCAGATGAAAACATCATAAGGATGGAAGGAGAATTATTTGAAATATTATAAATTGAATTAAGTAACGGGAAATTTAACACGGAGAAATTAGCGATTATTATAGCAAAGCAAGAAATGATTATTTTTTCTTCCAGTAAAGGGAGATTGTTCCCGCTCATTTTTGCATCAAAGGAACCGGCTAACCGGTTCCTTTCTCATTATTTTTTATTATGGAGATATAATTATAAATTGTGGTTCTGCTACACTCCATTATATTTGCCAAATCTGTGATACCAAGTTTTCCTTCTTTGTAGAGGGGGTAGTGTTTCAGAAATTTCACCGGAAGATTTTCGGCTGTGACTTCAGGTCGTCCGATTTTCTTTCCTTTGGCTTTGGCATTTTTCATTCCTGATTTGACGCGCTGCGAAATCATGTCACGTTCCATCTCCGCAAAGACACCCCACATCATAAGCATTCCTTTTGTCATCGGGTCAATGTTCTCGTTACGACAATCCACTCTAAAGGAACCAATAATAAGACAAAGACGACGATCTTGTACAAGTTGAAGAATCTCACAAAGATGTTTCGTTGATCTGGTGAGACGGGAAACTTCCGTTGTTATGATAGTGTCGCCGTCCTGAACCGTAGCAAGAAGCTTCTTAAGCTCGGGGCGGTTATCTTTGGTTCCGGATTCGTATTCCCAAAACATATTCGTTTCCTCGGAAACACCCAAAGATTTTAATTCCCGTTTCTGTCGGTTGATATCTTGCCGGCTCACATCCGTAGAGCAGCGTGCGTAACCATAGATTTTTTCCATTTATTATCTCCGATTGTTAATTAAAGGGGTATGTTAATTTTTTGAACAAAATAACCGAGATTTTCATATTAAAAGTGGTTATTTTTTATGTTCAGAATAAGAGATGTTTTCTTGAACAGATTATGGAGCAGTTTCCAATAACTCCCTTCTTCTCGTGTATTCCTCTACATCCAGATAGTCCTTCCATATATCTTTTCCAAAACACACAACAATCCTTGGTGGATTCCCTAACTCCGTTTGGTTTTTATCTCTTACCCCTT
>Ga0247608_10007375_pt1 | contig 11290 bp, 12 predicted proteins | sample 176DNAGHGlowgp2_FD_193490 | JGI IMG/M metagenome (GOLD analysis project Ga0247608, IMG submission 193490) | Sheep rumen microbial communities from Palmerston North, Manawatu-Wanganui, New Zealand - 1766 DNA GHGlow gp2 | ecosystem: Host-associated > Mammals > Digestive system > Stomach > Rumen ... | reverse complement strand
ATTCATCGGATTTTTCTCCGGAAAGATCGTTGATTCGCTTATAATCGGAATGATCTCGTTTGTTGTGTTAAGGATCATGGGCTTGCCTTATTCGGTACTTATAAGCATCATCGTGGGTATCACAAATATAATTCCTTTCTTCGGACCGTGGTTCGGAGCGATCCCGAGTGCATTTATACTGTTGATGGTCAATCCCAAGTATGCGCTTTATTTCCTCATCTTTATCTTTATATTGCAGCAATTCGACGGAAATATCTTGGGACCTGCGATTTTAAGCCAGACCACAGGTGTTACGACGTTCTGGATCATATGTTCGATAACCGTATTCAGCGGATTATTTGGCGTTAAGGGTATGATAATAGCAGTTCCCGTTACAGGAGTACTCCTTGCATTATTTGACAGAATGTCCGACAATATGCTGCTTAAAAAGAATCTACCTACAGATAAAAAGGAATATCTGGAAGTACAGACGATCGATGAAAACGGTACGATCATTCATATCGAACATGTTGAAGAAACAACCGAAAAAAAGGAAGTATTCCCCGTATTTAAAAAGATAATTCCTTTCTTAAAAAACTTATTTGCAAAGATATTCAAAAAACGTTCAAAACCCGGTGATGATTCCCGGGAAAACCCGTAAATCCGGTATATGTGCCAAATGGCTTAAATGGCTTAAAAAGCATACCAACTATTCGTTAAATCTGTCTTTTGCGAATAGTTGCGTGTGCCGGGAATATACTCTCGGTTCACAGAAATACCGTAAAAATGCAGTAAACAACAAAAAGGGATGCCGATATGGCATCCCTTGATCAATGCTTATTATTTCTTAGGATCGATCTTTAACCGTTTTTCTTTTCAAAATCCTCAACATATTGTTTGATCAGATCAACGGTACCGTCTATACCTAATTTGGAACTGTTGATACACAGATCGTAAGTTTCGGCGCGTCCCCATTTTTTGCTTGAATAATAGTTATAATAGCTTTGGCGCTGTTTATCCTTTTTAATGTAGAGTTCTCTTGCTTTTGCTTCGGAAGTGATCGAAGGATCCTTCTGCATGATGTATTTAACTTTAAAATCATCATCTGCGTAAATAAACAGGTTTATTGTATTTTTAAATTCGCTCAAAGCATAATCCGAACATCTGCCGACGATCACGCACGGGCCTTCTTTGGCGATCGCTTTGATCGCATCAAATTGAGCCAGAAAAACCTTATGGCTTATAGGCATATCCACAAAACTCGATGAATTGTAGCCGAACGAATAAGTATCCATTACCAGATTGTATAAAAATGAATTTGTAGGCTTTTCATCGTGATTTTTGATCATCTCTTCGCAAAATCCCGAATCTTTGGCAGCTCTTGTAAGAATTTCCTTGTCATAAAACTTGATCCCAAAGTATTCCGCTACTTTTTCGCCGATCGCATGACCTGCAGAGCCATATTGACGTCCAATCGTAATGATAGTATTCATAGACACTCCGTTCCGCGCATTAATACGCAATGATCAGATTTTTATGGAAATTCAACATTATATAAACTGCTCTCTTCCACTTATATTTTACATTAAATTATCTGAAAATACAATATGGTTTACATAAGAAAATTACGTAAACCATAATAATGATCTAAGTGTTTTTATCATTAATTATTGCGAATACAACAATTGAGATCATGAATTTCGGGCATGATCGAGAGCTTTTATAAAATAATCAGGCAGTTCACTGTCAAAAAGTTTAAATTCACCGTCGGTCGGACTCTTAAATCCTATGGTTTTGGCGTGAAGTACCTGACCGTTAAGCTTTATTGAAGGTTTTATCGGATTGTAGAGCGGATCTCCCATTACGGGATGCCCGATATGTTTCATATGAACTCTTATCTGATGAGTCCTTCCGGTTTCGAGCTTAAGCTTTACATAGGTATATTTGTTAAAACGCTCTATTACTTCAAGATGCGTGATCGCAGGCTTTCCGCTTGGAACGACCGCCATTTTTAGTCTGTCGTTTAAAGCTCTTCCGATCGGTGCATCTACGGTCAAAACATCCTCATCAATGATACCGTTTACTATCGCATGATACTCTCGTCTGCACGAATGATCTTTTAACTGTTCGGCTATGGACGCATGTGCGATATCGTTTTTACATATTATCAAAAGCCCGGAAGTATCTTTATCGATCCGGTGTACTATACCGGGTCTTAAAACGCCGTTTATACCGCTTAATCGCCCATCCAGGTGATACAAAAGCGCGTTTACCAGAGTGCCCTGTAAATGCCCGGGAGCGGGATGAACTACCATTCCCTGAGGCTTATTGACGATACATACATCACTGTCTTCATACACAATATCGATCGGAATATTTTCCGGTTCGATATCCGGAACCTGTGATGCGGGTATGTCAAAAGAAACATTATCGTCGGTGCAGACTTTGTAACTTGATTTAACGGGTTTTTCATTAACGTAAAGCCTGTTATCAGTGATCTGCTTTTGTATATATGACCTTGAAAGGCCGTCAAGAGACGATGTAAGGTATTTGTCGATACGTTCGCCTTCTGCTTCGGAAGGAACAATAAGCGAAATTATAGGCATTATTCTATTTCCCTTAATCTCTTTTCTTTGAACCTTAAGAAGTTAAGATCATCTTCTTTGTATACAAACAGTAACAGTATTATCAGCATTATCGTGGCCACGGTAACATAGGCGTCGGCCAGATTAAAGACCGGAAATCTTATGAAACTGAAATAGATATAGTCTATGACATATTCATATATTATGCGGTCGGTCATATTGCCTACAGCTCCCGCAAAGATAAGCGACAGCGCGATATGGGCGGCAACGTATTTCTTTTTGCGGGGCATCTTGAATACAAGCCAAATTATCGCACATATGATAATGGTACCGACAAGTATAAAGAAAATGCGCTGGCCTCTTAAAAGTCCAAAGGCAGCCCCGGTATTTTCAAGATAATTCAGTTCCAGAATACCGTTGATAACGGGTTTGTTGGGGTGATCTTTAAGTTTCTTAACGGCATAAACCTTTAAGACCCTGTCAGCAATGATGAGGATCGAGATGATTATCGCATCATATATTACCCTTAAATCTATCGAGTATTTTTTTTTCTTATTTTTCATATAAGATCAATCTTCTTCTTTGAAATTAAGCTCATCTATGGCTTCCCGCACCAGTTCTTTATCGACATCGTCACACACGAACGCTTTTCCGATCTTTTTAAGCAGTACCATTCTGAGCTTCCCTGAAGTGTTCTTTTTGTCAAATTTAAGAGCGTTGAATATATCTTCCGTCTTATCGGTACTTATGGATATCGGAAGGTTGAAAGGCACGAACATATCCCTGATCTCATAACATTCATCCGAAGTGATATGTCCCATTTTATAAGAGATATATGCTGCAGCGACACAACCGAGACTTACACATTCACCGTGTATATATTCATCTCCCATCACGCTTTCTATGCCGTGTCCGATGGTATGACCGAGATTAAGTAACATTCTGTCGCCTTTTTGTTCGTAGGGATCCTTTTCGACGATAGCCTGTTTTATCTCAATGGCCCGGCTTAACATATATTCAACGGTTTTGGTTTTCTTTTCGCATATCTCGTAGAGATTTTCGATAAGCCACATATAGAACTTTTCGTCATATAAAAGACCGGCCTTCATGATCTCTGCAAATCCGGCAAAATAAAGCCTATCGGGAAGCGTATTGAGCGTATTTATGTTCATGAGAATATGGCGGGGTGAATAAAAAGCACCGATAAGGTTCTTTTTATCGTGAAAATCCACAGCTGTTTTGCCGCCGACCGACGCATCGGCCATTGCAAGCAGTGTTGTAGCGCATATTATGTGATTGATGCCGCGCATGTAAAGAGATGCGACAAAGCCGCCCAGATCGCTTACGACACCGCCACCGAGGGATATCAAAAGATCGGAGCGTGCAAAGCCTTTTTCGTATAAAATGTCCAGTATTTCAAAAGCGTTGTCTTTGGACTTGCTGGCTTCACCTGCGGGGATCGTATGCGTGGTGACTTTATATCCCTTTAACAGGGCTTTTATGTCTTTTAAATAGATCTTTCCGACATTGGAATCGGTAAGGATAAGAATATTTACGGTATTTGGACAAAGCTCTCTAACAAGCCCGGGAAGGCTTTCAAAATCCGAAGTGATACTTATGTCGTATTGAAGGTTTTTCTTTTCTGTTATGGTTATCGGTTCCATTTTTCTCCTAAAAAAATCCTGTCTCGCTAAGAGACAGGATAATCAAAAAATCTTTTTTATAATCCGAACGATTCGGCTATAGTATCCTGAAGATCTCCGGAAATATCAACACTTGCGGGAGTAACGATGAAGATGTAATTTGATATCTTCTGAAGCGTTCCGTCAAGCGCATAACAGGAACCGGAAGTGAAATCAAGTATACGCTGTGCTGACATATCATCGGCATCTTCGAGATTGAGTACGACTGTCTTGTTGGCTCTTAATGTCTGAGTGATCTCTCTTGATTCCGAAACATTAGTGGGTTTAAATACACATACTGAATTGTTGTCGTGATTTGCCATTTTACCCTTTCCTTTCGCGGTAGTACGGGGACCGCCAAACGTCCTGATCTTATTGTCCGGAGTTAAAACTTCTTCCTGCGGAACATTATCGATATCCTCGTCATATTCGTCGTTGTATACGTCCGGATCGTCTTCAGGATCGGTAACGTTCATAAATGACATAAATTTATCAAGTACACTCATTGAACATTCTCCTTGTTTGAATAGTCTCTTTCCCCAAAGATTCCGGTGCCGACCCTTACGTAAGTGGCACCTTCTTCACATGCAACCATATAATCGTTTGTCATTCCCATGGACAATATATCCATATGAACATTATCAATGTTTTCACGGTTGATGTCAATGAGTAAATTGCGTAAATCAACAAAATATTGACGATTTTCCTCGGGATCGTCTACATATGGTGCAATTGTCATGAGACCCTTTACTCTCACATTGGGAAGTGCCGCTATCTCTTTGACGGTATTTAAAGTATCGGAAGGCTTAAGTCCGAATTTGCTTTCTTCGCCGGCAACATTGACTTCCACAAGTATATTCGTAATAACACCGTGTTTAACGGATTCCTTGTTGATGACTTCGGCAAGTTTATAAGAATCAACACCGTGTATCAGAAATGCTTTTCCGATGAGATACTTGACCTTATTCGTCTGAAGATGTCCGATCATGTGAAATCTTGAATCTGCGGGCGCTTTTTCGTATTTATCGACAAGATCCTGAACTTTGTTTTCGCCGAAATCACGGATCCCGTGATCGTAAGCCTCCATCAGCATCTCAAAGGGCTTTGTTTTGGTCACTGCGATAAGCGTGATATCATCTTTGTTTCGCCCCGCTTTGCCGGCTGCCGCTTCAATGTTTTTAAGTACACCATCAATATTTTCGGAAACGTTGATCTCCATTTTGTCTACCTGCGTTCTTTTTAATACACGAAATCCTTGTCGGTAACGACCGAAGAATCCAGTGCTATATAATCGTATGCTCGTAATCCTGCCGAGGAATTCGGCTTTATAATCGCATATTCATCGTTTTCGTATAATATCTCTATCTGCCTGAAGTTTGCGTAGCCTTTGTTGATGTTGTATACACCGATAAGAGTACCCTGTTTTCCGACCGTAAATGTAAGAGGCTGATCGGCGGGAGGAAGGGAATCATCGCTGTTTACATAGTAAAGAACATCGCCTGGGGAAAGACCGCTCATCGAGACATAATACTCATCTTCTGTTTCCTTGTATACGGTAACTTCGGTAAATACCGTAGAGACATTTCCGTTTTCGGAAACGACCTGTCTGTTGACACCGTAATTGGATGAATTGCCGCCGCTTATCACAAATGATTTGTCGATAAGATAAAAACTGTTTGTGGCGATGGAACTCTTGGGAACCTTAAGCCCTGTGTCTTCTTCAAACATAAGCTCGACTTCAACAAATCTGTCGGAAGCAAACGTTACCATGGAATTGGTAAAAGAAAGCGAAACGATACTTCCGTCAACGAAATTATTGACAATATGTATCTTTCCCCAGGAAGATGTCTGCGTCTTTAAAAATTTGACTTCGACATAATCGCCCTCTTCGAATCTTGAAAGTTCATCCTGCGGAACATAAAGACAGAGTGACCAGTTTTCGTTGTTGGTGTATTTATATATAAAATCTCCCTTTTCAAGACAGTCGTCATTGCAGACGTATTTGGGTGAATATGATTCCGTGTCAAAATCTTTTTCGGTAAGACCTTCGGGTGAGGTCATTTCGTAACCGTCATAAAAGTAAGTTACGATCCCGGAATATGATGCATTGTAAAAAGAGATCATATCGTTGATATGCATCGAGTTGATCTTATCGATATTTAACATCATTTCGCGGTTTTCGTATCTGCCCATCTCTTCGCGAAGTCTTGATTCGTATGATACGGCATCCTCAAAACGAATTTCCGAAAACTCCTTGGAAAATAACATGACGCTCTGTTTTAAAGAATCAAGTTCACTTGAAGAAAGGCTGGTTGCTTCATTGGGATCTTTTTGAGTGAGATCCGAAAATTTTCCTGATTCATCGATGGCGTATACCGGATTGTTATAGGCAACCCTTTCGCCTTCGCGCACAAATAAAGCGACATACCCCGAACTTTCGGAATATACCGGATACTCGTCTCTTAAAGCGATACCGTTATATATCCTGTTTTCGGAAAGTGTGCCGTTTCTTACCTGGTAACCCATTATGCTGGTTTCTTTGAGACTTAAAAAGAAACAAACGATAACATACAGCAAAATAAGAGCAAATACTACGATCCCCAGATTTATCCTGTGTTTAATTTTCGGACCGAACTCTCTATTCATATATCCTTAACAAAAGCCCCGGCCTTTTAGCCGAGGCTTTGATTCATTATTATTTTATAAAGCTATGATTATTTTCGATTGTAAAGACTCGGGAATATCTTCCTTGTTGGCCGAAACCGAAAGAACAAAATCAACTTTGTGCTTTTCGGAGTATTTCTCGAGTTTTCCGACTGCATATTCGAATTCAGTCATAGGAGTATTTGACATAGCAAGGAATCCGTCAAAATACATCTGTTCAAGGTCGTGATCCTGGGAAATGATACCTGCGATAAATCCTAAAAATTCATCTTTGTTATCAATAAAATAATCGGATACATCAATAAGTCGCACCTTGTTGTTGAGCTCATACATATGCTTGGCGCTTCTGTCTAAATAAGCGATGTTACCCGATACATTCTTGATCTCCGTATTCACTTTGTCGAGCATGTACTTTGTCTTGCCTTTGCCCTTCTCTCCTACAATTAACTGGACCATTGGTAACCCTCCTGTAAATGAAATTATTCATCTGAAATAATTATATGATATGCGTGGATAAAAAACAATAAAAAGTGACTTAATTCACTTTAACTTCACATAAATTTAACATTTGACTCATCTCGTTGTAGAGATCGTCCGTGGTGTCGGAACCGAGTACTATTGCGATATACGGTTTAGAAGTTGTATCGCGTATAAGCAGCATAAGACAATGTCCCGCCTCATCGGTGGTACCTGTCTTACCGCCCAGTATCGTGATATTTGAAGGAGCCGTATATGCGCCTCTGAAATAGCCGTTTGTATTTTTGGACCCGACCTGCTTATCGCTTCCGGCAGCGGTGTGGATGACGGTCGAATACTCGTTGGTCTGCATGACTTCGAGTAAGAACGGATCCTTGATCGCCTCGTTGAATATAAGATAAAGGTCGTATGCGGTCGTATAATGGCCGGGATCCGGAAGTCCGCTCGGATTTTCAAAATCGGACCCCGTACATCCGAGAGCCAGTGCTTCGCGGTCCATCAGATCGGCAAATTCTTCGACCGATCCGGATACGGCTTCGGCTATGGCGATGGAAACATCGTTGTATGAAGATAACAGGCAAAGATGAAGCGCCTGATCCAGAGTCATGGTATCGCCCGATTTAAGGCCTAAGAGTACGGCACCCGGAACGGTTACGTTTTCAACGGATTCCGTGCACTTAATGACCGATTCGGGAGTAAGATACTTAAGTGCAACAACTGCCGTAAGTATCTTGGTGGTGCTGGCGGGATATCTTCTCTCGAAGGCGTTTTCGGAAAACAGGACTTTGGATTCGTTGACGTCGATAAGCAAAGCGGATGTGCTTGAAATGGTGTGATGATCGTTAGCGGAAACATCGCCGGAGAAAACACAAAGATCGTTTGCGAAGCCGGGATATCTGTCATCGTAATCGGTATGTTCGATAACGGTTGCCCGTCCTTTGGACGACCTGATATTTTGGGAGTAATCTGAAAAAGGCATCCATATTTCGGCGGATGAACATCCGTCCAATACAAATGCCGTTATCAGTAATATTATTATAAAAACACCCCTATTTGTACATCTCACGCCACTCATAATCCCCGCGATCAAGTGATTTAAGCAGAAGTTCCGCAGAAGCAAGATTTGTTGCCAGCGGAATGTTGTGCATATCGCACAGCCTCATAAGATTGCTGACATCGGGCTCATGATTTTTGGGTGTAAGCGGGTCTCTTAAAAAGATGACCAGGTCGATCTGGTTGTGCTCGATCTGTGCGCCTATCTGCTGTTCTCCGCCCAAATGTCCGGCAAGATATTTATGAATACTTAAATTGGTGACTTCTTCGATAAGACGACCTGTTGTCCCGGTCGCATACAGTTCGTTTTTACTTAATATACCCCTGTAGGCTATGCAGAAATTCTGCATGAGTTTCTTTTTCGCATCATGTGCGATCAATGCTATGTTCAAGTTAAAACACCTCTCTCTTCTCACGCCCTGTCTGTCCCGAGCGAAAACGGACATTCAATACAAATCCCAATCCGATATAAAGGCTGACAAGTGATGTTAGCCCGTAACTGACAAAAGGTAATGTAAGACCTGTATTAGGCAAAAGAAACGTCGCAACCCCCAGATTGAAAAACGTTTGAATGCCGATAAGTGTTCCCATTGCCGCTGCGATCACACGACCTGCTATATCGCGTGCCCTTCGTGCTATGAGCAAACACTCGAATGTTATCAGGAACAATAAGACTATAACGGACAACGTGCCCACAAAACCGAGTTCCTCACCTATTACGGCAAAGATAAAGTCTGTATCGGGCATGATGATGAAGTTACCTCTTTTTAAAGATCCGATAACATCATTGTTGTAACCTTTTCCCCAAAGTTGTCCCGAACCTATGGCGATGACCGAATTTGTCTGCTGATATGCATCATCGACATATTTTTCGGGGTATATAAAGGATAAGATACGCTTTCGCTGATAATCGTCGATCAGCTTTTGGCCCTCTTTTAGTATAATGCTTAAAAAAGCTATGGTTGCGGGTACCAGAACGGCAAATGCAGCCAGAATGTATTTCCAGCTTATGCCGCCGACAAACAGCATGACCGCTATAATAATAAACACTACGATGGTTGTTGAAAGATCCGGTTGATCGAGTATCAGATATAACGGAAGCGCTGCCAAAAAGGCAAAGCAGAACAAAAACTTTAATGTGTTTATCTTTTCCTTATATCTCATAATAAACTGTGCGAAAAAAATAATCAATAATATTTTGGCCGTTTCGGAAGGCTGGAATCTTACACCGAAGACCTCAAACCATCGTTGTGAATTGTTAACGGTATTACCTGCGATCCTTACCGCTAGCAGCAATGCAAGGTCTACCACATACCATACCCAGTAAAATCTTAAGAATACGTTGTAATCCAATAAAGAAACCACGATCATAAGGAAAAGTCCCATTACAGATCCTGCGATCTGTCGGGATACATTGGAATTATTGGCAGAGTTAATAGCCATAATACCGATGGTATTTATGGCTATGACAAGAAATATGAGTTTAAAATCATAATCTCTTAAATGAAGGTTTTTAAACATTTGCCAGTTCCTTTAAATTGGCCGGATTGATATCTTTTACTTCGATGGCATCGTCTTTGACATATGCGATCTTTGCCTGATATTTGGGCTTTATGGTCCATCTGGGCTTATCTTTGGGATAGAATCTTAAATCGTCTATCTTGATGCGGGAAGGAGAAAAATCAAGTGCGGCAACAAGGCCGGGTTCGGATCCTTCGGGAGTATCGAGGTTTACGCTTCCGTAAAGACCGCCGATTATTATAACATCACCTTCGGCCATTACCAGTCCTTCGGGTTCCACATCTCCAAGTATAACGACTCCTGTAGTGAATTTGATGTGTTCACCTTTTTTGACACTTCCCTTAAAAACTGTACAGAAACGTTTCTGCTCTTCCGCTTCGGGATTTGTCTTATTGATGGCTCTTGTGATGGGAAGTGTATCGTCATCGACAACCGAAACAACGTAAACAACGGTAAATTCACCGTAGTTTTCCATTGTTTCTATCATCACGTTTTCTTCACTGTCGCTTAGTTTCCTTCCTTCAAAGGAAACACATAGTTTGCCTCCTTTAAAGAAATTTTTGGACTCTTTGAACTTTTCGATCGTTTCCGTAAGTATCTCATCAAAAGAAGGTTCGGGGCTTAACAATACCCTTATTCCGTTGGGGATGCTTTTGATCGTTACTGTTGAACTCATATTTACTCCGTTTCTTTATCAGTCGCCGCCGCGTCCGGTTGCCGAGATCTCGGCAGCGGTACCGGTTACGATGTCTTCATGTTCTTCGATATTAAAGAAGTATTTTATTATATCCTTGGATGTATCCACGCAGTATTCCGAAGAATAACCGTTTGCTATTCTTATCGCCATGGCCATTCGCGGTGCCTCGTAGGGAGCATAGCATACAAAAAGACCGTGGTCGGGTTTTACCTTGCTTTGCTGGGCCGTTCCCGTTTTACCGGCGACTTTGATGGGGAGAGCCGCCATATACGATCTGTCTTCGATCACTCTTCTCATGCCCTGATGAATGGCATTCCAGTAGGCATCATCCATCTCTATCGTATTGATGATCTCAGCATCAAATTCTTTGACAACATTACCTTTAACGTCGGTTGCCTTGTCAAGCAAAGTCAGATTGTATACGGTTCCCGAATTGGCGACTGCGGTCACGTATCTGCAAAGTCCGACTGTGGTATAGTTGTTGGTACCCTGTCCGATGGCGGAAGGTACGGAATATTTGGTCGATATCTGCGGCATGGACTCTTCTATCTCAACACCGCTCTTTTGACCGAGACCGTACATTTCGGCATATTTGGCAAGCTTTTCAATGCCGATATCCGAATTGTACTTGT
>Ga0247608_10007374_pt1 | contig 11290 bp, 5 predicted proteins | sample 176DNAGHGlowgp2_FD_193490 | JGI IMG/M metagenome (GOLD analysis project Ga0247608, IMG submission 193490) | Sheep rumen microbial communities from Palmerston North, Manawatu-Wanganui, New Zealand - 1766 DNA GHGlow gp2 | ecosystem: Host-associated > Mammals > Digestive system > Stomach > Rumen ... | reverse complement strand
CATCGTAAAACTCACCAAGCAATCGTCCGTGATCATCATAATTCAAACGGTTTACGTCTGGATCATACCATACTTTACGCCCGCCAAGAGTAGAGTGACCGTGACTCTTCAAACCAATGCGGTGTACGGGGTTCTTGGTCAATAAGTTACCTTTTGAACCGCGACCTTTGATCATTACCTGAGAGAAATCCTGATCAATGAAAATCTTTTTCAGTTTGGGGTTAGGGTCGAGGGTTACCTTGATGATTTCAGCTTCTCCGTTGGGATTAGCTGTAAAATACATGACTTTCGAGCCAGGTGTACCCTGTGTCAGGTCGTATTCCTTATCGCGGGTCATCGAAGTTACGTTGAAGCGCTTCATGAAGTACCAACCTTTCTTGCCATCGCGATAGACAACATTATAGGTTGTGCGCGAATCGTTTTTCTTGAAGACTGCTACGTGAAGAATGTTTTTACCCACGAAGACCTTGTCGGCTACTCGGATTACCTTGTATTTACCATCCTTGTAGAAGATGATGATATCATCAATATCAGAGCAGTTGCACACAAACTCATCTTTCTTGAGCCCCATACCGATGAAACCGTCATTACGGTTGATATAGAGCTTCTGATTGGCTTCCGCCACCTTTGTGGCCTCGATGGTGTCAAAATTGCGTATTTCCGTCAGACGTGGATATTCCTTGCCGTATTTGTCCTTGAGGAACTGGAACCAATCGGCAGTCACTTCCACAAGGTTAGCAAGGTCGCGGTCTATCTCTTCTATCTCTGCCTTGATACGGGCCATAAGTTCATCTGCCTTATCCTTGTTGAACTTCAGGATACGCTGCATCTTGATTTCCAATAGTTTGAGAATGTCATCTTTCGTTACCTCGCGTACAAGGCTAGGGTAGTAAGGTGTTAAACGGTCGTCGATATGCTCGCAGACAGCATCAATAGTCGGGGCCTGCTCGAATTTCTTGTCCTTATAGATACGTTCTTCGATGAAAATCTTTTCGAGCGAATAGAAATGCAGTTGTTCCAACAGTTCGTTCTTGCGGATTTCCAACTCTTGACGAATCAGGTCCTTAGTGCGTTCAACACTGTGTTTAAGAACATCAGAGACCGTCAAGAACTGAGGCTTCTGGTCAGCTATGACGCAGCAGTTAGGGGAGATGTTGATTTCACAGTCTGTAAAGGCATAAAGGGCATCGAGGGTTTTGTCGCTCGAAACGCCTGGCATCAAGTGTATTTGTATTTCAACCTGTGCAGAGGTGAGGTCGTCAACGCGCTTGGCCTTGATCTTTCCTTTCTCGATGGCCTTCGTGATGCTTTCAATAAGGGTGCCAACGGTTTTGGAGTAGGGCAACTCACGAATGACAAGAGTCTTCTGGTCTAATTTCTCTATTTTTGCGCGAACCTTCAGCACGCCACCTCGCTGCCCGTCATTATATTTTGAAACATCGATACTGCCACCAGTCTGGAAGTCAGGATAGAGATGGAATTCCTGCTCATGCAGATAACTGATGGCTGCATCGCAGATTTCACAGAAGTTATGTGGCAGAATCTTCGACGAGAGTCCAACGGCGATACCCTCAGCACCTTGTGCTAGTAGCAATGGGTATTTTACGGGCAATGAAATGGGCTCTTTATTACGTCCATCGTAGGAGAGCTGCCATTCTGTGGTCTTGGGATTAAACACGGTGTCGAGGGCAAACTTCGAGAGTCTGGCTTCGATATATCGTGGAGCTGCAGCTTTATCGCCTGTCAGGATATTACCCCAGTTCCCCTGTGTGTCTATGAGCAGGTCTTTTTGTCCCAGCTGTACGAGTGCGTCACCAATGGAGGCATCGCCATGAGGGTGGAACTGCATCGTGTGTCCCACAATGTTTGCCACCTTATTATATCTGCCGTCGTCCATGCGTTTCATGGAGTGCATGATACGGCGCTGTACGGGCTTGAAACCATCTTCAATATTGGGTACGGCACGCTCAAGGATTACGTAAGAAGCGTAATCCAAGAACCAATTCTGATACATGCCGGATAGATGGTGCACAGCAGCCGCGTCAAAACGATTGACGGGCTTGTAGTCGGAGTGACCTTCTACACCCTCTCCCAATACCGACGATTGGTACTCACCACCGTCTTCTTCGAGGATCTCATCGTCCTTTATTTCGTCATCCATAATTTGTTTGGTCTTCAGTTTGCTTGCAAAAGTACGAAAAAAAACTGAGAAAGCGGTCATTTTTGGATTTTTTTTGTACCTTTGCACCCGCAATTTATAAATAAGGTGGAAACAAAACGTAATTCATCAATGACAGCAAATGAGATTCGCGACTCATTCAAGAAGTTTTTTGAGTCTAAGCAGCACGCTATTGTACCGTCAGCTCCCATGGTGATCAAGGACGATCCCACGCTGATGTTTACAAATGCAGGTATGAACCAGTGGAAGGACATTATTCTCGGCACTCGCGACCCAGAGCCGCGTCGTCGTGCTGATACACAGAAATGTCTCCGTGTTTCAGGTAAGCACAATGATTTGGAGGAAGTAGGCCATGACACCTATCACCATACCATGTTCGAGATGCTTGGAAACTGGAGTTTTGGCGATTACTTTAAGGAAGGGGCCATCGATATGGCCTGGGAGTATTTGGTAGATGTGCTGAAGTTGGATCCGGAGAATTTGTATGTGACTGTCTTCGAGGGCTCTCCTGAGGAGAATATCCCTCGCGATGATGAGGCTGCAAAATACTGGGCTAAGCATGTGCCTGAGGACCATATCATCAACGGAAACAAGCACGATAACTTCTGGGAGATGGGTGACACAGGTCCATGCGGTCCTTGCTCTGAGATTCATGTCGACTCCCGCACTCCTGAACAACGCAAGGCTTCGGGTAAAAGTGGTCGCGATCTTGTTAATCAGGATGATCCACAGGTGATTGAGATCTGGAACCTTGTATTTATGCAATTCAACCGCAAGGCTGATGGCTCACTCGAGAAACTGTCAATGAACGTCATCGATACAGGTATGGGTTTCGAGCGTCTTGTGCGTATGTTGCAGGGCAAACACTCTAACTATGATACTGACGTGTTCCAACCGATTATCAAGGCTGAGCAACAACTGACGGGCTTGAAATATGTGACCTTTGAGGAAGAGCAAATGGCTCCAATCACCAAACAACAGGATGATATCAATGTTGCCATGCGTGTTTGCGCTGATCACCTTCGTGCTGTGTCATTCTCAATAGCTGATGGTCAATTGCCCTCAAATGCGAAGGCTGGCTATGTGATTCGTCGTATCTTACGTCGCGCTGTCCGTTATGCCTATACCTTCCTTGGTCAAAAAGACGGCTTTCTCTATAAGCTTGTGCCGACGCTTGTGCATGAGATGGGTGATGCCTTCCCTGAACTGAAGGCTCAGCAACAGTTGATCTCAAAAGTGATGAAGGAAGAGGAAGATGCCTTCCTGCGTACATTAGATAAGGGTATTTCTCTGCTTGACAAGGCTATGGAGGAGTTGAGGAGTAAAGGAGAAAAGGAGTTGAGTGGAGAACAGGCATTTCGTCTCTTCGACACTTATGGATTCCCTCTCGACCTGACAGAACTGATCTGTCGCGAGAATGGTTTTACCGTCAATGAAGAGCAGTTTAATGTCGAGATGCAGAAGCAGAAAGAGCGTGCCCGCAATGCTGCAGCTGTGGAGAATTCGGATTGGGTAGAGTTGGCAGCTGGCGAGCAGCAGTTCGTAGGTTATGACTATACAGAATACGAATGCCATATTCTCCGCTATCGTAAGGTGACTCAGAAGAAAAACGAGTTTTATGAACTCGTGCTCGACTATACCCCGTTCTATGGTGAGATGGGAGGACAGGTCGGTGACTGTGGTGTCATTTGCAATGAAGCTGAGACCATCGAAATTATTGATTCTAAGCGCGAGAATAACCAGACCGTACATATTGTCAAACAGTTGCCGAAAGATCCATCTGCCCAATTCATGGCTTGTGTGGATACTGACAAGCGTGACGCCTCTGCAGCTAACCATACAGCCACTCACCTGCTTGACTATGCTTTGAAGCAGGTTTTGGGTGACCATGTTGAGCAAAAGGGCTCATTTGTATCGTCAGACACCCTGCGTTTCGACTTCTCTCATTTCCAGAAAGTAACTGATGAGGAGATCCGTCAGGTAGAACGTATGGTGAATGAGATGATTCGTGAGGATATCCCGCTTGATGAACATCGTGAGGTGCCTTTCGAGGAAGCCAAGAAACTCGGTGCCATCGCTCTCTTTGGCGAAAAGTATGGTGACAAGGTACGTGTGGTGCGTTTCGGTCCCAGTTGCGAGTTCTGCGGTGGTATCCATGCAAAAGCAACAGGTAAGATAGGATTCTTCAAAATTATTTCTGAGAGTTCTGTGGCAGCAGGTATCCGTCGTATCGAGGCCAGGACGGGTAAGGAGTGTGAAGAGTTGCTTTACAAGACTGAGGACATTCTGAAAGCTATTAAGGGATTCTTCAACAATGCCAAGGATCTTCAGGCAACCATTCTGAAATATATCGAGGAGCATGACACGATGAAGAAAGACATTGAGCAGTTCCAGGCTCAACGCGTTCAGGCTCTGGCTCAGGAAATTGTGGCGAAAGGTCGCATTGTGAATGGTATTAAGGTTGTTACTGCTAAAGCACCGATAGCTCCTGATGCCGCAAAGGATCTTGTGTTCAAGGTACGTGAATTGTGTCCAGAGAATCTGGTTTGTGTCGTGGGTTCTGTTCATAACGAGAAACCTATGCTGAATATTATGCTCAGTGATGATATGGTGAAGGATCATGGTCTGAATGCAGGCCAGTTGGTTCGTGAAGCTGCCAAGCTGATGCAGGGTGGTGGCGGCGGACAGCCTCACTTTGCCAGTGCCGGTGGAAAGAATACCGACGGTCTTTCTGCAGCTATAGACAAGGTCATCGAATTAGCAAATCTCTAAATCAAATAGAAGCCTCACCAAAAACGGCGAGGCTTCTTGTTATAACTCAATAGGAACAATCAGTTTGAAAACGATGTTTCGTCCCATGTTGTAGATGCCTTGACGTCCTGTCGCGTGGTTGATGTCACAATACTTTAGACGGCTCAGATGGTTCTGATAGGCCCGGTTTAATAGATTGTCAGCAATGACATAGACCTCTGCCACCTTTTTGTGATGGATGTTGATGTCTGATCCTGCTGAGAGATTCACCAATGTGTAACTTGGGGTGCGAGTCTCTGTGTTGTCCACCTTATAATAATTATTTTGGGTGAGATAGCATTCCAGTCCCAGTGCCACATAGGCATTGTTGAAAGTCGTATGCCCATGGTGCGTGATTTCGTATTTCAGTTCTGAAGTCCAGCGTGGAGCAGGCGTCATGGGGAGATATTTTGCCTCTTCTGTCTGATGCAACTGTCTAGCATCAACGTACGAGAAGGTGTTTTCAAAGTGCACTCTGTGTATAGGGTGTAAATCAAAGCCAGCTTCGAAACCCAAGAGCCGTGCATCTCCTTGCGTGTATTGATAGGTCAGGAACCCTTCCTCCATCACCTCATTGATGCGTTTGGCGAAGATGTAATTCTCTATACGATTGGCAAAAAAAGCCACCTGTGCTGAGATGAATTCTGACGAGAAGTCCAATCCGAGATCGGCCTGCCAACTGTATTCTGGCTTTAACTCATGATTGCCTATCTCATAGCGTAGGGTTCCCTCATGGATACCATCGCTACCGAGTTCACTCATATTTGGCGCTCTGAATCCTCGTGCCAGATTCAGACGCAGGTTCGTGTGTCTACAGATGTTCCACACTGCTCCAATACTACCAGAGATGCTACCGAAATTGCGCGAATGGTAATCGATATGTCTGTGATCGTAACGCAGGCCCCCGTTAAGTGTCAGATTGACCATCGTCTTACTGACGGTGGCATAGCCACCGATATCGAAAAGCTTGTATTCCGGAATCAGCGACTCCTCGCCCAGATTCAATGACTGTTGCCACATACCATTAAGACCACCGGCCATTTTCCAACCATCCCACTCCTGTGAGAGATAGCGCACATCGTAGGTCATTGTGTGGAGTTTGAAATATAACTCATATTCATCTTCAGACTCTTCATATTCCTTGCGTTGGTTCTGCTGATAGCCTATGATCGCCTTCAGCCAACCTTTGGCTAAGTTCAACGAGTTGTTCCAAACAGCCTTGTAATGATTGATTCGTTGGAAAGGCAGGGCTTTAGTATAGGTCTTGATGTCACTGGTCGTGCATTGCAGTTCACCTGTCACCTCATCACGTTCACCCTCGATGATGCTGGGTATTTGGTGGAAGATGGTACCCGTCAAGTGTGAGTGTCCCCATTGCCCGTTCACACCGAACATCAATCGTCCTGCCCGTTCTTTAAATTGTGAACCAGGTACGTAACCATCATATTTGTTCTTATAAGCGTGAGCTTTTTTGTCTGTAAAACGGGCATCCCATACGAAATGTTTCTGATGGCCAGTGAAATTCAACGAGTAGTCAAAGAGCCCGTTGTTGGTCTGATACTCTGTTGATATGTTTGCTTTCATTTCCCCTTCTGGAAGGATGGGGGAGGCATGCAGAATCAATACACCAGCCATAGCATCGCTGCCATACATCAGACTGGCAGGTCCTTTTAGGATCTCTACGGAATTAATGTTCTGCCCATCAATCTCAATACCGTGTTCATCGCCCCATTGCTGACCTTCCTGACGGATGCCTTCATTCATCACGATGATACGGTTGTAGCCTAGTCCACGAATGATAGGCTTGGAAATGCCACTCCCTGTAGTAATCTGTGAGATACCTGGTTGCTTAGCGATGGCGTCGATGATGTTCGTGGATGTGGTTTGGTGCAGTTCTTTGCCGGATACTACGGAGATAGGTGCCGTTGAGTTCTTTAATTTTGTATCACCAGTAACACCTGTCACAACCAGTTCATTCAGCTTCAAATGTTTGAAAAATACGTCAGAGGAGTCATTTGGGTGTATATGGTTGTGGTGATTATGATGATGTTCAATTTGTGCTGTCATTGTCATGCATATATAGAACAATGACAGGATGAAATATAGTTTTTTCATTCTGTGTATTGATATTATAGATAATGTGTAAAAGTCTCTCTTGTCTACAGAATGAAAGGAGGGGCACGTGAAGATCTGTACTGGCATACTTCGCTGATGTTGAAATAGGTGTCAGTTGATAATGCCAGAATTGTGAGACTTGCAAAAATGGTAACAGATAAGGAAGACGCTGGGGTATAGACAAGATTCGTAAACTGACAGAGAACGCAATCGTCAAGATGGTCACCAGCTGCAATGAAATGACCAGAGTGGTGGACATGTTGTGTACACTCTGCACAGTCAATTGCCGTGTTTGTTGTTGGCAGATGACGATGCAGGCCGGATAGCAGCATCATCGATATGTATATCGATATGAGTAGCCATGCAGATACAATCCTTTTACCTTGTCTTCCCATTTTCGGCTGCAAAATTATAAAAAAAACTAAGATTATCTGTTTAATCTATGTTTTTTTTGTATCTTTGCAGCAAAATGTAAGAAGTATGGCACTGAATCTGAACAAAAATCTCAAATTGTATTACTCCATCAGCGAAGTGGCGCAGATGTTTGGACTGAATGAGAGTACCCTCCGTTATTGGGAGCAGGAGTTTCCGTCGCTGAAGCCAAAAGTGAGTGGCCCTGCTAAAGTTCGTCAGTATCAGGAGAAGGATATTGAGCAGATTCGTGTGATTCACAATCTGGTGAAGGTGCGTGGCTTTAAGTTGGCTGCGGCTAAAAAGATTCTGAATAAGAACCGTAAGGGGGCCGACAAGAGAGCCGATGTGCTAGAGGCTCTGATTGGTGTGCGATCAGAGTTGCTGGCATTAAAAAAGCAACTGGACTATCTTCAGTAGTCCAGTTGCTTTTTTATTAGGGCATGGGATTCCAGTTGTCTTGACAGGCAAACACCTTTTCTGGTGTGATTTGCTGAGCCTCTTTCTTTGTGAGTTGACGACTCCAAGATATGCGCTGCTGGGGCTGCGCTCCTGCTCCATGATTGTTATATTCTAAATAACGGGCAGTCTGTTCACGCTTTTTCTCCCAATGGTGCCAACCCTCGGGACGGATGTGTGAGCCTAGATCGCAGTTCATAAAGAGTGTATAGCCATAGTCGCGCCAAGGACGCCCGAGATATACTTTGTCAACGCCAGTCTTTGCAATGAGTCGACAATTGTTGAATATATAGCCATAGGCTGCATCTGCAGGCGTAGAGGCGGCTGTAACATAACTGTTGACAAGACTTTCGATGGTACAGCCCTCAAACCAGGCAGTTGAGGGACCAAAGATAAAGTCGGTAGTACCGCAAATGTAACAGTCCTTGAAAAAGAGTCGAGTATAGGGCATGCCTGTATAGACGGTATCTTGGTGACCAATAAATCGACAGTTGATGAAGATTAGACGGTCACCCTCTGTGTGGAGGGCTACTGCTTGTCCGAGTCGTGCAGAGTTATTCTCAATGGTGAGGTTCTTCAGTGTGATGTCGTTGGCCTCAATCTTGAGTGTATATGTGCGGAAGGTGCCCATTGCCTGTTTACGGGGCGCAGCAGTGCCAAGAATGATTTCTATATTCGCATGATCATCATAGGTGATGATGGTTTCATCTCTATCTTCGCCACAGAGCTCTATGTTCTGAAGCCATTGTGGGATAATGAGCTTTTCCTTATAGGTACCTTTTTTAATAAATATAACTTTGTGGTAGTCCATAAAGGCACGGCAGACCTCAATAGCCTCATCAACGGTGCGGAATTCTCCAGTTCCGTCGCGTGCCACAACAATAGTGTCGGGATTATCATAACTTTTTGCTGCCTGTATAGTAATTGACAGACTTAATGCGATTAGTAAAAGTAGTTGTTTCATATTTGATTTACATGATTTGTGAGATTTCTTTTAGGTCTGGCACGCCCTTCAAGTTGTTGATGATGGTCTTTACGTCATCGCGGTCATGTACACGCAATTCGATGCTGCCATCAAAGATACCATCCTCGCAGGTAATGTTGACCGTATGAATATTCACGTTCATTTGTGCAGAGAGAATCTGTGTTACTTCATTGAGCAATCCTACTCGGTCAATGCCTCCCAGACGTATAGTAGCATCGAAATAGAGAGTCTTGTGCATATCCCACTTGATATCGAGAATGCGATTGCCAAAACTGGTTTTCAGCTTGGCGGCCACAGGACAGTTACGCTTGTGGATCTCTATTTGGTTCTTATTGTCAATATAGCCAAGGGCATCATCGCCAGGGATAGGGTGACAGCAACCAGGGAATTTATATTGGCTGATATTCTCCTCTGTGATAAAGATGGGCTTTTTACGGTTGAATTTATCAGGAACCACGAAAAGTTCCTTTTGTGGCTCATCTTTCTTTTTCTTACTACCGATAAAAGGTACGTATTTCAACCATCCGCCCTCCTCATGGTCTTTCTTGTTCTTACCTGTCAGTTCGTCGATGTCTTTCTCACCCAGCAGAACTTTTTTCTGGCCGAGGGCGATGAAAAAATCATTGCGTTTTCTGATGTCGTGGAATTCTGCCAGACGGTCAGCTACTGCTGGCGTGTATTCCTGCTGGTTCTTTTGTAGGAATTCTGTCAGGATTTCTTCGCCTTTCTTCTGTACCTCACGATTGTCACGGCGAACGATAGCTTGGATCTTAGCCTTGGCCTTGGCCGTGGATACGAAGTTAATCCAAGCAGGACTGACATGTTGTGATTTAGAGGTGAGAATCTCTACCTGGTCACCACTCTTTAACTTATGCGAAAGGGGCACTAGTTTGTGGTTGACTTTAGCACCGATACAATGACTGCCTAAGAAGGTGTGGATGGAGAAGGCAAAGTCGAGAGCTGTGCAGCCTGTGGGCATTGTCTTGATTTCGCCCTTAGGCGTAAAAACGAATATCTCACTGGCAAAAAGGTTTAATTTGATGGTGTCGAGGAAATCCATCGCATCAGGCTGAGGATCGTCAAGGATCTCTTTGATAGTGCGCAGCCAGTCGTTTAATTCGGCTTCGTCTTCTGTGTATTCCTCGTCTTCCAGACCGTCTTTGTATTTCCAATGAGCGGCAAATCCCTGCTCTGCCACTTCGTCCATGCGGTCCGAACGTATTTGAACCTCTATCCACTGCCCCGTCTTTGACATCAGAGTGACGTGCAGAGCCTGATAGCCATTCGCCTTTGGATGACTGAGCCAATCGCGTAGACGGTCAGGATGTGACTTGTAGATGCGGGAGATGGCTACATAGATATTGAAACATTCGTTGACTTCTTCCTCTCTGACACGTGGTGTGAAGATGATTCGCAGGGCGAGGATGTCGTAGATTTCCTCAAAGGTGACGTGCTTGTTCTGCATCTTGTTCCAGATGGAGTAGGGGGTCTTCACGCGCTGCTTGAGCTCGTATTGAATGTGCATGTTGTCAAGAGCTTCACGGATAGGTTTGGTAAAGTCGTCAAACAGCTTTTCACGTTGCTTCTGAGTTGTTTCCAACTTCTTGGCGATGCTGGCATATTCATCGGGATGCTCAAATTTGAAACTCAGATTCTCAAGTTCCGATTTGACTTTGTTAAGTCCGAGTCGGTTGGCAAGTGGAGCGTAGATATAGAGTGTCTCTCCTGCTATCTTGTATTGTTTGTTGGCAGGTTGTGACTCTAATGTACGCATATTGTGCAAGCGGTCACAGATCTTTATCAAGATCACGCGGATATCATCGCTCATCGTGAGCAGCAGTTTCTTGAAATTTTCAGCCTGTGCTGAGGCCTGCTCACCGAAGATTCCGCCACTGATCTTCGTCAGACCATCGACAATCTGCGCAATCTTAGGACCAAAGATGTTCTCGATATCCTCCACGGTGTAGTCTGTATCTTCGACAACGTCATGCAATAATGCCGAGCAGATGCTCGTCGAGCCGAGTCCAACTTCTTTACAGGCGATAAGGGCAACAGCAATGGGGTGCATGATATAAGGTTCGCCTGATAAGCGTCGAACCCCTTTGTGTGCTTGCCGTGCGAAGTTGAAAGCCTTGGTGACAAGGTCTACTTTTTTACGGTGGCGCGATGACAGGTAGCTGTCGAGCAGCTCCTGAAAGGCGTCGTTCACAAGTTTTTCATCGAGTTCTTCCTGAGGAATCTTGTCTTCGTCCATATGTATTTACCTCCTTCTTCTACGTGATTTCTTGGCAGTAGTCCTTTTCTTTGTAGTCGTTCTCTTCTTGGCAGTAGTCCTTTTCTTTGTAGTCGTT
>Ga0247608_10007372_pt1 | contig 11293 bp, 7 predicted proteins | sample 176DNAGHGlowgp2_FD_193490 | JGI IMG/M metagenome (GOLD analysis project Ga0247608, IMG submission 193490) | Sheep rumen microbial communities from Palmerston North, Manawatu-Wanganui, New Zealand - 1766 DNA GHGlow gp2 | ecosystem: Host-associated > Mammals > Digestive system > Stomach > Rumen ... | reverse complement strand
TGCCTTTAATTCTTGAGCAACCGCGCTCTCATAAACCGAACCAAGGTTTATGCTTCGCTCGTCTTTCATCACAGGAGAAATATTGTACTCGTACAATCGTCCCGTTAACAATCCGACATCGTTCAGATACAGTTTCAGCAGGTTCTTGTGAACTGATTCTGATAGAGGATATTTTGGATTGGAAATAGCGTGTACGTCAAGGGCAATACCAGAAGATATAAGGTATTCAAATTCTTCTGCGAACCATTCGAACCTGTCTCCCTTCTTATCGCGGATGTCCTTTGCCACAATGCGCTTCTTCTTGTTCTCCATCTGAGACACAATCATGTCATAGATACGGCGCACAAGGAGTTTCTTGCTTGACTCCTTCTCATATTTGGCAGCATCCTCCTTGTACAGATCTCGAATTGCCTCCTGAACTTCACGAACCCTGACAATATTGTGAGTTTCCATGTAGGTATTGACTGCATCTGGCAGACCTCCAACCAACAGATACTTCTTGAACTCACCCAACATTCTCTCGTGTTGTGCCTCAGTGAGTGAAACTTGTCGTTTGAAGCAATCACGCACATAATCAAGCGCCTCTTTGCCCCAACCTTCTGCAATTAGCCATTCTTCGAAGTCTAGCTGATACATCTGCTTACGGATTATACTACCAACAGGTATTGAAGCTGTATTGCGAAGGGCGATGCCAAGCAAACTGCCACTGGCTATATAGGTGAACTTTCCTTCCTCTCGTAGGAATTTCAGCATAGTAAGATACTGGGGGTAGTGCTGGATCTCATCAAGGAATACCAGTGTATCAGCCTTATCACCCAACTTTCCACCTGCAACCATGCTAAGGGTCATATAGAACTCATCCAATCCATGTATTTCGCGGAACAGGCCTTCCGTTTCGTCATCCTTAACAAAGTTTATCTCAACGAAATTCTTGTAAAGTCGATTGCCGACTTCACGGATTATGTACGATTTGCCCACCTGTCTAGCTCCTTCTACGACCATTATCTTGTCATTCCCAGAGCGCAAATGAGCCTCAATATCTGTACCGATTTTTCTGTAAAGCATAGACGATTTACACTTTTTATTAGTTTTTACGTATGCAAAATTACACTTTTTCCCTTATTTACTCATCAAGAATTTACACTTTTTCTTATTTTTTTAACTGTAATAGTATAATTCTTGATGATTTTTCACCTTACGCATAGCAAAAACGTGTGTTCATTATGAAGAATCTACCCGTATTCGTAGAGTGAAACAATAAACGCGAGGGCGTGTCAAGATCTTTCAAACTTGGCACGCCCTTCTTGCGTTTCTTTGTTTGCTCAACGACATGAACATGAACGTTGAGGAATTGTTCTTTATGAGGAATGTGTCCGGGTCAGACGAACCTCTATGGTCAAACCTCCTTTGGGTGTTTGCCATGCAACAGCCGAACCGCCATATTGCAGTGCGATATTCTTGACGATAGCAAGGCCCAGGCCTGTACCACCAAGTCGACGGGAACGGCCTTTGTCGATTCGATAAAAACGTTCGAAGATGTGAGGCAAATGTTCGGCAGGGACACCTACTCCATTATCTATAAATGTGAATGTGTAGAGGTCGCCTGCTCCCTCTGCCTGAACACGGAAGTAAGTGGCATCGGTGGCATAAGCGAGCGCGTTGCTGAATATATTGCGGAAGAGGGAATAGATGAGCGAAGCATCACCCGTCATGGGCAGCGATGCAGGGATTTGCATCTGTAATTGTATGTGCTGCTCATTAAACTTGGTCAAGGTTTCTTCCTGGATTTGTCTGAGGATGACGGCTGCATCTATCATCGTCTGTGGCCGGGTGGTGTGGGCTTCTTCCAAACGGGTGAGTGTGCTCATATCGGTCAACAGACTACTCATACGGCGACTCTGTGCATAACATTTCTCGAGGAATTCCACACGTTTCTCCTTGCTCATCGAAGGATTGCTGACCAGACTTTCAAGATAGCCTTCGATGGTGGTGGCTGGTGTCTTCAGTTCGTGGGCAGCGTTCTCGGTGAGCTGACGTTTGATGCGTTGCTTCTCGTGCTCGCTGTACTCATATCGATGACGGAAGTACATCGCAGTAGCGATGAGGACTAAAATACTGAGAGTGTAATACAAGAACGTGTAATCGTGTTCGAGTGAAGATGTGAGTTCGGCGGAATAAGGCACCGAAGAGCGTACTATCTTGTCCCCGAAACGTGTTGCGGAATAGAAATACTTCTCACCATTAGTCTCGGAGGCTCGCTTGATGGCATAACCACTTCCACATTGCAAAGCCTTTTGAATCTCCTCGCGCTCTTGATGGTTGCCCATGCGGCTGATATCCTTCTCCTCGGTGTCCGAAAGCACATTGCCAAGAGTATCAATGACGGTTACACGAATGTAGCGTTCTCCTTGGTTCTCAAGATAATGATAGTTGTTGAGTTGTAGTTGCGAATGCAGAATGTCCACACGAAAAGCATGTTCACGCCTGTACTCATAAAAGCCGAAGAAGAGTGTAAACAGACTCGCAAGGATTGTCGCAACAATGACAATCTTATTGGTGAATCGTGCTTGTTTCATCTGCCAAACATATATCCATAACTAAATTTCGCACGCAAATAATCCCCGTAACGCCCTATCTTCTTGCGAATGCGAGTGATGTGGACATCCACGGTGCGGTCAAGCACTATAGTGTTGCTTGGCCAAGCAACTTGAAGTATCCTTTCGCGCGAGAATACCTGTCCCGGTTTGGAAAGAAGTAGGGCCAGAACCTCGAACTCCAACCTGGTAAACAACACTTCCTTATTGTCAACATAACATTCCTTGCGGTCAAGATCAAGTACCAGGCCCTCGTATTTAATGATATTTGAGCTTGTTGGGCCTGGCAGAATCGTCTTGGATTCCTCTGATTCAGCGCGTGTCCTTCTTAATACTGCCTTCACCCTTGCTTTTACTTCGCTGATGCGGAAAGGCTTGAATATGTAATCGTCGCTACCGATTGCAAAACCCTGCAGCAAATCTTCCTCCAAGGTCTTTGCCGTACAGAATATGATAGGTACACCAACTGTTCGGGCATCAGACTTCAGTTCCTTTGCCCACTCAAAGCCCGACTTGGGCGTCATCATCACATCGAGAAGTATCAGATCAATACTGTTACCGGCAGACAAATAATTGTCAACTATTCGCTGTGCTTCTTCTGCGCCTTCTGCTGTCAGCACATCATAGCCATCCATCTCAAGATTGAAGCGGAGTATCTCGCAGATATCGGGTTCGTCATCGACGATGAGAATTCTTTTTGCCATAAGTTAATTATTTGCAAGTGCAAAGTTACGCATTTCTAACTAAATATAGTTCAAATGTTTGTACGTTAGGCAAAAGTTTAACAAGAATTTAACACCTTCGATTGAATTCCCACATATTTATCATCATTGTTATCGTTCAACGACAATAAATATCGACCCATAAACGTCATGATTGATGCATAACCTTATGCCCTCGTCTGGCGTGCTTTGCTCTGTACTACGTTGAGAACATAGTCACCAAGCTTCTCAAGACCATTCACATAGTCGATGAAGAAGGCGCCAAGCTTGTAGTCATACTCTCCTGCCGCTATGTTCTGCAGGTTGTCGTTGCGCAGTTGGGCACGAAGGTTATTGATCTCGTCTTCGATAGCATAGCTGCGAGAGATATCGTGACCTTCTCCTTCAGGTTGCTGGAGGGTTTCGGTCATCTGGGCAAGAGCATTGGAGGCAAGTTGTTCCATGCGATTGAGCTGCTTAAGCTGCTCGGAGGTAAAAGGTTCCTGGCAATTCTCATGCTTGCGACTAAGTGTGCGAGCTAGCGAGAAACAGCAGTCTCCTATGCTTTCGAGGTCATCCACCTCACGAAGCATGCGCTGGATCTGACGTTTCGCGTCATCGGAAAGTCGGCTCTCCCCGACCTGTTGCAGGTAGTGTGCTATTTCGTACTCCATATTGTCGGTGATGCCCTCGTATTTCTTCACCTTCGAGAAGAATTGATCAAAACGATCGGGATCATCCTCATCTTCATTTGCACGCATTGACAACACATAGTTGAACGACTTCTGACAACGTTCGGCAAAGACCACAATTTCCTTACGAGCTTGAAGGATAGAGAGTTCGGCAGTAGAGAAAAGTCCTCCGGAGATGTATTTGAGGCCTTTGTCCTCCTCCTGTTCCTCCTTGAGGGGAAGAACACGACAGACGAAGCTTTCTATCTGATGTACAAAGCCTATCAACAACAAGGTATTGAAGATATTGAATGCGGAGTGGAACATTGAAAGTTTGAACAGGTCATTCGAGCCATCCTTGAAAACCTCTTCCACCAACCAGCTGACAGCGTTACAGAACGGGTAGAATATGATCAAAACAACTACCACACCAAATACATTGAAGAACAGGTGGGCGAGGGCTGCACGACGGGCTTGTATTCCTGCTGCCATCGATGCCATAACGGCTGTGATTGTTGTACCGATGTTCTGTCCCATGGCAAGTGCAGCAGCCTGTTCAAGGCCGAATCCCGGGATATGCATATCGAAGAGCATAAGAGTGATGGCCATGGTGGCAGCCGATGCTTGCACCAGCATGGTGACCAGGGCTCCTACGATGACAAACAGGATGATGGTAAAGAAACCTCCATCAGCCACCTTTGCCAATATAGCTGCAACCATAGAACCTATATCGAGGTCGTTCGCTGCTTGTTGCAGAAAACTCAAACCCATGAAAAGGAATGCAAAGCCATAGACGAATTCGCCGATGGACTTACGCTTGCTATCGTGGCTGAAAATGAGAGGAAGGCTAAATGCAAGAAGAGGTAGCGTGAGTGCTGCAATGTTGACCTTGAAGCCAATGGCAGAGATTATCCACGCGGTAACAGTTGTTCCGACATTAGCACCCATTATGACTCCGATGGCTTGGGCGAGATTCATCAGTCCTGCATTAACGAAAGACACAACCATGACTGTCGTGGCGGATGATGACTGGATGAGAGCCGTGACAATGATGCCCGTGAGGACACCCATGAAACGATTCTTCGTCATGGCTGCCAGAATACTACGCAAGCGATCGCCCGCAAACTTTTCGAGGCCTTCGCTCATTGTCTTCATACCAAAGAGGAAGAGGCCAAGAGAACCTATAAGGGATAGGAAATTGAGGAAAGTATCCATATTTGTTTTATAATTTTGTGCAAAGATATTACCAGGTTATTACAAAGTTGTTACAGCAATGTGAAGTTGTTGTTACATCTTTTGCTGTAATCAAAACTAAACATGTTTGTAATCATTCTGCAACAGAAAACCAATACCTTTGCAAAGCAATTCACAAAATAATAACTCAATTATGGACAAAGAAAAAGCAAAGAAGATTCTGCGTTTCCTGGATTATTTACGCGCGTTAATCATTATTATATTTATAGGAATAGTGTTCTTCGTGTTATGCCAATGACTTGTCGAGTCGCTCCAATTTTATCATTGGAGTGACTCTTAAAACCAGTTTTTATCTTTTTTTCAAATAGGGATACGATAATTCCAGATATTTTTCGTATCTTTGCAGCGCACAAAAGCCTTGGAAGGAGTCGCCGAGACAGTCTCGCAGCCCTCGAACAGGCTGCTTTTTTCACAATGAATTGGATTATCCTGATTCTTGCCGGACTTTGTGAGGTGGGATTCACCTACTGCCTTGGTCGTGCCAAAGGTGTCATCGGCACGGAATGGTGGATGTGGATTACGGGATTTGCCGCACTCTATGTCTTGAGCGCTGTATTGCTAGCCAAAGCCACCCAAACGATTCCCATCGGCACAGCCTATCCCGTCTGGACAGGCATCGGAGCCGTAGGAGCTGTCGTCGTCGGCATCTTCATCTTCCGAGAACCAGCCACCTTCTGGCGAATCTTTTTTCTAACCACGCTGATTGCCTCAATCATCGGTCTTAAAACCTTATCCTGAACATGGAGGAATTTCGTCCCATTCGTCGTCATCATCAGCAACTTTCCCAAGAGGAGAGCATTCGCATTCTCACCGAGTCAACGTCAGGCACCCTCGCCCTGCTTGGCGACAACGATTATCCCTACGCCGTCCCCCTCAGTTACGTTTATGCTGATGGGGCAATCTTTTTCCACAGCGCATTGGAAGGCCACAAGATTGATGCCATTCGCAAACACGAGAAGGCATCGTTCTGCGTCATCGCGCAGGATGCCGTACACGGGAAGGAATACACCACCTACTTCCGCTCGGTCATCGCATTCGGTCGCATCCATATCATAGAAGATGCCGAGCAGAAACTTGCTTATGCACATCTGCTCGGCAACCGATACAATCCCAATGACGATAAGGCACTTGAAGAAGAACTGGCCAAGGGCTTCAACCGTATGCTGATGCTTCGTTTCGACATCGAGCACCTCACAGGCAAAGAAGCCATCGAACTCACCCGGGCCAGACAAAAAGGCAACCTCTGAACCGCTGAGACATCAGCCCACAATCGTCAGTCGTCCATCCTTGTTGGTAATCCTGCCATTGACAATCAGGTAACGCAAGGCACGCTGCAAGGCGGCTTCTACCTTCTGTCCGCGTCTTGCGAATCCAAGGCGTTTGGCAGCAAGCAAGGTGGCATTATCCTCGGGCAAGGAGAGTTGTTCGCTGACTACGTCGAGCAAAGCCTGACGCACCTCTTCGGGTGAAATCTCGTCGATAGTACGGTCGAAATTTAACGGGCGCTTCTTCTCGGGAACAATCACCTCCTTCTCGTTCGAGATGTCGAAGGTCGGCTTTTCTTCGGGTTCGGTCTCAGGTTCGGGTTCGACAATGGCCTTCTCGATACGTTCGAGCAGACGCTCGGGATTGTTGAGCCAATCGACCGACCAGACGCGCATCACTCGCCACGCCAGTCCTTGCAGGACACCGGGCTGCACGATTTCTCGGTCACGTGTGGTCTGCGTATCGCGATACGTCTCGCCATCAAGCAGGATGCCGAGGCAATACTTGCTATCGTTGTTGCGGCTAGCTACAGCCAAATCAACCTTGAATCGACTCCTTCCCACACCAAGTTCCACATCGTATCCGCGTTCACGCAGGGCCTCGGCGATCTCGTCAGCCACACCGGTGACAGGACGCTCTTCCTCCTTCCGCTCGATTGTAGCCAAGGTATGGAATTCGGCATATTCGAGGAAATGCTTCAATCCCTCCACACCCTTGGCCTTCGAACGACGCAGGTCGATCTGCGAAGAGTGCATGGTCGAGAAGACCATCATCTCGCAACGTGCACGGCTCACGGCAACATTCAGGCGGCGTTCGCCTCCTGCATTGTTGAGTGGGCCGAAATTCATGCTCACGTTGCCATCCTTGTCGGGGCCATAACCTACCGAGAAGAGGATCACATCGCGTTCGTCGCCCTGCACATTCTCCAGATTCTTCACAAAGATGGGCTCATACATGGCATCAGCCCAGTCGGCCAACTGACGGTCGGCTTCAAGCGTGTCGTTGAGCACGTCCTCGACGAGGTTCTGCTGAGCCACGCTGAAAGCCACCACGCCGATGCTCTGTCGGCGCAGCTTTTCGTCACGCAGGCGGCGTACGATCTCGTCGACGATGGCCTTGGCTTCGGCACGATTGCTGCGTCGTCCGCCCTTGTCATAGGTTCCTTCCACAAAGACGAAGTTCACCTTCATCTGTCGATCATCGGCCGATGGGAAGGTGATCAGACGGCCATCATAGTATTCGTTGTTGCTGAATGCAATCAGGCTCTCATGTCGGCTGCGGTAATGCCATTGCAGTTGCAGCGAGGGGATACCGAGTGTGCGACAATCTTCCAGAATACTTTCCAGGTCATCGATGTAAGCCTCTTCCTCATCCACATTCGTCGCACTGAAGAAGTTGGTGGGTGGCATCTGCTTCGGATCGCCCACCACGATGAGCGACTTGCCGCGGGCAATGGCTCCGACGGCCTCGCTCGTCGGCATCTGGCTGGCCTCATCGAAGACTACCAGGTCGAAAGGTTCCTGGCCAAGCGTGATGTACTGTGCCACCGACATGGGGCTCATCAGCATACACGGGCAAAGACGTGGAAGCAGATTGGGGATCTGTGCCAACAAGTCACGTATTGACATGCCACGTCCTCCATTGGAGATATTTCGGTTGAGCAAACCAATCTCGCTGCTGTTGTCGATGCTGTCGGTCACACGCGGCACGTTGGCAGCCAGCCTTGCATAGAGCTCCTTCTGGCACAAAGTCTCGAAGCGGCTCGTAAGGTCCTTGTAGAGTCGGATCTTTTCGTCGAAAAGCATGCCTTCGAAGGTGCCGAGCATATCTGCAGCCTGCATCTTCTCTTCACATTTGGCGCGGAAGAACCCTTTCATAAAACTCTTTCCGAGGGTCTGCACGTCGCATGGTCGTGTTTCGAGTTGTTCCACCACCACATCAAGGCCCATCTTCTTCAGTTCGTTGCGGAACTCGCACCATTGGAACCAGTCGCGTATCTCCGATGTGTTTTCACTCCATCGGTTCAACTTCTCGCGTGCCACATCGATGTCGATCAGTTCGGGCAACTGCCTCTCGACCTCGGGCAGCATTTCGTCGATGTTGCGGTTCTTCTTGCTGTATTCGAGCAGTTCCTCCAGGAGTTTGCCGAGATTGTCCTCATCGGCCTCGGGGGTGAAGAACCTCATCTTGTTGACGAAACTGCGCTTTGCGAACCACTTGGGCAGGAACCACTTACCCAGAATCTCATGCCATTGCTTCGAAAGCGCAAGTGCATCTTCCGAAAGTATCTCTTCACGGCAATGGCTGAGGATGCCTTTCTTCAACGAGTCGCGGCTTGCCTTCAATGCCGAATAGTTGTCGATGTTCTTCGCAACAGCTTCTTTCCAAAGCGTATCAACGCCGCCACTTGTCAGTATCGAGGTGGCCTTCAAGGTCTTGACGAGTGGAATAGCGGTCTCGATGGTGGGTTTCTGCTCAAAGTCGTCCAGATATTTCAAGGCCTTTTTCAGCGAGAACTCGAAATCGACCTGTTTCGTCTTGGTCACAAGTCCTACAAGCAGGTCGTGGAGAGGATGCGCGTAAGGTTGTCCCACCAGTTCGAGCATGGTCTGCAAGGGTCCCGACAACTGATATTCGTAATCGCCGAGCATACCTCGCCTCACCTTCGACAATGGTTTCAACGTCGGTATCTCCATTGTCTCTCCATCGATGGCGGCAAATCGGGCGATGCAGTCGTAGAGCGACAGATCGTCATCGCCTCCCGTATGCAGGGCCTCCATATACTTCAGAAGTTCCTGGCGCTGCTCATACAGGCGGTCGGCCGTCTGGAGGTAATCTTCGGGCTTCTGGATGTGTTTCACCTCGTTGAGCGCCTCGTTGAGTTGTGCCAGCACGTGCCGCTTTGACACCTTGTTGCTATGCAACTCCAGGCAGAAGGGTCCGAGGCCGACCTTCTTCAGACGACGTTCCACCACTTCAAGGGCGGCCATCTTCTCGGCCACGAAGAGCACGCGCTTGCCTTGGAAGAGCGCATTGGCGATCAGGTTGGTGATGGTCTGCGACTTGCCGGTGCCCGGAGGGCCATAGAGGATGAAGCTGTTGCCACGTCCTCCCTCATAGACAGCCGTCATCTGCGACGAATCGACAGCCACCGGCAAAGCCATGTCCTGCGGCTTATAAGTGCCATCGAAGGCCCTGAGGTCGGTCTGCAGCTCGGAAGGTTTCCACGTCAGCCCTCCTTTCACAAGGCTATCGACGATGGGATTCTCCTGCATCTTCTCGTGGTTGACGTGGATGTCGTTCCACATCAGGAATTTGCTGAACGAGAAGAGTCCGAGGATGCACTGTCCCTCGATGCCCCAACGTTCCTGCTCCTCGATGGCTTGTTGCAGCACGTCGAAGATCTTCAACACATCCACTCCATGCTCGTCGAGCGGCAGTTTTTCCAGTCCCTTCACTTCGATGCCAAGGTTCTGGCGCAGGAACTCCATCAACGTGATGTTGAGCACAATCTCCTCGTCACGCTTGCGGATGCAGTAACGTCCACGCTTATAGACCATCTCGACAGGCATCAGTAGGATGGGCGCATAGCGTGCCACCTCAGGCTTGTCGGTCTCATACCACCGCATGGTGCCGATAGCCAGATAGAGTGAGTTGGCACCGGTCTCTTCGATTGCCGTACGTGCAGCTCGATAGAGTCCCTTGAGTTGCAGTTTCGTCTCCTCTTCCCCAAGGGCAGTATGCAGTCGGTGCTTGGCAAGTTCCTCTTCGATTGGGGACAGTTCGCCATCGGTGAGCAGTTTCGGCTCGGCATCGTCAACTGTCTTGGGCTCTACGGGACTGTTGTAGTCTTTTCCGGCAGGGATGATGGTCGAAAGGTCAAACGAAGGACCGTCCGAAACGCGTTTCGTCTCGGATTCCTTTTGTTCGTCATTGCCGTTACCGTCCCTCGGCTCGTCATCGGCTCGATCGTCTGCAGTCTTGTCCTTGGCAGGATTGTGCCAGATGCTGAACTCCACGCCGTCCTGCAGGAAGTCCTCCACCTTGTCGGCCTTGATTCCGATGAACCTGACAATGCGACGCCGCTGCCCGATGTTGAGCAACGAGTTGCGGAGCGAAAAGTCCAGCAACTTGCGTTCCCAAATATCAATTTTGGTCAACTGCTTCTCAGTGGCTATCTCTTTATTTTCCATATCAAGAGGATCAGTCTTCTTTTAGAAAAAATCGTATTCTAGGGGACAAAGATATATAAAAATACGCAATCCTCCAAAAAATCAGGGAGAAAATTGACTATTTGCCAAACGATTGGGGCGAAAATTACGACCGTACCAACATTTTTTTCTCATTTTACTTGCTTTTCCCGTGCGGATTCAGTATCTTTGCCGCAAATTTTATGTATATTGAAATGAAGAAAATCATTCTCACGCTGCTCCTTCTGATGTGCGTGTCCTTCCAAGGTCAGGCAGTACTCAAGGAGCGCGACCTCAACCGCACTCTCCACGTGCTGCGTCTCGAACTCCATGACAAATGGATAAAGCAGGAAGAGAGTAGCAGGCGCATCCGCGAGCGCAATCAGGCTCAGCACACCAATCTCGTGAACATCATGAAGCGCTGCCAGTCGACCAGCCTCATCCTCTATTCCCAGGGCCGTGAGTTCACGTTCGATGTTGCCTACGCCTGCCAGCAGGCCACCACACTTTACAACGAACTGAAATCCAAGACTATGCCTTTTGACGAGATCAAGGCCAATCTCGTCAGCGAAATCAGTCGCTACGACAGCCTCGTCGTTTCGCTCCAACGTCTTCCA
>Ga0247608_10007371_pt1 | contig 11294 bp, 14 predicted proteins | sample 176DNAGHGlowgp2_FD_193490 | JGI IMG/M metagenome (GOLD analysis project Ga0247608, IMG submission 193490) | Sheep rumen microbial communities from Palmerston North, Manawatu-Wanganui, New Zealand - 1766 DNA GHGlow gp2 | ecosystem: Host-associated > Mammals > Digestive system > Stomach > Rumen ... | reverse complement strand
AGACGTTCACCTATACGTCCGTGATTTTCCTGTCGGAGGACAATTGCGGTGTGGAAGGCGGCGCTTGGTGCGACGACTCATGGACTCCCGTTGACTTTGACATCAAGAACGGTCAAGGCGTCTGGATCAAGTCCGTTCATGAGAACGCCACCGTCACGTTCGCCGGCGAAGTGAACACGAACACCACAATCAATCTTCCCGAGAACGCCATGACCATCGTCTGCAACCCGCTTCCCATGGCGGTCAACATCCAGGACATCGTTCCCAACGAAAACTTCGATGTAGATGGTGAAGACTGGCTCCGGACCTACGATGCGGAGACGTTCAAATACACGTCTGTGATTTTCCTGTCGGAGGACAATTGCGGTGTGAAAGGCGGCGCTTGGTGCGACGACTCATGGACTCCTGTTGACTTTGACATTGACGTTGGGCAGGGGTTCTGGATTAAATCCGTTCACGCAGATGCTGCGATTTCGTTCCCGTCCATCAACTAAGTTCCTTGACAATCCAACCAAAACCAACAACCATGAAACACATTGCGACATTCGTTCTACTGACGTTGGCCACCGTTTCGGTCAACGCTGCCCAAATCAACTGGAAAATCGGTGGAGCTGGCAACCGATTCTACGATGCCAAAGGCAATGAACTCGCTTCTGTCAACACATATTTGCTTCTCAAAGACGACTACACGGGATGGGAGAGCAAACTTTCGACCCCGTCTTCGGCAAGCAATGTGGACACTGTGCTCAGTTCGCTTTCACTTGATGGTGAGGCCAGAGCATACGTTGATCTCAACACGAGCGGGGAGTTTGTAACATCGTCGCCAAAACTGACGGCCGGCACTCGCTATGACTTTTATTTGATCGTTGTTGATCCGTCGACGGGTAACTATCTGGATTTGGGATTCAAAAACGATGGTGCCTATAATGCTGGCGACACCGCCACGACCATCACTTGGACGGCCGCTCAGTCCGTTTTCAAGACGAATCCCAGCAAATCCCAATACGTCGCGGATTCCTGGACTTCCGTCCCGGAGCCTTCGACCGCCGCGCTCGCCCTTGCGGGCCTCGCGCTGCTCCTGAAGCGCCGTCGCGCGTAATCGGAGCCAACTCCAAAACACAAACGCGAAGCCCGGCGGGAAACCGCCGGTCTTTCATTTTGCGGCTGTGCGGGGCGCCGCCGGACCGGCTGCGTCCAGGTCGACCGGTCAAGCGTTTCCCTCGAGGCCGAGCAAGCGGGCGAAGGGGACGATCGCGTCGAAGACGCCGTCGCGGGCGACGGCGGGATCGAGCGAACCCGAATGGACCAACGCCGTGCGGATGGAAACGCCGCGGCGCTTCGGAAAGGCGGCGATTTTGTCGGCAAGATCCTTTTCGATTTCGCGCCCGATGCGCCGCCGCCGTTTCACTTCCACGATCCAGGCGGTCCGGTCCGTCTGGACCAGCAGGTCGATCTGGAGCCCCGCGGCGCCGTTCCGTCCCTTGAGGAAGAACGGCGCCGCGGACCGGACTGTCGCGCCGCCGATGCCGAGATGCGGCGCGAGCGCCATCGCGCGGTTGACGACGAGATTCTCGAACTGGAGGCCCTTGTCGGCGTCCCAGCCGCGGAGTTCCGCCAAGGAACCGAATCCGAACCGCCCGCCGCGGATTTCCGCTTCGCGCGGTTCGACGTACTTGAGGTAGAAACGCGTGTAGTTGTCGCAGACCCGGTAGCGGACCTCCTTGGCCGCGCGGCCGGTCGCCGGATTGACGTTTTCGTCCTTGGCGGCGAACCCCGCTTCCGCAAGTTCGTCGAGGTTCTTGGAGAGGCTCCCGCCGCGACCGACGCCCAAGCGGTCCGCCAGTTCCGAGCAGGTCGCCGGCCCGTCCGCGAGGCGGCGGAGAATATCGGCCTTGACGAGCGTCGTCGGACCGAACGTTTCGGAGAAGATCGCCTTGAAGTCCTTGAACAGGGGGCCGTCCTCCGAGAAGCACATCCGGCGGATGTTCTCGTCGGCGGAGAGGACCGGGTCGACCTCTTCGAGATAGCGAGGGACGCCGCCCGTCACGGACAGGACATCCACGATTTCATGTTCGTCAATCCGCCGCTCCCGGCCTCGCCAGAACTTCGCGCACAGGTCGAGGGGGAGCTCCCGCAGGACGATATCCCGCGAGAACCGCCCGCCGAACGTCGCGTTCTCCAGCAGGTTCTCGCGAATCCAGGAGGACACGCTGCCGCAGACGACGAGGACCAGATTGTCGTGCGTCTTCAGGCATTCGTCCCATCCGTTCTTCAGGAAGCCCGGAAAGTCGGGGCAGTGCCTTCCCATCCAGGAGATCTCGTCCAGCAGGACGACGGTCTTCCGCCGATCGTCAAGGCGCTCGCCAAGCAGGCGGAACGCCTCCGGCCAGGAATCGGGAACGACGCGGGCGCCCAGCGTCTGGGCGCACAGGCGTTCTCCGAAATTGCGGAGTTGGTCGGCATCCGTCTGCCCCTTGCGGGGTCCGAGCCCCTCGATGACGAGCAGTTCCGCCCGGTTCCGCCGCGCGAATTCGCGGAAGAGCGTCGACTTTCCGATGCGCCGCCGCCCGCGACACGCGACCAGCGATGCCGTCGGCTTGCGAAGAAGCAGCCGGAGCGATTCCAATTCCTTTTCGCGACCTAGAAACATGTCGGTTCCTTTCCTTTGTCCGCGGCGTTCATTCTTTCATTTCGTGCCAAATATGTCAAGTCAATTCTTGGCACCAAATACAATGATTGTTCATTTCGTGCCAGACTTGGTTGTTTGATTCATGGCACGAAATTGACAGTCGGATGCGAAATTCCCTCCGCGATGTCGGCTCCCGCCGCCGCCGCTGACTTGGCGCCGCGTTCCCGCGCATGGGCAGATTCGGAAAGCCCCTCTGCAACGGTGGCTTCCGCCGCCATCGCGGCGGTTTTGCGCCGGCGCGCGCGGCAGAAAGGGAAGTCCCCCGCGACGCGGTCGCTTCGCGCCCGCCCGCGGCGGGCTTGGTGGCCGGCGCGATTTCATCGCGCCGGCGCGCGCGGCAGAAGTCGTGAGCAGCAACATCGTGGGGTACAACAAGGTCACGCTGAACAACGCTTACACGATGCTTGGCGTCCAGTTTCAGACCGTCGGATCGGCCAACGGCTCCATTACCATCGGACAGATTGTTCCCGATCAATTCGTGAACGGTATTGACTGGACTGATGACGATTTTCCGTTTGGAGCTAAAATGATGTTGTGGAATGGAACCGGATATGCCGGTGGGCAGTTCTACTGGACTGGTGAAGTTCCCCCAGATCTTCAAGCTGACCTAAAAGACGAACTTGAACTGGACGATGAAGTCATCTACAACAACATTTGGGTTGATGGTGACTATTTGCCAGTCGATCCAACTCTTTCGGTTGGAACAGGATTCTGGATTCTGGATACCTCCGCCGATGGAACGGGAAAGGTTTGCACCAGCGGGGAAGTCAAAAACACCGCGGTCAGTATCAAACTAAATCAAGGATACACGATGATAGCCAATCCGTATCCAGTTGAATTTGATTTGAACAAGATGACAGTGACGGGACTTACTGGCATTGACTGGAGCGACGACAATTTCCCCTTCGGAGCATCCATCATGGTTTGGAACGGGACTGGATATGCTGGTGGGCAGTACTACTGGACCGGCGAAGTCCCCGCAGATCTTCAAAACGATCTGAAAGAGGAACTTGAACTGGATGACGAAGTCGTTTACAACAACATTTGGGTGGATGGTGACTATCTGCCCGTTTCAGCCAAGATTCCCGTTGGTTCGGGATTCTGGATTCGGGATGACAAAGCCAATCCCGAAACGACTACCGTTTCTTTCACCGCTCCCTAACCAAATCCAACCAAAAAGAAACCAATGAAAAAAGCCATCGTTCTCGCATTGACCCTCTTGGGAACCGCGTCATTCGCCTCGACGATCAACTGGGGATTCAACACAAAGTCTTACTTCGGTTCGGATTCCGTCGGAAAAAACGCCACGGGATACCTCGTTTATCTCGGAACAGGAGAGAATGCCACGTGGGAAAAAACCGAAACGGACTATAAAGCCATCGCCGAAGGCACGTCGACCAGTTACACGGATAAGAAAACGAGTTCACTAGGCAAGATTTCCGGGTCAATTGATATTGCAGCCGGCACTCCCGTCTATACCGGATCTTCTGCCGTTTTCACGGATGGCAGCAGCGTGTTCGGCGTCATGATGACGTACACCGAAAATGAAACAACCTACTACAATCTCGGTGGTACGTTCACGTTCGACACTTCGGACACGGAACACTACGAAGCCGTTCCGTCGGACATGTTCACGTGGTCGTCTGCAGGCCCTGCAAGCAACAGTGACACCGCGGCCCAAGGTTGGAAGGCCGTTCCCGAGCCGTCCGTGGCCCTCATGGGCCTGCTCGGCCTGGGCATGCTCCTGAAGCGCCGCCGCGCGTAAGGAGACAACTCCAACAAACGAAAGACCGCCGGGGCGACCCGGCGGTCTTTTTGTCCTCCGCCGCTTCTAGGACGGAAGTCCGAACGCCCGTCGGAGATAGGCGATCTGGGCGTCGGGTTCCATCGACGGGCCGGCGAGCGCCTGGCGGATGTCTGCCCATTCCGGATGGTCCGGCGGGAACGCCGCAAGAAAGCGCCGCAGGTCGTCCGCGATCCGCGGCGGCGGTTCGATCCGCTCCGTCGGGGAGACGGCGGCCAGCAGGCGGAACACGTCGTTGCGGTGCTTGCGGATGTCCTCGCCCCGGACCGAGCCGGGGTTCTTCTCCCGTTCGGCCGAGAGATTCAGCCAGGCGCACGCCTTGAGCGCGATCAGCCCGAACTTCGAAAGGCACGGCATGCCGTCCACGAGTTCGCGGCACTCCACGGCGAACCGGTAGTAGACCGGATCGAGGACGATGGCCGACATGGAGCGGGCGGTTCCGTCCGCGGGCAGCGGCGTGAACGGACGTCCGGCCGGTTCGGGAAGGACCGAACGCGAAAGCAGTTCGAGCATGGGCGGGTAGTCCGTTTCGCGAGGGGCGAGGAAGCGATAGTAGTGGCGGACGCCGTCGTGGGACACGTAGCAGCGGTATCCGCCGTCCGAAAGGAACCGGCGGAAGGCGTCGGCGAAAGGAGCCGATAGCGCTTCGGCGACGACGAGCACGTCGATGTCGTGCGTGGCGCGGAATCCGCGATCGCCGGCGAGCTGTAGATCGCAGGCCGTCCCGCCGACGAGAAGGAACGAATCCGCGAACGGCGCGAACGCGGCCTTGAACAGAGGATATCCTTTTACCATCGGATCGTCTCCAGGCATTCCCCGAGCGCGGATTGCACGCGCGGGTCGGTTTCGTTTCTCAGGGACAGGAAGAGCGAAAGGGGGTCGACCGTCCCGCCTCCCGCGGGCGCGAGGAGACGCGGGTCGTATTTCCACTCCTGGACGACGTCGCCGTCGTAGCGCCGTTCCGAATCCGCCTTGAACGCAAGGGATCTGCGGAGCGCGGCGACGCATCGCGGAGGCGCGTCGTTGACGCGTGAAAACCGGGCCAGCGCCGTGAGCCCGGCGGCCGGAAGCCCCGCCGGAGCCTTGATGACGCGGCGGATCCGCAGGACGGGCGACGAGAGTGCCTCCTGCGCCGAGGTCCAGACGGCGCGGCGGGCCCCGGCCGGACGAACCGACTTGCGAAGACCGTCGCGACGCGTCTCCGCGAAGTCGCGCCGCTCGAGTTCCTGCACGGCCAGCGTCAGGTAGACGCGGTTCGGGACCAGCCGCTTCCGCAGCGTTCCGAATTCCGTCCAGCCGCCGCCGTCCGGAGCCTGCAACAACCAGAGCAGAACCAACTGCGCCGTCGGCGAAAGGTGCGCGGGCAGCCTTTCGGGCGGCTCCGAATACCCGGTCTCGGGCAGCAGGACGAACCGCGGCGGAAGGTGCACGAGACGGCGGGGGACGACGAAGTCGATTCGCGCCGCGCGGAGCCGTCGAGCGAACTCGCGGTCGAGCGACGGGAACGCGAACACGGGGGCGGAGCCCAGCAGGCGCGAGAATCGCGCCGCATGATCGACGACGACGTCCGGCTTCAACCCCTCGTGGACGGCGACGAGGATCGGCCGCCGTTTCCCGGCGACGGTTCCTTCGTATCCGCGATACCATCCGGCGAGAGCCGGAGGCGCGATGTCCCCGAGCGCGAGAACGTCCCATTTTCCTTCCGCCGCCCCCAGCGACGAAAGATGACGATCCAGTTCGGAAAATATGTCCTTCATGTTATGTTTCGTTCAAAACAAGGCCAATGTTATAAAACATCCAAAACAAAGTCAAGTACAAAACCGGTTTTGAAAAACAGGAACGGTTCGCGTCTGCGCTTTGCTTCGCCGGCGCGCGCGGCAGAAAGGGAAGTCCCCCGCGACGCGGTCGCTTCGCGCCCGCACCGCGGCGGGCTTGGTGGCCGGCGCGATTTCATCGCGCCGGCGCGCGCGGCAGAAGTCGTGAGCAGCAACATCGTGGGGTACGAGAAGATCACGATCACGCCCGGACTGAACATGATCGGCAACCAGTTTCTCTCCGTGGGCGGAACCGCCTTCCAGAACATCAACCAGATGTTCAAGGAAAGCGACGATTTCGTTGCTGGTGCTTCCGATAGCGAGGCAGACTCCATTCTGACTTGGAACGGTTCGTCCTACAACAATATCTACTATTACGATGATTTCGACTATAGTTGGTACAATACGGATGATCTGAGCGCCTCCACGACGGACATCGTGACCATGGGGCAAGGCGTCTGGTTCAAGCATCAAGGTAACACGAGCGTCACGACGACATTGGCTGGCGAAGTACCAACGAATAACGTGTTTGAAGTGACAATTACACCAGGCCTTAACTTCATTGCAAATCCCTATCCAATGGCCATTTGTCCTAACGGCGAATACTTCTCTGTCGAAGGAATCGTTGCTGGTGCTTCCGATAGCGAGGCAGACTCCATTCTGACTTGGAACGGTTCGTCCTACAACAATATCTACTACTATGACGATTGGGACAACAACTGGTATAACACGGATGATCTTAGCAATGCTGTGTCCGATACGATTCTCAAACCGGCGATGGGGTTCTGGTACAAACATCAAGGGACTGGCGCCACATTGACTTTCAAGAAGCCCTACTAGGTTTCTGCAACAAAAGGAATCCAAACACATGAAAAAGACAATTCTCACATTCACACTGGTTGCCGTAGCTTCGGTAACTTGTCACGCGGCATCCATCAAATGGGCCATTGGTGGAGCAATCGACACTAACGCCGATATTGATACATCCGTCGGATCATTTGTTCTCGCTTACATTGGGACAACATCTGGCGTCGGTGTGGACGCTGCGACGTTCAATACGGAAATGGCGAAAGGGTCAGAATCCAATTATTCGATCGCCGACACTGGTAACTGGTCGGACTTTTATGCGGCAAACCGCGGGACCTATGCAACGACGAAGACTACCACTGTCAACGATGTTGCGAACGCCACGTACCAGATCTTTTACGTTAACAATGGCGTCTACTCCCTTGTCAACGATCCGACAATTTCGACGATTGCGATTTCGATCGATCCGACAACCGGAGGGGCCACGACTGCAGCATACATTGACGGAACAGCTACGGGAGGCTCTTCGGCATTTGCAGCTGGAACTAGCGCAAGAGCGGCTATTGCCTCCGTTCCCGAGCCCTCGGTCGCCCTCATGGGCCTGCTCGGCCTGGGCATGCTCCTGAAGCGCCGGAAGGCGTAATCGGAGCAACCAACCACAAACGCGAAGCCCGGCGGGAAACCGTCGGGCTTTCGCTTTTGCGCGGAGCAGGCCCGGCGAGGGCCCCGCGCGGCGAGCGCGCGGAGCGCGCGAGGCGCGTGGGGTTTGGCCGTCGATCCGGTCGTCTCCGCCGATCGGCCCCGCATGGGGCCGGCGGCTGCCGAGGGGCCGCAAGCGGGGCGGAAGCCCCGCAAGGCCCCGAGGAGGAAAGAAGGAGGCAACCTCGATCCAAGGGAAGGACCTTGCAGGAGCGCGCGCGGCTCGCGCGGCGCCTGGCGGCGCCGCCTCGGAGCCCCGGGCTCCCCTGCAACCGCGCGGGGGCGGGCCGCCCCCGCGCGGTACCGGCATCGCTTCGTTGCGACTCGTTGCGACCTCGGGGCCTTGCCGGGGCGTGGGCGGCCCGCGCTGCGCGCGGCCGCCCGTTCCCGCCCCGGCTTGCGGCCCCTCGGAACGCCACCGCGCTCCGCGCGGCTGGCGGGAGACGACCAGATCGACGGCGCAGCCCACCGCCCTCCGTCGCCCTCATGGGTCTGCTCGGCCTGGGCATGCTCCTGAAGCGCCGGAAGGCGTAATCGGAGCGAACGCTCAACCACAAACACGAAGCCCGGCGGGAGACCGCCGGGCTTTCGCTTTCATATGGAGGAAGCCCGGCGAGGGCTGCGGAGCCGGTCGGGAATCATACGGCCACCATGTCCCTTCTGACCCGGGGGCCGAAATCGGGATCGTCGAGCGCGGTCGAGGCGATGACGTCGGCCTTGCATCCGAACATCTCCTGAAGGCCGAGCCCGAGACGGGCCTGGTCGAAAAGAGTCGCTCCGGAATCGAAGGAGACGAGGAAGTCGATGTCGCTCTCCGGCGTCTCTTCCTTGCGGGCGCAGGATCCGAAGACGAAAACCCGCCCCGCCCGGTTCTTCCGGGCGAGCGCGTTCACTTCGTCGCGTCGTGCGAGAATCTCGTCGAGCCGGCACATGGTTCGTGTTTTCCCTTCACCGCGTAGACTACTAGAAACGAATCTTCGAATCAACGAAAATTCAACCGCCGTCCCCGATCCGGCCGTGGCCATCATGGGCCTGATCGGCCCGGGCAAGCTCCTGAAGCATCGCTATCGGCAGCGTCTTTTTACACTTGACTTATCGATTTTGGTCTAGTAACATCTGACCTGTTCCAACCGAACTGAAAAGAAAGGACACCTATGACCGATCTGCCTCCCATGCCCGCCATGGTGGAATCGATTTCCGAAGCCAAGGCGCATTTTTCCGCCATCGTCGACGCCGTCGGCGGCGGCAAGTCCTACATCATCTGCCGCTCCGGAAAGCCGGTCGCGCTGCTCTCTCCGTTTGCGCCGGGAAAGGGCGCGGCCCGCATCGGCCTGCTCAAGGGCCGGCTCTCGTTCGGCCCCGGCTGGTGGAAGAAGGACCGCGCCGCCGACGCGGAGATCGCGGCTTCGTTCTCGGGGGGCTGACATGGACCTGATTCTCGACACGCACGTCCTTCTCTGGGCGCTGGCCGACAGTCCGCTCCTTTCCGCGAAGGCGCGGAGACTCATCGGCGATCCGGAGAACGAATGCTTCTTCAGTTCCGTCTCCCTGGCGGAAATCGCGATCAAGCACCGCAAGCATCCCGATGACATGGTTCTCTCCGCCGGGGAAGCCCGGGCGGCGTTTCTTGCGGCGGGATTCCTGGAGCTTCCCTTTTCGGCCCGCCACGCCGAGGCAATGGACGGCCTGCCTTCCCACCACGCCGATCCCTTCGACCGGATGCTCCTCGCCCAGGCCGCCGCCGAAGGTTGGAAGTTCGTCTCTCACGACGACAAGGTCGCCCGATACGGCGACATCGCCGTCCCGGTCTAGCGGCCGTCCCCCTTCGCATGTCCAAGTTCCCACTACCGCTTCTACGCCGGGTTTTGCCTCGTCGACAGGAGGAATCCATCCGAATCCGAGTTCTTTGAACGGTACAAGCACACGATCCCATATCTGCCGGGGACGTTCAAGGAACTCGATTACGCGAAACTCGCAAAGCTTGAAGAGCGCTATTGGCGACTGTGGATCGATCAGTTCAGAAAGATCGGACGCAGTCTATGGGATTGAAGAAATGAAAGCCCGGCGGTTCCGCCGGGCTTTGCAGAACCAGTCGACGCCATATCGCGGAAGATTTTTCCGCAACTCGATTTTTTCTTGACTTACAGAAAAATGTGAGATGAAGTATTCCTTCGATCCGTTCGTCGTGTCACCGCGGTACCGGTCGGAACTGCTCGCGAAGGTGTCCGCCTGGCAACGGACGTTCGGCGTCCGGAAAGCCGTCCACGCCGCGCAAGATCGCCGCCGCGCTGGCGCTGTAAGGGCGGCTTGTAGGCGCAAACGAAAAGACCGCCGGGTCGCCCCGGCGGTCTTCCGTTTGTTGGGGTTGCCCCCTTACGCGCGGCGGCGCTTCAGGAGCATGCCCAGGCCGAGCAGGCCCATGAGGGCGACCGAGGTCGGTGGGCTGCGCCGTCGATCTGGTCGTCTCCCGCCAGCCGCGCGGAGCGCGGTGGCGTCCCGAGGGGCCGCAAGCCGGGGCGGGAGCGGGCGGCCGCGCACAGCGCGGGCCGCCCCGCCACGGCAAGGCCCCGAGGTCGACCCGAGTCGCAACGAAGCGGTGCCGGTGCCGCGCGGGGGCGGCCCGCCCCCGCGCGGTTGCAGGAGCGCCACCGGCTCCGGGGCGGCGCCGCCAGGCGCCGCGCGAAAAAATAACTTGACATTGATAGCAAATTTGCTATCATACCGCCGCATGAGAGACGCAAAAAGGAAACCGGTCTTCTTCATGACCGACGAGATCAAGACGCCTCCAATGAGCGTGAATGCGCGAAGGGAGGCCGGTTTTCTCGTTGGCCGGTTGCAGGAAGGGGCAATGCTCTGCATGCCTCTTGCGCGGCCGATGCCGGACATCGGTCGTCGTTGTCTCGAACTTCGCGTGACGGACGAGAACACGACGTGGCGCATCGTGTGCCGGGTCGATCCGGACGCCGTTCTCGTGATCCACTCCTTCGCGAAGAAAACCCAGACGACGCCGAAAAGCGTCATTGAGCTCTGCAAGAAACGGCTCGCCCTTTACGACACGACGAAATGAAAGGAACGCAAGAAATGGACAAGGCCAGAATCAGGAAACTTGAAAAAGCCGGATGGAAGATGGGGGATTTCGGCGATGCCTTCGGACTTTCCGCCGAAGACCGAGCGTTCGTCGAGATGCGCCTCGCCGCCGCCCGCGAAGTCGATCGGCTCCGGGAAGAGCAGGGCATTTCCCAACGCGAACTCGCGCGTCGCATGGGCACCAAGCAACCGACGGTTTCGCGCATGCTCGCGGAACCATCGTCGACCACCTTCGATTCCCTTTTCCGCGCGCTCCTCGCCCTCGGCTCCACGCCGCGCAAGATCGCCGCCGCGCTGGCGCTGTAAGGGCGGCTTGTAGGCGCAAACGAAAAGACCGCCGGGTCGCCCCGGCGGTCTTCCGTTTGTTGGGGTTGCCCCCTTACGCGCGGCGGCG
>Ga0247608_10007370_pt1 | contig 11295 bp, 12 predicted proteins | sample 176DNAGHGlowgp2_FD_193490 | JGI IMG/M metagenome (GOLD analysis project Ga0247608, IMG submission 193490) | Sheep rumen microbial communities from Palmerston North, Manawatu-Wanganui, New Zealand - 1766 DNA GHGlow gp2 | ecosystem: Host-associated > Mammals > Digestive system > Stomach > Rumen ... | reverse complement strand
CTTGAAGATTTCTATTAATATTATCTATTCCATTTAAAGTTTTATACATAGGAGCAAGTATTTGATAATTATCATCTCCTACATATTCTTTACTTATTTCAACTATTTTTTTCATAGTTTTATTACTATCAAGTTCATAGAATTCTATATCATCAGATCCAGCAAGTGTATCATAATCTAAACTATCATTATTAACTTCATAAGCTAAATTAATTATATTAGAATTTTCTTTTTGTCTATATAATTCAGTTAGTTTAATAACATTTAGACAATCACATTCAATCATATCTTTTAATAATTGTCCTGGTCCTACACTTGGTAATTGATTATAATCTCCAACTATTATTATTTTAGTATCATATTTTAATCCTCTAAGTAAGCTATCAAACAAGTATGTATCAACCATACTAAACTCATCTATAATAACTAAATCAACATCACTTTTATTATATTCATTTATACCAAACGAATTCTTTTCTTTATTCCATTTTAAAAATCTATGAATAGTTGAAGCAGGAATATGAGTTGCTTCAGACATTCTTTTACTTGCTCTACCTGTTGGTGCAAGTAGTGCTGTCTTATTACATAATTCCTGATAAGATAATTTATAAATATCTCTATATAATTCTACTATTCCTTTAATAGTAGTTGTTTTACCTGTACCTGGTCCTCCAGTTATTATAAGTAAATTCTTAGATATAGATTGTTTTAGTGCTTCTCTTTGTTCAAAGTTATACATATATCCAATATCAAGTTCTATACTATTAATATAATTATCTATCTTTTTATTTTCTGTATCAGATGATCTTTGTAAATATCCTAATCTTTTAGTAATATTTTCTTCTGCTTCATACATATCTTTTAAATAATATCTATTATCTCTTTTAATTAACTTAACATCTTTCATTAAATTATCTAAAGCTAAACTAAATTCATCAGATCCTAAATCAAATTTTAAAAATCTACATGTATAATTATATATTTCATCTTCAAGTAAATATGTATGTCCTATAGTAAAATATACTTCTCCTATTACATATAGAATAGTAGCTTCTATTCTTCTTATATCATTTACTTTATAACTATTCTTTAAAGCTATATCATCTATTTTTTTAAATCCAATATCAGAAAGTTCTTCATATATTAAATAAATATTATCATCAATAATTCTTTTAGTACTATCTTTATATTTATTATAGATAAGTAAACTATCTTTAGTATTAAAACCTAATTCAGTTAAATCTACTATAGTCTGATAACTTTCTTGATATTCAGTAAGTGTTGTATGAAGAGTATCGATTTGTTTTTTAGTAATACCTGGTATTAAATATAAATTACTAGGATTATTTAGTATTGTATCTAAAGTGTTTTCTTTTAAGCTATCTACTATCTTCTTAGCAGTTTTATCCCCTATCCCTTTGAATAATCCACCACTTAAGAATTCTACCGTTGCATCATTATCTTCAGGTAATACTCTTTCATAACTATCTACTTGAAATTGTATACCATACTTAGCATGATTCACAAATTTACCATTTAAACTATAATTATCATCTTCTGTTAATTCATGAAAATATCCAGTAAAAGTAATAGTGGCAGGTATTTCATCTAGATTAATTTCTTCATCTTTAGTTATTTCTTTAATACGAAAAAGACCAATAACATAACCATTATCAGTATTTTTAAATATATATTTTTTAAAAACTCCTTTTAATGTAATCATATCTTCCTCCAAGAAAAAAATACCTATATAGGTATTATACCAAGAATATTTTATATTTCGATATTTTTTTCTACAAAAAGTACTAAAGCTCTATTATACTCTCTATTATTTTTCAATCCAACTAGTATATGTCTTTCGATACCATCTACTTCATTTACTATTTCTTTTCTAATAACAATATCTTCTATTGCTTCCATATTAGATAAATAAACAAAATATTTATTACCATCTTGAATCTTATCTATTACTTCATACTCAACATTATCTTCTAATACCACACGACTATTATCTATCATAATACTACCCCTATCTTCTTACACTAGCATTATTTTTTTCATAATTAAGATCATTTTCTAATTCATCATATAAAAACTGACCAGAAAGTGCTAAAGCCTCAGCTTTCTTATCAGATATACTAAATAAACCATCCTCATTTTCCATAAGTAAATAATTAACCAATGTTTGATCTATTTCGATATCCTTATCACGAAAATGAACTATTTTTGATCCATCTTCATTATTGTCAATAGCTTGTCCTGCTTCTTTATATAATTGATATAAGTCTTCTGTTTTATAATTTCTTTCTTCTTTCATCTCAGATAAACGTACTTGATCTAAAACAAAATTATCATCATCATTTATTTCTCTATCAATAGTAGCTCTTACATCTTCAGCTAAACTATGTTTATTAGCCATGTATCCAGAAATACCTATTATAAGTGCAGCTACTGCTGTAGGAATAAGAGTTTTAGCTATTTGTCTACCTCTACCTACATATAATTCTCCATGAATATCTTGTCTCTTATCATTTACACTCTTATTAAGACTATTTACATAACTTTTTGCATCCATTTCCATCACCTATCTTAATTTCATTATAAATCATAACAATAAAAATGTAAATAAAAAGAAGGATATTAAATAATCCTTCTAATCATCCTCTGGTACATTACACTCAGCAAGTAAATATGCATAATTATCAATCATAGCTCTATATTCACCATTTGATAATGTATTTAAATATTCTTTATATGCTTCTACATTATATACAAGTATGAAATTACCTGGAATATATGCAGAACCATATGCTCCACCCCAATATCCATTTGGATCCCATGAACGACCTTTAAATGGGAATTGTGAAGCACCAGGTATAAAAATACCTGTTGTATTTGTATCAAAACTGAAAACAGCATATCCACTAGCCGGTCTATTAGTTACACATTTCCATGCAATACCTGTTTCTGGAGCATATACACCAAAGATATAAAAACTAATAGGATTAACATACTGACCGTTATCTTTTCCAGTAACACGTGTAAACCACATATTTACATGTTTGCTTTGATTATTATAAATTTGATCATCAGCAATTTTAGGAACTAAAACAGAAGCATTTCCATGATGATAACCATTCCAATCACTAACATTTTTAACATCAGGATATGTTGCATTAACAGAAGTAAACTTTTGTTGGTATACACTAGCATATTCTATAGGTCTTGCAAAAGCTTTTCTCCAATCATCATAATAACCTAATCCTGTAAAACTATCCGCATTATTTCCACCAGTTGGTGCCTTTATATTAACGAAAGTACCAACAATATTTTGATCTTGTGTTTCCATATACTGTGCAAATGATTGATTCTCACATACTGCTTCTCCACAGTTTGCAGATTGAGCTACATCTGCTCCATTAGCATATACATTTACTGTTATACTAAATGATTTATTATTTGTGTTTGAATCTAATGTTAGCGTATCAGATAACCACATTCTAAGTTCAAAATCTTTTTCATAATTATTAGCATTAGTTACTTCATCTTGATATATTATTCTTTCATTATTTAAATTATTATATAATTTTAAATTTTTATAAAATTTAGTTTTATTATATGTACCATCTACCTCTTTTAAATTTAGTTTAATATAATTATCAAGTTCTGTATCAGTAGATTTCTTTCTTACTGTTACTGTATAATTTATATATTTATCTGTTGGATTACTTGATTTAATTTTAAAATTAAATACATTTCTTGTCCCTGTTTGTGTAGAACCATTAGCATCTGACATAGGTAGAGCATCAGTTATTCCAATACCAGCACCTTGTCCATCTATTTCTGTATAAATAAATGTTATAGCACCAGATTGTATAGTATTTTCTGTTGATCCACGTTTTACATATGAATAAAACGCAAGTGTGACACCAAATGTTATTAATACTAGACTTAATACACTTATGGTAGTTATTACTTTCATCATATTCTTCATAAGATCACTTCCTTATTCTATACATTAATTATACCAATATAACTATATATAAGCAATAAAAAAAATAGGCCTAGCCTATTTTCCTATAACATATGGATATTCTACTTTAATTATTTCTGTTTCAACTATATCTTCTTGTTTATATTCTTTATTTATTTTAACTAATAAGAAATTACTTGTATGACCAATACTATATCCATCTTCATATCTTTCTATTAATACATCTAATTTCTTACCAATAAATTTCTTCATATATTCTTCTTCTAATTCTTCAGATAGACTAATCAATCTTTTTACTCTATCTTTTTTAATATTACCATCTACTTGATTTTTAAACTTAGCTGCTGGAGTATTATTTCTTATAGAATATGGAAATACATGTATCTTACTAAATCCTATTTTTCTTGAATTATTAAGTGTTTCTTGAAATAATTCTTCAGTTTCACCAGGAAAACCTACTATTATATCTGTTGATATAGCTATATCAGGTCTAATACTTCTTATTTCTTCTATCTTATTAATAAAATAATCTATATCATATTTTCTATTCATTAATTTTAATATTTCATTAGATCCTGCTTGTAATGGAACATGTAGATGATTACATATAATATTACTATTTTTTAAAACATCTAATACTTCATCATTTAATTCAGTTGTTTCTATAGAAGATATTCTTAATCTATATAAATTAGGTATCTTAACTAATTCTTTTAATAAATCAGCAAAACTAGTATCTAAATCAACTCCATAATGTCCTGTATGAATACCAGTTAAAACTATTTCTTTATATCCATTATTAACTAAATTAGTTACTTCTTCTATAACTTTATCTTTATCTTTACTTCTACATTTACCTCTAACACTAGGTATTATACAGTAAGTACAATAATTCTCGCATCCATCTTGTATCTTAACAAAAGCTCTAGTTTTAGAACCGAAATTACTTATTTCCATATCTTCAAATTCTAATCCTAAATCATCACTTAGAATATTAATAGGAATTTTATTTTCAAGATATTCTTCAACTAATTCTACTACTTTACTTTTATCTTTATTACCTATAATTATATCAATACCATCTGGTAATTTATCTTTATTACTTTCAACAAAGCATCCCATAGCTACTATTATAGCCTCACTATTTCTTCTAATAGCTTCTCTAATTATCTTTCTACTTTTACTATCACTTTGATTAGTAACAGTACATGTATTAATAATATAAATATCACATATATCATTAAAATCAGCTATTTCATATCCAGCTTCTTCAAATAATTTAGAAACATATTCACTTTCATAGCTATTAACTTTACATCCTAAAGTATATATTCCTACTTTCATACTAATCCCTCTATTCTAGTACAAATTATAACACATATTTTATTTTTCTAAAATCTTAATATTTAAGTTTTCATCTTCAATAAATGGATCATTTAAAAACTCTATATTATGATATTTTTCTTCCATAACCATAAATATATCTACTAATCTTTCAGTTTTATTCTTACTAATAATATCTTGCTTATCTACAAATCTTTCATTACATTCCTTAGTAAATAAATAATTAAATAGTTTTTCATCTTGAGCATCTTCTATATTCATATTATCATATTTTTCTTTTTCAGAATCAGTATACTCATCATATTTATTCTTATGATTTATAGATAATCTTTCATGATAATCATAATTAAAAATCTGTAGTAAAGGAACTCTTATATTAGTAATACCTTTAACTTTCAATAACTCTAAGAATAATTCTAAGCTCATAACCATCTCTGGTGACACTTTACCATTTCTAAGAGCTTTTCTATACTCTTTTAATTCTTCTTTAATATCATCACTTTTAATAGTACCATCCATATTTTGTATTCCATAGATATAACAGATATTCTTATCATCCTCTGGTCTAATAGCATAATGAACTACAGGTAATTCATGTATTTTATTATCTTTATGTAATGTAAATCTAATATGTTTATTAGTTTCAAAGAAATCAGGATTATTTTCATCTTCATAAGTTAAATCACAGTTATAATACACTCCTAAATCAGATGGTATTCCTTTAAATATACTTGGATTCAAGAAATCCAATTCTTTCTTTAAAAAATCATTAACATTATTTAAATCATTAACATTCATTCTTAACCATATAGATTTTAATATTTTAAAACTAGTTTTATCTTTTATTCTAGTAAGTAAAGCAAAAAACCTTTTAATATCATCTACATATATATAGAGAATATTATCTTCTTCTTTTCTATTATTATATTCTTCTAAATTATTCTTTAAATATCCTATTGATCTTTTATAATCATCAATATCTAAATCTAAGTATTCCTCCATATTCCTAATATCTTTTTCATTAAATACAAATTTAATATAATCTAAAGAATACAAAGGATTACTTATTTCATTTATAGTTATTCTCATAAATAATTTAAAAGTTTCTAATTCTTTATAGCTTAGTTTTTCTTTCATACTTATCACCACAACAATGCTACTTATTATATAACATATTACTTAAATTGTCTAGAAATATTAAGTAATATTCCTATACTTATCATACTTATAAGTAAAGAACTACCTCCATATGATAAAAAAGGAAGTGTTACACCTGTTACTGGTATTAATCCAATAACTACCATTAAGTTCATTACTGCTTGTATAAGTATTTGAAATATCATACCGAAAGAAAGATATTTAGAAAAAGTATCTTTAGAGTCTAAAGCTATTTTAATACCACGATATAAAACAATTAAAAATAAACTAACTACTATTAATATGCCTAAGAAACCAAACTCTTCAGCGATAATTGAAAATATAAAATCTGTTTGTGGTTCAGGTAAATAAAACTGTTTTTGTCTTGAGTTTAAAAAACCTTGCCCTAGTATTCCACCAGGTCCTATAGCATATAGACTCTGTATTATTTGAAAACCTGTTCCAAGTGGATCATTCCAAGGATTAATAAATGAAGTTATTCTATCCATTCGATATGGAGCAATTAATATTAATCCGACAATCCCTACTATTCCAAGTAATCCTAAACCAATAAAAAACTTAATATTAACACCAGCAATAAACATCATAGCAAGTATACTAACTACAATAATCATACCAGTACCAAAGTCTGGTTGTAGCATAATTAAACCGAAAGTAAAGAATAAAAGAAATAATAATGGAAATACTCCTCTGATTATCTTTTTTAAATCTTTTGAATTATTAGTTAAGTATTTTGATGCAAAGATAATTAATGCCAACTTAGTAAATTCTGATGGTTGGATACCAAATGAGCCTATACCAAACCAACTACGAGATCCATTTCTAATAGAACCAATTCCTGGAATTAAAACAAGTACTAATAAAAAAAGACAAACACCAAGTATAATATTTGTCTTCTTTAAATACCATTTATAATCTACCTTAGATACCATAATCATTAATATAATTCCTATTACTATAAAAAGAAACTGCTGTTTTACATATTTAAAACTATCATTAAACTTATATTCTGCCCATATACTAGATGCTGAATATATCATGACCAAACCAAACAATATTAATGCAATAACTGATACTAAAAGTATTATATCCATTTTCTTTTTCATATTATCACTCTCTATTTAATAATATGATTTATATATAAAATTATAATATTTTTTAGTGTGTTCGATTGTATATATAGTTAACTTATAGTATAATAATATAGGAATACTTAATAAGTTGGGTGGAGCCAATCTTCTAATGAAGGGAGGCGATAACTTGAATAAGAAAGATTTTTTAATCGGAGTATTACTCATTTTTATCCTTCTTTTACTGTTATTACTATTTATAGTTTTAATATAAAAGAAATCCACCTAACTCAGCAATGATTTAGGTGGAAACCAACAATATGGCAACACTCAACATGCGATTATTAAGTGTTCCTTTTTTTATTTTATGAAGTTTTCCTTCACTACATACATAATATCATATTTTTAAGAAAAAGGCAATCAATATGATATATTTTCAATATCAAATAAATTATTTTCATCAAATGTAAGTTTAAATGTTTCACAGAATTTAAAATCCTCGATACTAAACATTTCTTTATCATTTAAACTTATCTTAAATTGATTATCTACTCTTTCTATCTTACACCACTTCATTAATAAGAATAATATAGAAAAAAGTACTATTAAAAGTACTTTTATAACCAAACTCCAAAGAATATACCACCCATAGCTAAGATTAATCCTAATACCCAGAATAATTTAACTATGTCTTGTTCATGCCATCCTAATTTTTCAAAATGATGATGAAGTGGTGTCATTAAGAATAGCTTTCTATGGAATACATATAACCAGAATACCTGTAAGATAACACTTAATGTTTCAATAATAAATATTGCGGCAACAACAGCTAGTGTTACTTCACGATGAGTTAAAACTGCTATAGTTGACATTAAACCACCAAGTGCTAAGCTTCCTGTATCACCCATAAATACTTTAGCAGGATATGTATTAAATACTAAGAATCCAATAATACTTCCTGATAATATAAATGTAAATATTCCTAAATCTTCAAAACCAACTACCATTGAAATTAAACTAAATGCAACAAACGCAATGGCAGAAAGTCCACCAGCAAGTCCATCAAGTCCATCAGTTAAATTAACGGCATTACTTCCACCAACAAGTAAGAATAAAATAAATAGTCCATACACCCAACCCATTTCAATATGAATATGAAGTGTAGATACAACTAACGCTGTTTGACCACCATTCTTAACATACATAAAGAAAAATACTAATGCAAGTACTACTTGACCTAATAGTTTTTGTATTTCAGTTAATCCTTCATTATTTCCTCTTCTAATACTTAAAAAATCATCTAAAAATCCAATAACTGCATAACCAACAAATACTATTAATGCAATACCCAAATTATTAGTATATTCCATCTTACCAGTTAATAATAGAATTAAAGTTGTAATTAGTGTACCAAAGATAAAAATAAGTCCACCCATAGTTGGAGTTCCTTCTTTTTTCTTATGAGATTCACCCACAAAAACACTAATTCTTTGACCAATATGTCTTTTCTTTAATAATGGTACTAATATTAATCCTAATAAAGTTGAGATTAAAAAACCAATCATAAGTGCAAATATTGATTTAGTTAAAATTAACATATAAACACCTCTTACTTATAACATTATACTACATAAACTTTTATATATTCTAAATGAATTAATTAACTATACATAATTTTACATCAAAATATATTATCTATAATTATTATATTCTTTAAACTTTTCTTTTATCCTTAAGTATTTCTTATTATTCATTGGAACAGTATAAGTAAAATTAGCTAAAATTTCACCCTTTTCCATATCAACATAATTAACATACATAGAATCAACAATCCCTTTTTCATTCAATTTAAAATCCGCATCTAATATAGCTGGTGTATTTATCTTCTTATCAGGTTTTAAAAATGATAAAGATGGTACATATATATGAAGATTATCATCATATATAGCTATTCTATAAGCATGAGTATGACCTATTAAAGTAATAAATGTTTCAAAATCACTCTTATAATGTCTTAATCCAGGAATTTCATGCGATAGTTTAATATAATTACTAAGTATTTTTATACAACCTTCTCCATAACCTAAATTAATAATATCTTTTCTTTCATTAGATATTTCTTTAGCTACATCATAATTATCAGTAAGCATTGAATAATAATCATGATTACCATATAACATCAATGTTTTAATACCACTTACTTTTGGATAATTACTTATAACATATTCCACCTGTTCTTTTACTGTACCTATCTGTAAATGACGTTCATTATGTGGCATTACTCCTTCAATCAAATCACCTAAGTTAATAACATATCTTATTCCTTTTAAATATGCATATTCATATGCTTTTTCTACTAAATGCATTGTAGCCATATTATGACATAGATGTAAATCAGACATTAAAAGAACATTATACTTTCCATTTTTGTTTTTTCCTATTTTAAACATAAAAACCACCAATGTTATCTATTCTAACATAAAAAAAATAAAACTTGAATACTTTTTATTAAAAGAATGTTATAATCTAAGTGTGATTATTATGAATGTATTAAAAAAGTGTAATTTATGTCCAAGAAATTGCTTAGTGGATAGATCTAAAACTACTGGTGTATGTGGTTGCAGTAGTAAAATGGTTATTGCTAAAGCTTATCTACATATGTGGGAAGAGCCATGTATAAGTGGAAATAATGGTAGTGGGACTATCTTCTTTTCAGGATGTAATCTAAAATGTATATTTTGTCAAAACTATGAGATTAGTAAAGATATAGTTGGTCATAATATATCAATAGAAGATTTTTCCAAAATATGTTTAAACCTACAAAAACAAGGTGCTAATAATATTAATCTAGTTACTCCTACTCCATATGTTCCACTAATTATAAAAGGAATAAAACTAGCTAAAGAAAATGGTTTAACTATACCAATTGTTTATAATACTAGTAGTTATGAAAATATAGATACTATTAAAATGTTAGATGGAATAATAGATGTTTATTTACCTGATCTAAAGTATTATGATAATAAATATGCTGTGATGTACTCACATGCTCCTAATTATTTTGAATATGCTACTAAAGCAATAAATGAAATGTATAAACAAGTTGGAACTCCAATATTTAATAAAGATGGAATAATGGTAAAAGGAGTTATAGTAAGACACATGATGATGCCTAATCTACTTGATGACTCCAAAAGAATAATAAAGTATTTATATGATACATATAAAGATAATATTTATATAAGTATTATGAATCAATACACACCTATTAAAACGTTTAATAGATTTAAAGAATTAAATAATAAAGTATCTGATGATGATTATGATAGTTTAATAAATTATGCATGTGATTTAGGTATTAAAAAAGCCTTCATACAAGAAGGAGAAACACAAACTGAAAGTTTTATACCAGACTTTAAAAATCAAGATTTACCAATATAAAAAACTCTATTTCTAGAGTTTTTATTTTAGCTTAATATTATCCCTACATTTTGAAAGTATTGCTTCTATTATAAAACATATAAGTGCAGGTATTGGTGTTACCTTATCTACTAAAGACCATATTGATAACACTAATGTAGCCAAACCGAAGATTATTATTAATATACGTAAGACTTGTCTTTTCTTATATGCTTTTTCTTTTTCTTGATTAGTCATCTTTTTCTTTAGCCTCTCCTTCAATAACGGCTAATTTCATAGATTTTTCAATATCTTTCATACCCTTCTTAA
>Ga0247608_10007368_pt1 | contig 11297 bp, 12 predicted proteins | sample 176DNAGHGlowgp2_FD_193490 | JGI IMG/M metagenome (GOLD analysis project Ga0247608, IMG submission 193490) | Sheep rumen microbial communities from Palmerston North, Manawatu-Wanganui, New Zealand - 1766 DNA GHGlow gp2 | ecosystem: Host-associated > Mammals > Digestive system > Stomach > Rumen ... | reverse complement strand
CCTGGGAAGCGAAGAAGATCGTATTCAACGAGCAGGTAGTTTTCAACAATGATGTAATCGCCCGTACTGACGTGTACGTAGGCGCTGGAGAAGGTCCAGGCGTATCGCTCAAGCAGCACACGCATATTACACCGGCAGGCCCGTCTAACGCACCGTCACCCCTTACACCCATACCGCCGGAGAAATAGAACATGGCATTGAACTTGGCACAATTCAAGAAAGACCTAAAGGAGTCAATGAAAACCGCCGCAGAGTCCAACAAGGAACTTTCTCCGAACGACCCGGCAGCGGCTCTCGACAAGGCGATGGAAAACATTGCGAACGCCATAGCGGAAAAGGTGGACGCCTACATAAAGACGATGACGATAACGCTTGAAATTGGAGTCGTGCAAGTCGAGGGATCCGCAACTGCACAGAAAAACTTGTCTCCGATTGTAGTTGAAAACGGCGTATCATGACGGATTAAGTCCGGGCAGGGTGAGCGCCAGCCCGGATTCGGGAGGCCATCTTGTCCGGGCGCCTTTTTAGGTCAACTACCCACCGTCTAAAGGCGGTGAGCTTCGGGCTTCAACCCAGCGGACTTGCCTTGTCCAAGATAGGTAACAAATTTTGTCTTTTATAGGCACAAAATAAGTTATATTTAAAACCGGATAAGACTATGGAACTATCACTCGACAAAGCAACATGGGACTTGCATCTTGACGCAACGGGCAATATCGCCACCGTTGGCGAAGCCGATTTTCCGGCGTTGCTTTCGCAGCGCATTACGCACAGATTGCAGACTTTCAAGGGCGAGTGTTTCCTTGACCGTGAAATAGGGGTACCCTATTATGAGGAAATCCTAAAGAAAAAACCGGACCTTGGACGCATACGCTCGCTTCTATCTTCCGTAATTTCGGGTGTTGACGGAGTGGACAAGATACTATCGCTCGATTTGTCGTTTGACCGAAAAACAAGACTGCTGTCTGTAACATTCCGAGTACTGGGTCAAGACGGATCAATTGCTACAGGAGAAGTTTAGATTATGGGAACTTATGTAACCGAAAGCGGTCTCAAGAGAAAGACATTGCAGGAATGCCGCGCCGAAATCGAAAACGCATTAAAGCAGGCTTTTGGGCCTTCATTCGAGACATCAGCCGATAGTCCGAACGGACTTTTGATTAGCCAGCTCGCTCTCGGATTCTCGAACGCCTGGGAACTCGCATTCGAGGTATTCTCAAGCCGTGACCCGGCGCAAGCCGTAGGCGTCTCGCTAGACTTCGCGGCGGCCCTTAACGGCATTACGAGACAGTCTGCGAGGGCGTGCTCCGTGAACGCAGTCGCCTTCACGCTCGATTCGTCGGCTACGATCCCTCAAGGTGCTACAGCCGTAAGGACACGCGGAAACATTGACTTCACGCTTGATTCTTCCGTTACCGTAAGCCGTTCGGCTTGCGAAAAGCTCATGATCGAAGATGACGGAAGCCAGAAGAACACGGACTACGTATTCCATTTCACTTTTGGCGATGTTACGCTTAACAACTCGACAGAACAGAGCAACCTTTACAGGCTCCGCCAGCTTATCATTGTAGCAGGAGGAAAGGCAGAATTTTACGGCGGACGGCTCGCCGTATGGGTTGACGGTTCTACAGTAGGCATAACGGGCCAGCTTCCTGACGATTTCAACATCTATGCCGGAAATACAGGCTCTTTTACCGCTGTAACCGAAGGCTTGCAGACTTGCGACATCGGCGAACTCGATGCCGTTAGCGGCTCCGTTACCGGCTTTGACGCGGTGTATAATTTTATCGTTGGCGTTCCCGGTCGAGACACGGAAACGGACGAGGAGCTTCGCGTAAGGCGCGCAATCTATGCGCAATCCATCAAGTCATGCGGTACAGACCCGGCAATCGAGGCGCATCTTTTAAACGATGTTCCGGGCGTAACGGCGGCAACCGTAACAAGTAACCGAAAAATGACAACGGACAACGAGGGGCGACCTCCAAAATGCTTCGAGTCGCTTGTGGGCGGTGGCGAGGATTACGATGTAGCGATGTGCATCTGGAAGAACCAGCCGAGCGGAATCCAGCCATACGGCAACACGTCCGTAGAAATCGTTGACGAAGATGGCGACAGGCAGATGATCTCGTTTTCGAGACCACGCGCCAAATATCTTTGGGTGCGCATAACGTACAGACTCTATGACGAAGAGACGTTCCCAGGCATAGAAACGCTCAAGGCGGCAATCTTGCAGTGGGCAGACATCGAATACAACATCGGAAAGGACGTAATTCCAGACCGAATTTATCAAGGCATTTACGGCGTTCCAGGAGTGGGCCAATGCTCGATAGAGGTCGCATTGACGGAAAATCTGACGGACAGCCCAAACTATGTGACGGACACTATACCAGTTTCAAGCACGGATTACGCCGTTCTTTCTACAGACCGCATAACGCTGACGCCAGCAACGTAAATCGTCTAGAATTGTCTTACAGGAGTTTATTGCAATGGAAACGATAGTACCTTACAAGGAAGAGTTCAAGAAGTACATCCCGGAACAGTACAAGAACAGCGAGAAACTTCTGGCTCTCGTCAATTCCTGCATGGCGCAATTTGACGACCTTGAGACGGCCTTTTTTGAAATTCTGCAAGCCTTGAACCTTGCCGACGCCATAGGACCCGCATTGGACTACTTGGGCGCAATCGTCGGCGTAAAGCGCAATCCGGGCGAAAGCGACACGCAATACCGCGAACGGATCGTAAGCGGTTTGAACCTGTTGAACCTTCCGGGGCCGGAAGCGTTGCGCATGGTTATAAAGTTCCTCACGGGTGTAGATTCAGTCGGCCTTTTTCCGAACTGGCCCGCAGAAATGTACTACGTTCTTGACGGCGGCACGGACGCGAACTTGTCGAACATTGAGAAGAATAGCATGACAAGCGGCGCCTCTCTTGTTCGTGGAACGTTCCTTTGCGCCGAAGAGGGCGAAGGCGGCTACATTGTGAATGACGATAACGGGATGCCGTTCGTTGTCGATTACATAGAGGGAGCCGACATACCCGACAACGTTATCCGCTTTACTTTTGGCGACAAAAATTATAACCCGATAACGGCCGGAGTCGGACCACATGGCACATGGACGAAGGTTGTCGGAAGTGCTAAGAACGAATGGGACTGGACAACGGAAGGCATTACGGAAGGCTTTGGCGAATTTAACGGCGCATTCAATGACTGGACGAACAACCGCGTAGAAATATCTTGCAGAAAGTTCACGAATGATATTTATGGATATAAGTTGTTCGCTAATAATTACGCACTTGTAAAGGTTGAGCTGTACGGATTTGACGGGCTTTATGGTACTATGGAACAGATGTTCTATTATTGCCAATCCGTTGAGGAATTTACTCTCAAAGGAAATTACACAGGACTTTCGAGCGCAACCGAAGCGTTCAGAGGATGCTACCGTGCTAAAAAGATACAGATTGACTCTTTGGGCGGAAGCACTGTAGCCAACAGAACATTCGCATATTGTGAAGAACTGAAAAACATCGTAATAAATGACTCTTCTAACGTTCTAGAATTCAAAAGTACGTTCTCTTATTGTCTAGAACTTGAATCCGTATTTTTGGACTGTTCTGGAGCAACAAGCCTAGACTTGACCTTAAGTAATTGCCGTTCTCTAAAGAATGTAACATTGAAAGATACGGACAACGTTACATATATGTACGGGCTTTTCATCAATTGCGAAAGTTTGGAAAAGGCTCCGGAACTTGAAACGTGCAATGTTACAAGTATGCACGCGATGTTCAGTGGTTGCAAGTCGTTAAAGGAAGTGCCGCATTACAACACGCATAATGTCCGGGTTCTAAACAGTACGTTCGAGTATTGTGAATCTTTGGAGTATGTGCCAAAATTTGACACATCCAATGTGGAAACATGCTACAACATATTCAATGAGTGCAAGTCGTTGAAGGAAGTTCCATGCTTTGACACAAGCAATGTTGCCGATTTCAGTGAGGCTTTCAGAAATTGCAAATCCTTGAAAGAAATTCCTGATCTAGACACTTCCAAAGCGAAATCCGTTGAAGTAATGTTCTATGGGTGTATCAATGTGGAACGCGGCGCCGCTGAACTTTACAATAAGCTATCATTGCAAATAACGTCAAGTACATTTTTTGTAAACTGCTTCAAGGATTGCGGCATAAACACCATCGGCGGAATTGGCGACCTCACGAAGATTCCGACAAGTTGGGGAGGACTCGGAGCTATACCGGCAAATTCTCTCTTGTTCAACTTCGGCGACCCGGATTACAACCCGAATGAAACGACCACAAGCAACCACGGAACTTGGACAAGTTATAGCACGGGTTATGCAGACAACACGTTCAACCTTTGGACTTGGACTTATGGCGGCGACGAACTCGGATGGGCTAAAGAGTTCATGCCGAACAACAACCACAGCTATCTATCCGATTTCGAAAACAATCCGGTGGATGTTGTGGCACATGGCGACTTGACCGACATCAAGTGCTATGCGGACCTTTTCTGTAGGGCGTCCGCATTGCGTTATTGTTGCGACTTTGTCATCCCGGATGCTTCCGTAAATTACCCCGGCTATAAAGGTTCGTTACAAGGTATGTTCTCAAGGTGCGAAAATCTTGAAGTATTCCCGCATATAGACGTTACGAAAATTGAAGGCGGAATCAGATTAATTGCGGATAAATGCGCCAAATTGACTACAATAAATCCTCCCACTATACGTTCTATCGTTGGAAATGACATTTATGCTGTAAAAGCATTTGAAAATTGCCCGAACGTGGAACGCGGTGCAGCAGAGACATACGCTGTTCTAAACAATATCACGTCTGACACGACCGACTGCTTTACGAATTGCGGCGTGAATAAATTAACGGGTGTTTCCGACTTGTTCAAGATTCCGACAAGTTGGGGCGGTTTAGGACCGGTCTCGGAAAAAGCCATTGTCTTTGCTTTCGGTGATGAAAACTACAACCCGTCAACAGCAGGTGTTGGCGCAGGTGGTACATGGACGGAGCTTGCCGATAACCCGACAGATTTCAATATTTGGACGTGGACGAAGTCCGGCAACGACTGGAGCGGCGAACTTGAAAACGCATTTACAGACGAAGTAAACAAGCCGTACATACTCGCGATAGGCTCAACGGGCAGCGTTACAAACGTTGACAACTTACTCAAGGGGAACACGTTTGTTCGCCACGGTGCACTCGATATGTACCGCAAAATGAGCGGACAGGCGACGCCGCCGAGCAATCACGAAAAGACGTTCCACGATTGCGGAAAACTTACGGAGCAGGGGCTTTTCGAACTCTTGCAAATTCCGGTAAATTGGGGCGGCGATGTTTTGACATTCTGTATCGAAAACAACCTTGTCGCATACTTGCCGGACGAAAATCAAACGGAAGTTCTAGTGCAGAGCATACGTTATTATCAAGACGTTTTCCGCATGATGAAGAATAGCGATTTGTAACAAAAAAACTTATATTACTACTAGGAGATTTGATATGCCATACCCGCCAAGACAAATTCCTGATGCACCGCTTCCAATATCGATGATTCCGCAAGCGGAAACGCTTTCGGGAACGGACATTGTTGTAATTGTTCAACCGCTGAACGCACCAGGGCAGAAAGTACGCACCATGACACTTTCGCAACTGGCATCGTTTATTGCTGCCGGGGAACTTGGAGAAATCGTTTTCGTGAACGTGAACGGCTTCCGCTCCACGGTCGGAAAGAACGGCTACAGCTATCACCACGATGCCGACCAGTCCTACAACGCAAACATCGACTATGCGATAGATAGAAACGGAATCCACGCCGTTCTTGACACTTCCGGATATACAAAGCGCTTTGAAGCCAACGGCAACAGCGTGTTATTTTCGAAGACTGCAAGCGGACTTGTGGACAAGGTAGAAATCTTTGAGAACTACATACAGATTTCGCACCAAACCCGTAACGGCGCCAATGTAATCACGCATACAAGCCGCATCGCTTGGGACCACATGAGGACGCCTGAAGTGCGTGTCATGCAGGACGAAAACAACTACATCCCGATAAGTTGGGATTCCACAAATAACGAGTTCGTCATTTGGCAAAGGGCAAATAGTGGGACAGTGGCGGTTCCTAAACTCCATGTTTACGGCACTTTGTTTGTAGAGAAAGATACGACTATTAATGCAGACCTTTCCGTAAACAAGACGCTCCACGTTACGCAAAGTTCAACTTTTGATGGTATAGCAGAGTTCAACGACTATATTATTTCCAAGAAAGGTCTTGATTCCAGGGGTAAGACTGCATTGCAACGTCTAAACCTGGGCAGCAACAAGAGTTTCTTTGAAGTCAGCGAAAATACAGACATAGACACGCTTTTGTCCGGCACGACAATAGAAGTCTCTAAAGGGGATATTGTAGTCGTTAGGAATACCAGCGGAGGAAGCGATATAACGTTATCTGTAGGAACGTATGACGTGAACCAAAATTACGTTACTACACTGAACGCTTATTGCTCTATGGCGTTCATCCGAACGGGCGTAACAACGGGCAATGGCGTGAAATGGTCTCCGCTTGGAAATGCCGTTGTGACTTTATCGTAAAGGAGTATGAAATATGGCAAGTACATGAAGGAAACCGCCGAAATTGAAGGCGTTGAACACGGTACGGATACCGAAGAAATTAAGGTTTCCGAATCAAAGAAATTAAACAAAGTACAGGAGGCAGAAAATGTCTAGCAACAACATATTGCCGCAGACCAGTGGCGACTTGAGCATCGTACACTATGCGGACGCTCAAGGAAATGAAAACTTTTTTATCCGTGCATGGGTGAAAGGCAGCAAAGTGCTTATACCGTTGAAGGAAGTGATGGACGATGTGAACTCGTCAATCGAAAACATCAAGAAACTTATCCCTGAAGGAACAAGCGAACAGAACCCGCTTGTAAACAACTTAAAACTCTACAAGGAGTTGCACCGCGTACCCAACGGCGGTACCTTGCTTGCAGGTGCTAAAGTTGGCGACATCCTTTGGGTGGACCCGAATAACGGCGACAAGTACTTCTTTGACAAGTCAATTTATCCTGTATCGCAGGCAGTCGCTGACGGGCTTGAATCCGTTGGCGTGGTGGCGGACGTTGACGTGCGAAAGCTTCTTATTCTCCACAAGGACGAATCAACCGATTTGCAGTTCGCCAACTGCTGGTTGTTCAAGGTAACCGGCATCCATCTTGATGGCACGACAAACACGCTCAATATGCAGCAACACGCATCTAACGATTCCGCGGTTCCGGCAGGAACATTCACGGACAGCACGTCCACTACGCTTGCCGATTTCTGTGCGGCTCTTGATGCTTGGCTTAGAGAGCATCAGACTGTAGAAGGGGCTTCCGTGACTAACTGGCACTGCGAACTGATGCCGGACGCCGATGGCGTTGACTCCTGCTTCATCGTTGTCGATACGAACAGTTATCAGAATAGACTTACTCCTATTGCAAGCGATTCAACGGCAACGGCTACAATTTATATGTGGCAATTTGCCGGGCAGAACACAGACAGAAATTCGTTATTACGCAACAACGGCTCCAATGTCTATTATGCAGGGTGGAACAAGGAAAGACTTATCGAATGGTTCAGCAACCCGTCAAATGCGAGCATTGAACCGTCAAACAACCCGAATGGATCGGGGCTTCTCAACCTGACGGACTTCAACGGCACAAGATATCCTGCCGTTAAGGAATATTACGGTGACTACGAGACCTACATGGAGGCCATGTTAATGAAGTGGCCCAGTGAAACCGGCTCGCAGTCTGCAATTGCAGGTACAGGTCACGATATCGGGCTTTTCCTCGGAACGCATACGCACAAGAATCTCGCCGGAGAAACGGTCTACACGTTCACGGCTAACAGATACTCTTATACGAGAGCCACGGAAGCGACACGAAAGAGCGATGACCTTGGCGATGGTTGTTGGTACTTGCCGGACGTTGTAGACTCGTTTAAGGTGTTTTCAAAGATGAAAGTTGACGGTACGGACACGATTAATGATAGTTTGTCTGCAATTTCCACGCGGCGCGTGTTGTCGGTGTCGCGTTGGTGTTGCTCGCGTCCTAACCACTCTTACAGTTGGTTAATGAATTACAGGGGCTATTTCTTCACCAGCTACTTCCACCTTAGCAGTAGGTGCTGCGCGGTTGCGCTCTTGGAATATTAATTATTAACTTATTTGCAATCCCGTAAGGGATTGCGGAGCTTAATATGAACAAGGACTACAAGGCAAAGCTTCTTGAAAAGGCCGGCATATACATTGACTGTTGCCAGCTTCTCAAGTGCGTGTACAAGTTGCTTTTTTCAATGCCGAAGAAAGACAGGGTTATTATCGGTGACAAGATCATAGAATACAACTTGTCCATGATAGCCCACTTTTCTAAAGGGTTCCAGTTCAAGGAATGTAGGCTTGCAGAAATTGACTCGTTCCTTTTCGACTTCGACAGAATGAAGGCTCTTTTACGCATGGCGAGCGAGCTTAAAGTTCTATTGCCTGCCAAGTATGTCCTATTGTTTGATTACATAGAGAGAATAGACGAAGGCGTTGCAAAGTGGCGTAAAGCTTCAACTGCAACAAAGTCCATGCAGTCGCGGAATCAAACTACGTCCGCGACTATGGGGCGTAACAATCAAGAGGTGGCTACGGATTCATTCAATCCAGTTCCGGAAGTGAGCCACTAACCTTGCGCGGCGCGTGTTGTCGGTGTCGCGTTGGTGTTGCTCGCGTAATAACAACAATAACAGTTGGTTAATGAATAACAGGGGCAATTTCAACAACAACAACTTCAACAATAGAAATAGGTGCTGCGCGGTTGCGAACTAGATGTGAAAACCCAAATTTGGAGTAGTCATGATAAGGCTGGAAGATTTATTTTTCGTGTACTATAAGGCGCGTTCGAACAAGCGGCGTTCTAGGGACTCCGTGGCATTCGAGCAGAACCTTGAGCGCAACTTGTACAGCCTTTGGAAGTCTATAAACGAAAGGACTTTCCGTGCCGACTCCAACTACGCCTTCGTCGTCTCTTATCCTAAGCCAAGAGAAATTTTTGCCACTGAAATGAAGAACAGGATAGTACATCACTATCTTGACTGGAGATTACGCACGATTTACGAGAATGTTCTTTCGGACAGGACTTTCAACAACAGGAAGGGAAAAGGTCTGCACAAGGCTATAGACACGTACAGGAACGATATAGCGGAGCTTACAGACAACTACACAAAAGACGCATGGTGCGCCCATGTTGACTTGAAGGGATACTTTCCTAACGCAAATGTAGAAATAGCTCATGCACAACAGCTTGAACTTATCGACAAGTATTACTATGGTGATGACAAGAACGACCTTCGCTACATGATGACTGTCTGCATGCGATCCGACCCTGCGCGTAATTGCATGGTGTTTGTACCGCGTTCTGAATGGGACGCGATAGCGCCGGAAAAGTCACTATTCAACAAGCCTGTAGGAGTAGGTGCGGCAATCGGTTTTCTTTGCTGGCAGAACGCCATGGGACTTTATATCAACGATGTAATTAAGTGGTTACAGTCTTTCGACTTCATGCGCGTTGTCGTATTTGTCGATGACATATACATAGTTACAAGGGACAAGGACAAGTTTCTTTCGTTAATGCCTGAATTTAGGCACCGTCTGTCAATGCTTAAAGTTGAACTTAACGAAAAGAAGTTCTATTGCCAGCACTACAGCAAGGGTATAATGTGCCTTGGGACTATGCTTAAATTCGGTCGCCGTTACATTAAGAACAAGTCGTTCAACAACGCCATGCGGAAGATAGACGAGTTGTCAGTAAATACCGATGGCGCAAAGCGTATACTATGTTCCATGAACAGCCATCTTGGAATGTTAAAGAATATAGAACAGAAGCGTAGAATGTCAGAATTTGTAAACAAGGCGTTATGTAAGTTCGGTAATATATTATGCTGGAATTTAGTAAATAAATCTTTTTCGATAAGAGTGTAAAACATGGCAGTAAACGAACACGAGAAATGGCGCAAGTTCCTGCAACCGCTCGTCACGGCGGCGGTTGCGGCCTTGTCCGCTTATACGTATTACATCCAACATAAATCCGAGGAAAAGACGGAGGCCCGCTTCGTTGCTCTCGAACTCCGGGCCGACATGACGGACAAGCGCTCTGACCGCTTCGGTTCGGACATCGACAACTTTAAAATTTTACTCGGTGACATACGCTCGGACGTGTCGTTTATCCGTGGAAAGCTCGAAGGGAGTAGAAGTAAATGATTTTAATTAGTCTGTTTCTCGTTGTCGGTGTAATAATTCAAGAATTGCCGGACACAAAGGAGTTCTAAAATGCGTACAAAGTGCACAGTCGATAAAGTGGCGGTTTCGCCGTTCATTACAAATGAAAGTCGACCATTTAAATTTCTATCGTTCGCTAGCATTTTAATTTGGTTGACTAGAAAGTACACGGACGGTAAAATCGAAAAAGCAAAACTCGCTATTCGAATTTTCCCATCCTTCATGACCGATGGCGCGTCTACATTTTGGCCCATTTCTTTGCTTGTACCACAATGGAAAAATGGAGATGACCGATACAACGCGGCACCAGTTGCCCACGATGTTCTTTATTTGCTTGGCGGTATAGTCGAGGGAGAACACGAGCCGGTGAAGTTGAGCCGCGAGGAAGTGGACGACATCTTGCGCGGTATTTGGCGTTGCTGGGGAATGTCCCGCTTTGTCGCCGGGTGCGCGGACAAGGGCGTTGAGATTTTCGCAGGCGGCAACGACCATTGGAACAATGATAGCTACAAAGTCCGCCAGTATGTTTCCGCAAAGTGGGAGGTCATAGACTAGGATCATGTTTACCTTGGTACGCGATAAACGCACGGGAACGGCTATCCTGGGCTCTCTATATCTCAATGGGGCCTTTATATGCTACACGCTCGAAAACGCCGTCAAGGCGATTCCGTGCGGCATGTACACTGTGCAAAATTCGCAAAGTCCAAAATTCAAGCGGGAATTACCATTGATCTGGAACGCGGAAGTTCCGGCTAAACGCGGGGTTCGTGTGCATCGTGGGAACTCGTACCGTGACAGTAGTGCGTGTGTATTGGTTGGTATGGGTCGAGATGATAAAAAGGACTTAATAACTGAATCCGCGAACGCCGAAATCATGGTAACGATGATTTGCCGTAATGTCGGCAAGCTCGTTATATGCGAGGGATGGGAGTAATGATATTCACGATTCCTTACGACACGCCGAGCAAGAAGAACA
>Ga0247608_10007366_pt1 | contig 11297 bp, 14 predicted proteins | sample 176DNAGHGlowgp2_FD_193490 | JGI IMG/M metagenome (GOLD analysis project Ga0247608, IMG submission 193490) | Sheep rumen microbial communities from Palmerston North, Manawatu-Wanganui, New Zealand - 1766 DNA GHGlow gp2 | ecosystem: Host-associated > Mammals > Digestive system > Stomach > Rumen ... | reverse complement strand
AAAACTTTTTGTATCTTTGCAGCCGAGAATAACAATTAAATGAATTATGATGGAGCAAAACAAATTCAAACGCTACGACAGCCCTGAGCAGTATGCTGAAGCTTTCCAGCAGATGATAGATGCTCGTAAAAAATGGCGCGAACAAGTACGTGAGCAGGAGGCGCAGATTGCACAATGACACTTTCTGCAGACATACTAAATCAGCGTTCACCCTACAAGTTAAGTCAGTTGGGTGAGTTTACTTTTCGTTTTGTTACCGATCAAGATATCCATTATACAGTAGGCTTTTATAAAGACACTATTTTCATGGATGATGGTGCCTATCATTTTTTCATAGACAATAGTGAGCATGAACATGGTTCGTATGATTCCAAGATTCTTGATGTGGTTACTGTTATTTTGGAAGAATTCTTCAGCCAGGAGCCTACAGTTATGCTATATATATGTGACTCCACTGACCATCGTCAGGCTGTACGTGACCGTCTCTACCATCTTTGGTTCTACGATTATGCCCGTAGCCACGAAATGACCCTATACAGCGATTCTGTCACCTTCAAGCAGGTTAACTACTATGCAGGAATTCTTATGCGTCATGATCATCCTTTGCACGATATGATTCTCTCATACTATCAGGACTTCCTGAAACATGTGCCACAATTGTATGTACCAAGAGAGAAATAAGGTACAAGGAAAATGCTAATTCTTCTTATATGCAAGGCTTGCATTTGTTTTTAGTTTTGAAATGTGAAAGATTCTTCATATCTTTGCCACAAAAATGAAAACATATGAAGTATACAGTTGCATTTAAGGGCTTACCCTTCGAACCAGATAAGAAACAGGTCATCTATGTGGAAAACCAGTATGATGAACGCATCAATGCGATTATCAGAGAAATTTATGAGCAATTGAAATGGACTTTCAAAAGGGCAAATCTAGACTTTATCTATCTCCCGATGTTCTTCAACGACGAAGAAACAAAGGAGAAGATTTTGTACTATGCTCCATATCTAACTTCTGAGATCATTGAGAATGCTGAACTGAGGAACAATTATCTTCTGAGCTATATGAGCAATTTGGGAAACAGGGATAAAATCGGTCCTTCCCTAATATATGCTCCTCAAAAGGAAGATAACGAATGGATTTTTCAAAGCCAGTCTATCGATTTAGACGAGAAAAACAAATACTCCTTTTTACGCTTAATTGAAGACTTCATAGCTGATGTGGAGGAGGATATTGAATCTTCTCGTCAGCGACTCCATGTTGTACTTGATGATGAGGAGAGTAATGATGGTATCCTTTATCGTAGTGATGAAGATTGGGTTGAATCTGAACCAAAGGCAGAATATTCGTCTACCCCAGACTTGGGAACAAAATTGGGAAGATGGCTAAAAAAGTTTGGTCATGCGTGCTTAGAAGAAGAGGAAGACTACCCATCAGCATCCAGCGAGCCGCCAATGCCAAGTCTTGACGAAATAAACGAGGAGGATGTCAGAGATACTATTGAAGAACTGGAAAGGAATATCGAGAGACTCCGCCTTTTAGGAATACCGCTTACAGTCATTGTAGAGTTCGTTGCCAAATACGAGACAATCTCACGGCTTTATATAACTGATGACCTCAGGATTTTACTGCCTGATTACGACAAAGAGGTGAAAATGCCTGCCTTGTACAAGGCTTTATATATTCTATTTGTTATGAATAGAAAGAAAGGTATTGTTTTGCAGAGATTGGAAGATTATCACAGTGATCTTGTGTACTTATATAAGAAAACATTAGGAAGGGAGAGTTTGACGCCCCGACAGTTGCAAAGCATAAACAAACTCGAGTCTTCATATAACAACGATGGTTCGGTTTATGTTACTTTGACAAGAATAAAGACAGCGTTCAAAAGCGTTATCGATGATCATCTGGCTAAGTATTACTACATCGCAGGAAATCCAGGCGAGCCATATAATATATCACTGAGTGACGATTTAATTGTTTGGGAGGACGAAGATGAGTGAGGTCATTCAACAGGATTTATTTGATGTAAAAGAGCGAGAGAAAGAAATAGCGTCAATAGACCGGCTCTTTCAAGACATCAAACAGTATCGGAAGTGTTCTGAGTTTAAAAAGAAACTTGATTTCTATTCAGAATTTCCATATATAGGCGTTTACAATGCCGAGCTTGTTGCACAACAGCGTCCAGGAGCTAGGTTTGTGCTTACAGCAAAAAAGTGGGCTGAGAAATATCAACGTAAGATTAAGCCGAATGCCCGTCCCCTCATCATCTTGGTTCCTTTCTATCCTGTGGAGTTCTTGTTTGATATTTCTGATACCAAACCGATGGGCAAATATCAGAAGAGTCAGGATGATCGGGTTATTGAAGATATCATTGAACGTTATAAAATTGAAAGTTCTCGTAATGCTTGGTATTATTTGGATAGAATTAGAGAGAACCTGACAAAGAATGGAATTCACTTCACTGGGCATTATGTCGTAGGATCGGAAAAACATGCAGAGATTAGAGCCGACAGATCCGAGAAGCTATGCGTTCCTGTTTATAAGGACTTTATTGTGGATAGCAATAATTATTTCACAATAAGCGTAAATGCCGAAAGTGATGCTGAAGCTTTTGCTGCCATCTGTCATGAGTTGGGGCACTTGTTCTGCCATCATCTATTGCACACATGGTGTAAGGAGCGGTTCTTTAATAATGAAGAGGAAGAAAAAGTGGTTAAGGAGTTTGAAGCTGAGGTGGTTTCATATCTAGTTTGTAGCCGTCTGGGCATCCATACTAATTCCATGAAATACCTCGCTGAATATCTTCACGATAAGGATGAAATTCCAGAAATATCTGTTGAACGAGTATTCCATGCTGTTGATGTTATACAAAGAATGGCATCAGAATATATGGACATTACAGAAGGTATGTTATACAAGCATGATGTGGAATTTAAAGCAGCTGTAGATAAGGAAAAGAAGAGAAGGAAAGAAGAGCGGGAGAAAGCGAAAGCCGCACAGCCTTCCCTTTAAGTATTCCGCAATCATCAACTAAAATGGAAGTGCAAAGGTGTTGCAAGCCTTGCATTTCCATTTTTCTTGTTTTGTGTAGATTTTACTCCTATCTTTGCATCGTGAAACTTTATAAAAGCAAAGATTATGGAAATTAAAAGAATTATCAATCTCATCATCCTTGATGCCTCAGGCTCAATGGAAAGTATTTACAATCAGGCTCTCAGCGGTGTGAATGAAACCATTCAGACCATACGAATGGGACAGAAGGAACATCCAGAATTTGAACAGTCACTGACGCTTGCCTCTTTTAACTCCGGCAAGAACTATCTGAACGTGAAGTATTCTGCTACTCCTATTGACGAGGTGAAAGAAATCACCAAAGAGGATTATATTGCATGTGGTTGCACTGCCCTCTATGATGCAATGGGCGAAATGATTTCAGAACTGAAGAGAAAAGTCACACTCGAAGATCGCGTATTGGTGACAGTGATTACCGATGGCTACGAGAATGCCTCAATCCATTGGAATGGCCCCCAAATCAAATCTCTGGTAGAGGAACTTCGCCACCAAGGCTGGACATTCACTTATATTGGAGCCAATCAGGACGTTGAAGAAGTTGCGGGAAGTATGGGAATCCGCAATACCCTTGCTTTCGATGAAACAGAAGAGGGCACAACAGAAATGTTTAAATTTGACAGAGAGTGCCGTGCAGGCTTTCTTGATAAACTAAAGATAATGGGATTTAAAAAATCTCTTATTGAGGACGAAGACTATTTTGATGATGATAAAAAGTAGTAGATTATGGCACACAATATTGAAATCAAAGAAGGCCGGGCATGCTTTGTTGAAAATGGTCGCAAAAGCAGGGCTTGGCATCGGTTGGGCACAGTATATGACAGACCTCTTACAGTAAAAGAGGCTCTTTATGGTTGTCATGCGGATTATAAGGTGGCTCTTCAACCCTTAGCAGTAATAACACCAGATATCCGGCGTGAAATGGATTATGGCAGTGTGATGACGCTACAGCTTAATAATGCTATTGTTCCTAAGTATATGGCTACAATGCGCCTTGATACTCACAAAATGCTGGGAATAGTTACAGAAAACTATGGTGTGGTCCAAAATGAAGATGCCTTTAAGTTCATCGATATGCTAGTTACTGGTAAGTTGACTGATGCTGAGCATACGCCAGTGATAGAGACCGCTGGCGTATTAGGCGAAGGAGAACGTGTATTTGTTACAGCTAAGTTTCCTGAAGACATTATTCTCGACAACAAGGGCAATGATCGCGTTGAAATGTATATCGTATTTACGACATCACACGATGGCTCTGGTGCTGTAAATTGTCTTGTAACACCAGTGAGAGTTGTTTGCAATAATACCCTTAATCTTGCAATGAAAGTGAATTCTGGAAAGTTATCTCTCCGTCATTCTCGAAACGTTATGAATCGTCTCGACCTAAGGAAAAAAGAGAATGCTGAATTTACATATAAAACGCTTGACATGTATGATGTTTATAAGAATTCACTTGAAAAGGAGTTTAAGCATTTGCAAAATATAATGTTGGCAGAACAAGATTTAATGAGAATTCTTGCCGAGGTGACTTATGAGGATGAGGATCTGAAAATTTTTAGGAAATCAAAAGATGTTTATGACTGTGGGATAAGTCAAAGTGCATTTCATAGAATTAACAGAATGCGTGAAATCGTAGAGTCTGGCATTGGTCAGGATAGCGAAGATAAGGGATCTGCCCTATGGCTTATCAACGGGATTACCTCCTATTATCAGAACTATGCAATCTATAAATCAAGCGAAACTAAGTTTGACAGTATCCAGAATGGAACTGCTTCAAGGAAACTTCAAGAAGCTTATAATTTAGTTTTAAGCATTAAATAACTATGAGTGTAGTAAGATTATATGAAACGACTTTGAGCTGTAGTCCTACGGAATTCAAAGAGATACTTTATAAATTTGGTAAGGTTATAGTTGTCGTAGACAAGATAGAAAACGACCTCTCAAAGACCTGTAGAATTGGCGAGAAACTCATAGCGGAACCTGGGCGGCCAGTCATTTCTGCTGCGAAGAGATATATCATCGGGATTAATAATATGCTTATCTATTCTAAAGTTAAGCAAAAGCGGGACAAATCTGTGATATATGTATTGGGTGTTGGAGAAGTTCAAATCAAAGATATTCTTATTTGGTGTAATGCAAGAAAAATGCGTTGAGTATGACTCTTGAAACTGCAAAGCGAATAGTACGAGAACAAGGCGAGGAGGCCTGCAAAGAGGCACTCGCCATTGTCAGGGGTGGTATGACTATCTGCGAAAAGAATGTAGATGGGAGCAGAAAATATGTTTGGGTTAAAGTGAAACCAACTATGACTGATGATGAATCAAGTATTGACGTGGCTTTGGAGAATAGGAGAAAGAGAAAAACAAAACAGACTTCAAATATCCCTACAGGACAGACTCAGACAGAGCCGGTCACTCCCCAAGCAGCTATAGCCCCGAATCTCTCAAGTGAAACAGATAAACAAATAGCCAGACCTTCCTTTTTCGAACGATTGAAGAGTAAAGCTGTGGAAATATGGCATGAAATAGATAGTATTGTTGTAGAGTAAACATAGATGGATATACTGAATAATCGATATTTAGAAGCTCTTAGGCGAAAAAAGCGCGAGGAAACAGGAGAACTCCAGCGTTACCTCTTTCTTGATATAGATGGTGTACTGAATACTATCCGCTACAGCAACTATTTGGTAGATAACGACGAGGATGAAGTAGATGAAGATGGTGCTCTATTCGACCCTGAGGCAGTCAACAACTTAGCTTGTATCATAGAGAAAGTACCAGATGTAAAGGTTATTATCTCATCTACTTGGCGACTTAAGGGATGGGAGTGGATGCTTCGCTTATGGAAGAAGCGAAAGCTTCCCGGGGCGATTTATAGTTTCACTCCCGTATTAGAGGTGGTATGCTTTGTGGATAAGATAAACCGTAAAGACTCAACTTCTGTTTATCCATATGGTACAAGAGCATTGGAGGTTAACGAATGGTTAAGGCTATATGCAGGCCAGAACTCTTTAACCTACAAGTATGTAATCCTTGATGATGTCAATGATTTCTTGGTCATGCAGCAAGAGCATGTGATTATCACAGATCCTAACTTTGGAATTACAAAAGAGAATGTCCTTAAAGCATTGGAGATTCTACTGTAAAGAATTATTTTTCAAACACATGCCTTCTTGCTCTTCTAAACCCCTTATCTACAGCTTCTTTCACTGTTGTTACATAGCATTCGCCAGGTAATTTGATTTGAGTTCTATAATACTGCTGGTCAAATGGGAGATGGTAAATTTTGTTACCATTGTTAATGTTGCACTTGATCATTGGAAAGTCTTTAAGTGGCCTTACACTTACAAGTACTCCCAATTTACTGGCAAACTTTTTGGCCATATCAGATAATTCGTTAGTAATCACAAGCCAAGGAACTATTTTAGTATCCTGGAAGAACAGATCCTTGTTTGCAAGTTCATATTGCATGGCAGTTCCATATAATTGACAAACCACATTCTCATGCACAGGTCTGCCCTTTGCCCAGTTCTTACATTGGATAATATATATACAGCGAACTCCATTCTCAACTCTTGAAGCAATAATATCACGTCCCAAATCATTTAGTCCTTTCTCGATTCCAAATTGACTGACAATGAATTTGTTTTCCCGAAGGATATGACCAATGTACATTTCATACTCCATACCAACCTGCCAATCTGACTTCTTTCCTTTTTTGTATCTATCTAAAGCCAATTGATTACGTGTGATCTCATCCATCTTCTTGTATTCGTCTAGGGTCACCCAATCAAACACTTCGTCGCGTTCTGCTTTGAAATCCTCATAATCTTTATAATCTGAAAGATGTGCCAAAGCTTCTTCATCGTCCACGTATTGTTTAAGTTCTGGAAAAGCATCCAATAGGAAAAGATACTTGTATTTCATTTCCTTGTAATTTCGGATAGCTTCTTTTGTTTTTTCTTTCAAATTTTCTACATCTTCTGAACGTTTAACAGCAGGATGTTTCTTTGTCCTAAGGAAATGTGCAGTATCGTCATAAACTGCAGTATTCCAATCACAGAACAACTCTGCAACTCTGCTGAATGGCCTCTTACTCTTCATAATATCATTATGCAAAGAAACATATTTCTCGGATTCCTTTTGCATATCATCTACGAGCCTGTTTAGTTCGTATTTCTCATGTAAGAATTTACTTCTTAAATTAGAAGTGTCTTTTTCAAACTTCTCCTCTTTGATTTTGAGCAAGCCTTTGTATGTTTGTTTTTGAATGTAACAAACGATTATAAATACTGCAATAGCAATAAAGAAAGCGCCTCCGTCCATAGTAAAAAAATAAGTTGAAAACTATTGATTCTTAACAACAGAAAAGCCATACCACTGGCCCATATCCTCGCCTTTGTAGAAGTAGTTCTTTGTATAGAAGCCTCCTATTGGATACGGACGATATGATTTATCCCTTTTAATTCGTAATGGTTTCAATTCGCCATCTTCTATCATTTCTAGTAACAAACAATCCAGATACATTGGAGCAAATAGATATTCTTTGGGGAACTCGCTAATCGTTTCTCCGACAATTCTGGCATATGGTTTTGGCGTTTTTGTCAGATGCTTCAACAGAAGAGACTTAACGAACTCTTTTGACTTGCAAATAATCTGTTTCCCATCAGCTATTTTAGGAACACCTTCTGCCCCAAGAAGAGAAGAGTATATCTCATTGAACAATGTCCTTTCCTCATCTGTAAGCAATTTGATTCGTTCGAATCCGTCTTGTAAGTTTTCTGGAGTTGCACCGCCAGTCCATTTCATGTCGTCATCGCTTACTATGAGGCAATGGTAAAGATCGCCTTCGACAATCGAACTAAAAAAATATAGCAGAAGCAGCGAGTTGGAATCGTAAGTATGCCAAATAACAATCTTATCATAAGCTCTTAGATCAATATTTGCAAATCTAATGACGAGGTTATTGTATAGAGTTGTATGAGTCCCTTTAAGACAACGTTCCAATTCTAATTTGGACAACCCCCTTGGCAGACATGCCGTACAAAACGAATAGTCAAAAGCCATGATGTCAAAACTATCCTTAGGACCAAGATTATACATGGAGAGCTTCATGCTTCCTTCCCACGAGTTATTATCGCCAATATGTAAGGTTTTCTTCATGTCAGCTTATTTTTTTTGTTGTTGGTACAAAGATAGACATTTTTTTTGAAATGAAACATTTCTCTCATGTTTTATTCAGATTTGTCTACAGATATACCTGCATAATCAAGTATTTCATCTGGAATAAATATCTCAAACAATCCAAAATCCTCTATTCCTTCACTATTAGGGTAATTACAAAGAAACTGTTGAATTGCTAATGACTGTACCTTTTCATACAATAATGGCAAATGATTCTTAAGCAATTCTGTGCATACAGTCTCAGACGTTGAATGCTCAAACCATTCATTATCCCAGGCCCAATTCATCATTTCAACAAGATCATGTATGTTTTTGTCTGACAAGTCTATCAAGAGCTTAACATAACAATCTCTTTTGCACCCTAATTCATATACAGACCATGGCATAGGGTAACACTCAAAAATATATATTCCTGCTCTCAATTCCATTTTTGCGTCTTCTTCAAGTGATATATATCATGTGATAATGTAGTCTGGCGCTATGGCACTTTGGGCAAAATAGGGGATCATCGTTACCTTTAGAAATCGCTTCTTCCTTCTTTCTGATTATAGTGCCGCATTTACGACACACAAAATCTTCTTCTGCATCACCAAAGCAATGATATTTTTCGCTTTCGTTATATTCAACCACGAAAGCATAGCAATTAGGACACTGTCTTCCTATTGTGCAAGAATAAGATCCATGAGTAAAACTAGTGATTTTCTCTTCATAGCCACAATCTGCACATTTGATTACACCTGCACCTCCCATATGTGAAAAGCACATATAGTTTTCATCGGGTCGCAAACCTATCTTTGCTTTCAGCTCGTTCTTCTTTTGCTCTTCTTCTCTATTTCTTATCGTTTCTTTTCTTTTCGAGATTCTGTCGGAAATAAAAAATACCGGGAACAAAATAGGCAATAATGGCGGCACTACAATAAAAAACATTATTTTTACTTTAGGTTCTTCATCAATGATATCCTTTCCTTTCCACATATTATATACATATATGCAGATAAACACTAGATAACACATCCCACAATAAATAAGCAAATAGCACATCCAATTCATAAGCATTTTGTTTTTGATTGTGCAAAGATAGTAATAATCGTAATAATTAACAGACCGTTTTGATTTGCAAGGCTTGCATACGTTAAGAAGATGGGCTATGTAGATTTCAATACCTTACAATCAGTAGAGAGTTTCTTCAACGTTAAGGGAGCAGCATTCCAAATTGAAGCATCTCCCTTTCTAATGTTTATTCAGAACGTCAGAATACACGTCTGAATGTCGTGTCTTCACAATTTTCGTTTCCATTTTTGGTTATGAGATTCATTTTTGAAAATAAAATAGGCATAAAAATGTCTTAGGAATGGATAAAAATAGGGTAATGGATTTTTGCGGCGATTTTGCGGCGATTTTGCGCCAAAAGCACACAATTTAACAGTAATTTAGCAGAAATTGAGTTAATTTTAACTTAAAATTATGTTCTAAAAAGGAAACAAAAAAGGCTTGAAAGTCAAACACTTACAAGCCTTTATCTTGGGTGCCCGGACGGACTCGAACCGTCGACATTCAGAACCACAATCTGACGCTCTAACCAACTGAACTACGGGCACCATGCTGGTTTTGCGGGTGCAAAGGTACGCATTTTCTTCCGAATAGCCAAACTTTTAAGCGTTTTTTTAGCAAAAAAGTTGTTTTCCCAGTTTTTTTTCGTACTTTTGCAGTCAACTAAACTCGATATGAACAGACTTATTTATCATTTGGTGGCATTTCTTGTGGTGGCGATATGGGGTACTACCTTCGTATTCACCAAGCTGTTGCTAATAGCTGGGCTCACGGCAGCGCAAATCTTCGTGTTACGCTTCGTCGTGGCCTATGTGCTGTTGTTTGCCTACTCTCTGACGCGGTGGTCGTTCAGGCTGTTTGCCTCGTCGTGGAAGGACGAACTGCTGATGGCGGCGCTGGGTGTGACGGGCGGTTCGCTCTATTTTCTGATGGAGAACAGCGCCATGATCTATACCACTACGACCAACACGTCGCTCATTGTTTGCCTGTGTCCCCTGTTTGCTGCCCTGCTGATAGCCTTATTCTATCGTTCCCAGCGTCTGCATGGTTTGCAGATTGTGGGTACCGTGATGGCTGCCATAGGTGTTGTTGTGGTTGTGCTTAACGGTCATTTCGTGCTCCACCTGTCACCCTTGGGCGATACGCTGGCCTTTGGTGCCTGTCTCTGTTGGGCGCTTTATTCGCTGTTGATGATTCCTGCCAACCAGCGCTACAATTCATTGTTCATCACGCGTAAGGTTTTTTTCTACGGATTGTTGTCCATGATACCTTATTTTATAGTCAGTCCTGAATGGCCGTCGCTCAGTTTGGTGTTGCGGACTGATGTCCTGCTCAATCTGCTCTTTCTGGGCTGCGTAGCCTCTATGTTATGTTACCTGTTATGGAATTGGACCATCAAGAAGCTTGGTGCCGTTGTCGTCACCAACTATGTCTATTTCAATCCTGTGGTCACAGTATTCTTCGCATGGATTGTTCTTACTGAGCGCATCACCCTCTACTTTCTCCTTGGCACACTGCTCATCCTTGTCGGCATGTATTTCTGCAACAGAGGGAGATAATAATAAAAGGGCAAAGAGACGCTCCGATTGGGGGCGTCTCTCTTGTCTATGATCCTTGTGGAGATTACTTCTTGGTAGAATCAGTAGCTGCGGGAGTAGCGGCTGCAGGAGCAGCAGCATCCTTCTGCTGGCTAGCACCAAAGCCAGGAAGATTGTTAGGATTGGTGACAGGGTTCTCGATGTTCTCCATCACTGAGCTGTCAGCAGTAGCTGTAGGAGCAACCCAAGCACAAACAACGCTGATGACCACCATAGCTGCAGCGAGACTCCATGTGGCCTTCTCGATGAAGTCAGTGGTCTTGCGAACACCACCAATCTGGTTGTAAGATGCGAAGCTTGAAGACAAGCCACCACCCTTAGACTCTTGAATCAGCACGATACCAATCATCAGTACGGCTGCAATCACAATAAGAATTACAAATAATGTGTACAT
>Ga0247608_10007363_pt1 | contig 11301 bp, 2 predicted proteins | sample 176DNAGHGlowgp2_FD_193490 | JGI IMG/M metagenome (GOLD analysis project Ga0247608, IMG submission 193490) | Sheep rumen microbial communities from Palmerston North, Manawatu-Wanganui, New Zealand - 1766 DNA GHGlow gp2 | ecosystem: Host-associated > Mammals > Digestive system > Stomach > Rumen ... | reverse complement strand
GATCCAATGGAAAAATATAATCAGGTTATGCAGGACAGTACTTCTGCAAGCAGAGATAATACAAATGCAACAAAAGAACTTACTGGTGCAATTAATACACTTATAAATAAAGATAATCCAATAGAGCGTGATAAAGGTATTGGTGTCGATCTTACAAATAGGCCACTTGTTCCATCAATAATTATGAATAATAATGGATGGGACACAGAAAAAGGGAGTCTGTCAACAGTTAATACTGTAGGATATACTGACGAGAACGGTAAAGAATATGTAGTAACTCCTATTCTGCCAAATGGCAAAGTATTGTCTCCCGAAGAATTAGATAGTTATATGAAAGATATAATGAATGGCGGAGAGGACAAGGAAGGTCTTGTATTATCTACATTTACTGGTGGAAATGCTAGAAAAGCTGCAGATGATTATGCAGAAGCGTTACATTCTGTACAAGAAGCATACTACCTTGGGGATGACGCAACAAAGCAATCTCTTACTACATTACAAGATTATACTGCAGAGGAGTTAAGGGCAATTGATTTAACAGATAATTTCCAGACAGATATGGAAGGTCAATTTGTAGATCTTATGAAGTCTCTTAATATATCTGAAGATCAAGTAGAGCAGTTTATAAATGTCCTTGAAGATATGGGACTTTTAAAAATTGAACCAGAAGTTGATTTAAGTCAGATTACTTCTGTTGATAAATTAAATAGTACCATTGCAGGTCAATTGTCAACTGGGCAATCTATGACTTTTACTGCTGACGTTGAGGGTGTTAATACTGAAGTCAAAGCACTTGAAGAAGTTGATGGTACTATTAAATATACTGTTATAGATAAAGATGGTACAGAAAAAGAAGTTGAACCTTTAAAGAATCAAGATGGTACTATTACATACCATGTTGTTCCAGATAAAGGTAACAAAAAAGACGCTGATGGTAAGAAAAATAAAGACGGTGGAACTATCACTCAGAAAACTGATGTTGATACAAGCGGATTTAAAAAGGGTCAGAAAGAGGTTCAGCAAGGAGTCAAAACCCTTAGTGGAGAAAAAGCTACTCCGCAAGTAAATCTTGAAGGTGCTACATATGCTAGTAATCAAATGAGAAATTTGATTAATGAGGCTGATAGGCTTAATGGTAAAAAATCTACCATGACTATAGAGACTATACGTAGGGAAGTAATTGAGAAAAAGTATAAAAACACTCATAAGCCAGAGGGTGGAAATACTAAGGTTGAAAAATTTAACGGTACATTCCATACTTCAAATGCATATGCAAGTGGAACAGTTGTATCAAGTAATGTATCAATTCCAAAAGATGAAACTGCATTAATAAATGAACTTGGAAAAGAAATGATTGTACGTGATGGAAAAGCTCTTACATTCAACAGTGGATATCCTACTTTTGCTAATTTGAAAAAAGGCGATGTAGTTTTCAATCATAAACAAACTGAAGAGCTTGAAAAGAAAGGATATGTAACTGGTTCTCATGCAAAACTGTACGGAACTTCAGCATTTGTTTCAGGAACAGTAGATGATGAAGATGAGTTTGAAGAACTTAGCAATGCATATGCTGGTACTAATATCTCTGGTGGGCCAAAGATAACGTCACATACAACTACTAAGAAGAGCTCAAGTAAAAAATCTACAAGTAACAACAATACTGATACTGGCAAAGACACTAGAGGCAAAGGTAAAGGCAAAGATAAGGGCAAAGGTAAGGGCAAAAAGAAATCCTCTGGAGATAAGAAATGGGATCAGTTTGAGAAATGGCTTGGTCAATTCTTTGACTGGATTGAAATTCGTCTTGATGCATTATCAACAAAAACAGAAAAGTGGACAAGTCTTTTTGAGAAGTTTTTAGATGCCGCATCTGCTAATGCTACAGCCGCATACAATGCTGCAATAAATGCTGCTAAAACTCAGCAGAACCAGTCAGGTACTGCTTCTGACAGATATTTACAACAGGCATTAAAAGTTGGTTATAAAGGTGCTGATAAAGCTGGTAAGAAAGTAACTCGTGCTTGGGTTGATAGTATGTATCAGAGGATACTTGATGGTAGTCTTGATGAAAAAGCTCTTGAGAGATTGAGCGAGAAGAGAAAAGGTATCATTGAGGCAATGCAAGGCTATATTGATAAAGCCAAAAGTGCTGCTGATTCTACAGAAGAATTAACAGATAGCATTAATGACCTTATTAAAGCACAGCGTGATGCAAAAATTGAATTTAGGAACAATCAGTACTCTTCTGCTGTTGAAGGTAATAACGGTTATTCTGCCACAGTTAGAAATTCTGGGCTTACCAGTTCTTCTATGGCTGCGCAATATTCAATAAATACCTATAATAATTCCATAAATCAAGGACAGGCATATTTAAACCAGCTTGGAAGTGATGCAGTAAGTTCATCTAACACAAGTAAGGGTGCTAACAAGAAAATACTTAAGACTCTTAAAGGAAAATCAAAGACTAATTATACAAATAATCTTAGTTCTGCTACAAGTGCAATCAGAGGGGGCAAGGCAATTTCATCAAGTGTTATTGATTATTTTAGAAAGATGAATCCAACGCTTGCCGCTAAATATACTGCATGGAATACTCAGCTTGTAAATCAACAGAATGCACGGATTGAAGCTGCTGATAATTTTGGCAAGAGCATGGAGACTATAATTAGTAATGTTCAACAGTCTTATGCGAACATAGATGAAGATACTGAGCGTGCAATAAGTTTAGCACAATCTCAAGCGGACAATCAGTCTGATTACAAAGAGGCAAATAAAATCCTTGATAAGCTTTATCAATATCAAGCTGATATTATAGCTAATGATGAGGCAGAAAAACGTACTTATGCCAATATGCGTGCATCATATGCAAAGGGTATTGCTTCTGCTGGTTATGGAGGTACTCAGTATAGCAATCTTGATAAAACTAGTCAGAATACGGTTACCAGTCTTAGAAATCAAATTGTTGACATTACTAAAAAAGGACAAATGATTCCTGATACTACGATGGAAACTTTGTATGCTTATTATAGTCAAGGATATGTTTCTGCATCTTTCTACGAAGCATGTAGAGCATACAATATGGCATATGCTAGAGGTGAAGAGGCACAGGCTCAATTAGAAATTGATAAGGAAGCACAGAAACAGGCAAATAGAGAAAACTTTAGTTCTCAGATTTCTAATATCCAAGCTAATTATGATAACCAAGTTTCTAAAGTTGAAGCTTTAAAGAATAGTATTGCAGGAAGCTATGATGATAGTGTAACTCAAGGTAATACTATAAAGCTTAGAGTAAAAGAGTATGAAGAATTACAGGTCGCTTTCCAGAAATCACTTGATACTGGAGTTATTGAAAAGGGTTCTAAAGAATGGTATGAGTATGCCATTAAGATTCAAGAGGCTAAGAATGAAGTTAATGAATTAAAGCAAACTCAATTTGAAACTGTTCTTGCCGAGAAATTTGACAGAGCCATTGAGAAAGCACAGGAATTCATTGATAAACTTGAAACTATTAACGGGTTAATTACTGACGAGATGTTATATGAAAAAGATTCTGGTCAGTTAACAAGCTATGGTTTAATGTCTCTTGGTTTGAACTCTCAATCTATGGCATCAGAACAGAATAATCTGGAAAAATATTTTGCGAAACGCCAAGAAATTATTGATGAATATGCAAAAGGTAACACGTCATACTTTGGCGATCAGAGCTTTGATGAGATGATTACCCAAAACGCAAAAGATATTCTGGATAGCATTTCAAGCATCAATTCTTATAGGGAATCTATTATAAATCTTATTGAAGGTATGCGTGATGCTGAACTTGAAGCACTGCAAAAAGTTATTGATAAACGTAAAGAGGCATTGGCGAAAAAGAAGGAGTATTATGATTATGATCGTACCATAAAGGGTAAGACAAAAGATCTTCAAGCTCTTGAACAGCAAATCCGAGCACTTGAGGGAGTTGCTGGTCAGGAAGCCGCTGCAAAGCGTGCTAATCTTATGGCCCAACGTAAGGAAATGCAGGAAGACTTAGATGAAACCGTCAAAGAGCATATTTATAATATGCAAATTGAAGGTTTGGATGACATGATGGACGGATTGCAAGAAGATTTGCAGGAATGGAAGGATAAGTTACATGCCGATCTTGATATGCAGACCAGTGCTATCAATGACATTCTCAAACAGTTAAACGGTGATTCTGCTAGTGCTATTTCTACGCTATTGTCAGATATTTCTGGAAAGCTTATTAGTAGTGATGATGTTACAAGTATATTGAAAGAAGCATCTAAAACAATGTCTAATTATAATACATATAATATAGACAATAATTACAGTGGCGAAAATGTTGATGGAAGTAATAAGACAAGTGAAGGAGCATCGAATAATGTTGATAAAGCTCCTACTACTTCTACAACATTTGAAACATCAGCAAATCCAAATTCTTCGGATAAAGCTCCGATTGGTAATGTTGCTAATAATCCAACCGCACAGTATGGTGAAAAGACTGCTAGTGGATATGTACCTGCTACACTTACCACCACTACGAAAAAGCCTGTAGCTACTACAACTACTAAAAAGCAAACAGTTACAAAAGCACAGGCAGAGGCTGCATATAGTTATATAATAAATAAAGTTAAATATGTGGGTAAGCAAAATGATAAATGGGGTAATTTTAATAAAGCGTTATATAATCATAGTGTAAATAGACAAATAATGATTGAGTCTAGTGATGCACAAACAGCATGGACAAAGCTTGGATTTAGTGCTAGTTCCTATACGCCGCAAAAATTGCTTGATGCTACTAAGGCAACTGGTATTTGGGATGCATTATTGGGAATTAAAACAAATAAAAAACAGAAGAAAATCACTTCTTACCCAACTATTACTAATTATAGTTTGCATGGCTATGCCAAAGGTGGAACGGTTCACAAATCTGGTCAATACTTAACTGACGAAAAAGGCGAGGAAATCATTATCACCAAACAAGGTATTCTCCGTCCATTATCCGCAGGAACGTCCGTTATTCCCGCAGATATTACGGAAAGACTTTACGCACTGGCATCAAACTATGATATGAGTGCAAACGCAAAAATTCACGGCATTGATACTTCTAAGCTCACACGCATTGGTGGGGAAACTATTTCACCTATCATCAATTGTCCGATTACAATTGAAGGAAATGCAAACGAGCAGGATGTTATCAACGCAATCAATAAAACATTGCCGAAAATTAGTAAGCATGTACAAAACGATATTCGCAAAGATTTGAGAAAATCTGGTCGTTAAACTTTATGAGTGGGGTGGGTCACACTGCCCCACTCTATTATTTTACATTAAAAAGAAAGGAGGAATTTATATGAGTGAATGCTTTAAAAGTTTTACATATGACGGAAAGTCCACAGAAACAATTATAAGTCCCGTGAAATTAATGCTCGCTACTTTTGACGGAATCAGTTCAGTAGTTGGAGTTTCACGAGAGATTCAAAAAGGTGGAACTACTATTACAAGACCTGTAGCAAATGAATATGGAACTATTGCAAATAATGCAACAATTGAATATTGCTTGATTAAAGATAATTTTGAACCATTTACTGAACAGGAACAAGTTACAGTTGAGAGATGGCTTACTTCCCCGAAATTCTCAACCGACATGGTAGTTTATGACACAGATGATGAAGAAGTTTGTATCTACCGTGGATTATTCACCAACACTTCATGGATTCCTCATTCTAGAGGATATGCGGGTGTTCAGTTTACATTTGAGTGTAACACAGCTTATCCTTTAAAAAAATATAAGAAAGATTATACCGTTACTCAGTCTGAAACAATTACTCTGAATTGCGAGTCTGATGAATTAAATGAATATGTCTATCCTGTTTTAACTGTGATGGAAACTAGCGAGACTGCATATGTTAGGGTAATTAACAAGACTGATAATGATAATGTGATGAACATTCGTGCCTTGGATAGACTTAAGACAATATTTGACTGTAAGCACTGTATTCCTACTGACGAGACAAGAAGCGGAGTAATTTCTTATGCTGATCTTGGCTGGGATGATGTGGGAAATATTTATTGGCTTAGACTCTTGCCAGGGGATAATCAGTTGGAAATCCATGTTTCTAATAAGAATGTAGATGAGGAAACTGGCAAAGTTACTTGGGAAGATATTGACAGTTCTGCCGAGATTTCTATTAGCTACGAATGTCCATATAAATTAGTGGGAGGTTGGTTATAAAGATGAGTAATATTCCCACTGGTAAAAAAATATATTTATGTACACCCAGTTTAAAACCTATCACTGTGTTAAATGGAATAGATACTGAGAGTGCAAATTATTCCGAGCATTTGCGTGACTACTCCTCTCTCACTTTTGATGTGTATGAAAATATAGTGGTAGATGGTAAACAAGTCCGTTCAAACGGATATGACTTATTGGATGTTTATATGAATCTGTACCTTGAAGATATTGCGTATTTTCAGATGCAGTACCCACAGGTACAAAATGACGGAATAAAAGAATACAAAAGCATTACTGCCTATTCTATTGATAAAGAATGGGAAGATAAGGACTGGGTTAACTTTAAAGTAAATACTGGTGAAAAGGATTCGTTGGAACAGCTAGTTGATGATAATACCGATGATCTTGGATTCACCATTAATTATATAGATTTTTATAATCCTGATAGAAAAGAATTATCTCTTCTTCATATTGTATTGGAAAAGATGCCAAATTGGTCTGTTGATGATGAAGATATTGATAGGGCATTGTGGAAAAAGAGGCTGTCATTTTCTGAGGATTCTATAAATCTTTACGCTTTGATGACGAGTGTTATAGCTCCAAACGCAGAATGTATTTTTGTGTTTGATTGTTTAAATAGAAAGATAAAGGCATATTCTAAATCAAGCCTTGAATTTGATACTAATATATTTATTGGTTTTAGGAATCTTGCTTCTAATATTGAACAATCAGTAAACGAAGATTCTGTGTTTACACGTTTTAATGTTGAAGGTGGAAATAATTTAACTTTAAATAATTGGAACTTTAACAACGGTCGCATTTTCAATCTTGACTATTTCATGCATGAACCCTACATGTCTCAAGAACAGGTGGCGAAATTTCGGGCTTGGATAGATTGGCAGAATGCACACAGAGAAGAGTTTGCTAATCTTTCACAGAATGTTTCTGACTTTGAAGCTAAAATCTATGACTTAAAATATAGAGTTCCAGATGATGGGTGCGAAATAGACCAATGGAAGAACATGAATAAAGAGGGATTGGAAGAAAGTCTTAAATATTATCAATCCCTTCTTAGTGCATTTGAGGTATCTGTTGACGAGGCCCCTACTTATACTGGGTCTGATGGTAAAACCTATCATGTGAAAATTGATAGGGATGAGAAAAATAATGAGATAAGAACCATAGTAGATGAGAATGATATTCCTATTCAAGCAGGAGTAACTCTTACATATAATGCGTGGGTTATTACAGAAGACGGAGAAACTCATGTTGATTATGATAGGTATTTGGAACTACTCCAAAATATGGAAAACGGCAAGGCGGGATATTACACTTATTACGAAATTGTAAAGTATATTATTCCAAATATTGAGATTGCCATGTGGAATATAGACAATGCTCCTACTGAAGATGATGAGAAAGATTATAATAAAGAATTTGAAACAAATTGGGAATTATATGGATTAGAGGAATTAAAAGGAAGACTTGAAGATTATCAGAACAGAGTTGATGTTCTTAAGCAATATTCTACATACCCAGCTTATTTTTACCAGATTAAACGGTTAGACTTTTGGGAAATGTATGCGTTGGATTCTTTTAAGGTTAAAAGCATAGAGATTCAAACTGGCGGTAATACTTATGAGTTAGATGATATTCTCGCAGTAGAAGGTGTTAATTCTGTAGGATTTAAAGTGGATGATGAGAATAAATTATATGTAGGTATATATAGTAAAGATGATACATTACTTGATACATTGTTCAGTTCTGATATAACTAGTTTTTCTATTGAAGCTAGGTGTAAAATGCCTGATTCCAGTTATGAAGAAACTGTTTCATATTCTACTTCAACTAGTATACAACCTGTTATTGTAGGTGATTTTGCTGGTGATTCTCAGTGGGAAAGACTGTATAACGAATACTGGGAAAAGGTTAATTATATGGGTGATGAGGAAACCGAGAATACCATCAAATGGTGGATTAAGGAACTTGAGGCACAGATTGATGAAATTGGTGCGGAAGAAAAAGGATATAACTTATCTCGCATGGAAATGGTTGCAAAAGTCAGTATGTATGAAACTGAAATCTTTGAGAGTGACGAGAATGATTACGGTTATGATGTGACGGAATTAGATAATCCGAATCCTGAGTGGGGGTTTACAATTGATGATATTAATCTATTCCACACATTAATGCATGATACTGATTACACTAATGAGAATATTCTTACAACATCTCTTAATACCACTTCTACTCTGACTAGCACGGAAACTATTATCCAGAAAGAAAAAGAACTATATGAAGATGCTGTGGAAAAGCTGAGTGAAATCAGCCAGCCTCAAATCACGTTTAGCGTAAATATGGACAACATCATGCAAATCAAAGAATTTGAAGGATTGCGTGAAGATTGTTCTTTACTTAGATTTATAAGGCTTGGAATTCGTGATGATTATTCTGTGAAACTTAGGATTGTTGGAAGATCGTGGAATCCTTGCGAAGTTACAGATGATTTTACACTTGAGTTTTCTAATATGGTCAGTAGCAATTCTGGTAGAAGTGATTTGACTGAATTACTTAATAATACGAGTGGGAATGCTGGCAAGAATAGTATTTCAATAGGCTCTGGAAATTCTGATTCTGATAAAGAATACGCTGCGAACTTGTTGGCACTTATGGTCAATAATGGGTTATTTGCTTCTGCTGTTCAAGGCGTTGCTGGAACAGGTAGTGTTGATGCTGATGAAGTTAATGAGTTGATTGCAGATTATCTTGCTACTAATTTGATTAATGAAGCCAGCTTTAACAGGATATTCAGCAGATATATTGATGTTGAATTGCTTGTATCTGATGCGATTAAAACGGTAACGATTAGTACGGATCAGATTACTGACAGTCAGGGCAATACGTTTGCTGACTTAGTGAATAGTTCTATTAATGTAGATACGATTACTACTAATATTATTCAAGGACAGGATGGCCAAGGTAGATATTATATTGACCTGTTGGCTGGAGAAATCGCAATTGACAAGCTAGTTAGTTCTGACGGGGAAACTGCCATTGAATTTATTAATGGTGCTGTTAGTACAGATCAGATTGTCACTAATATTATTCAAGGTAAAGATGGTGATAAGAATTATTACATTAATCTTCTTGAGGGAGAAATTGCTATAGATAGATTAGTTAGTTCTGATGGAACTACGGTTGTCGATTTCATTAATGGAGCATTGAGTACTGATACTATTGCCACTAATCTTATTACTGGTAAAGACGGTAATGCAAATTACTATATGGATTTGTTAACTGGTCATTTAAATATGAATACAATCTCTGCTAATTCTGGCTTTTTGACAAATCTTGTTGCTCAAGATGCATTTATTGAGAATGTACAATCTATCTCTTCTACTACTGCTACTTCTGTAATTGATGATGCATATATTTACAATGCAGTTGCTAATAAAATTACTGTAGCAGATCTAGCCGCTGGAGACATTGTGCTTTCAAATAATATGCGTATTTTATCAGAAGAAGAAGCAACAGAAGGAATGGTAATGTCTGGATCTGAAATTCAATTTCTTGATGGAAATGGCAATCCTTCAATCTCTATTGGTTATAATACTATTTCTGATGGTCAAGGTGGAACAACTGTAGATTATGATCATCCAGCAATTATTATTAAAGATGAGAACGGAAGTGTAATGCTTAATTCTACTGGTCTGTCTCCAACTGATGTTGGTCTTGCTCCTATGATTCAGAGTCATTCAATTGATGAAGGAAAACTTTCGTTTGATTTTATTAAAACTGAAAATGGACAAATAATTGTACAAAATTACGATGGAAGTCAAAATACATGGGGGCAGGTAATAACTGAGTTTATTTCAGATACTAATGACTCTCTCGAAGCGACAATTGTTGATACAGATATATATTTTGCTGTTGGAGATTCTAATAGTACAGCCCCGCAATCTGGATGGGATACTAATTCACCTCAGTGGGAGTCTGGCAAGTATATCTGGCAGAAAACTGTAACTACTTATGGAGACGGGACTACTGAAGAAACGGAGCCTGTTTGTATTCAAGCGGCAAAGGGTGAAAGTAATTTACATGTAGAAATTTCATCTTCTAATGGCAATATTTTTAAAAACGATAATATAGCAACTACATTAACATGTAAAGTCTTTTATGGAACTACAGATGTTACAAATCAAGTAAGCAGTTTTAATTGGTCTAAAATTGATAAAAATGGGAACATAGATCAAGATTGGAATAGGGCAACTGCTTCAAATGTTATCAGCCTAACAAATGCTGATGTTGAAGATAGGGCTAGTTTTACATGTGCTGTAGAAATAGACATATAAGGAGTGTGATTAAATGGCAACAACTAGAGCGTTTGGTAGTATAACCATTATAGACGTGACTGATATTGGTGAATTTTCAGTATATCCCATGTCAAATATGCCATTATCAGTTATTTATTCTCCTGATGCAAATACTTATTCTCCGTCTTGGTCTAATACGAATAGCTTAATTCTTACTCCAGTTGTGTATTATTCTGGAAAAAGATTAACTTTGGGATCAAATGGATTAAGTATTACATGGCAAAAGATGGAGGGAATTTCTTCTGCAACTATGTCATCTAGTGAAGTTGTAGATGAAAATGGAGTTTTAACCGTAACTGCAAATCAATTTAATTCAAGTAGTACTTTAATTACATATACTGTAAATGCATCTTATCAAGAGCCAACATCTAATACAATTCTTAATGCACAAGGTCAGATTACTTTTAGTCTTGTAAAGATGGCTAGTGAAGTTAGAAATGTATCTATTAATGGCGATAATATTTTTAAATATGATATGAATGGTAATTGCAATAAGCAAAGTACTACATTAACTGCATTTGCAACAGATACTTTAACTATAAATGATTGGGAATATTCTAATGATAATGGAACAACTTGGACATCTTTAAATAATTCAAGTTCTACATTAACAATTTCCGAGGGAAGTTCTATCTTTTCCAACAATACTGTATTAATAAGAGTAAAGGCACAAGATAAAAGAAATTCGAC
>Ga0247608_10007362_pt1 | contig 11301 bp, 11 predicted proteins | sample 176DNAGHGlowgp2_FD_193490 | JGI IMG/M metagenome (GOLD analysis project Ga0247608, IMG submission 193490) | Sheep rumen microbial communities from Palmerston North, Manawatu-Wanganui, New Zealand - 1766 DNA GHGlow gp2 | ecosystem: Host-associated > Mammals > Digestive system > Stomach > Rumen ... | reverse complement strand
AAACAGATGGGAAGACTGATTTTGCTCCAATATCTGAACTGACACGAGCTTTGGAGTATAAATAAAGGTAGTGCTAAAGTATTCTATAATCAGCATAGTATAGAGAGTGCTATAACTGTGCTAAGGGCAAGAGATAAAAAGAAAGCTGAAGAAGATTTTTAGATTTAACTACAGCATGATAACCTATTTAGAAGAAATAATAAATCAGATTATCAAACGATGGAGAGACAAACAATTCAGAAAAAAGATTTTAGAATATAAATCTAAACTGAATGAGAAAAAAAAGTCACGAAAGACCAAATAGGATAGTAGAAATTAACTGAAGACAGCGAAAGCTGAATAGAGTAATAGATAAATACTCTACCAACCTGCACCATATCATGTGACAATGTAATAAACACCTTTATAATGTAAATATCGATCAGAATAAAATAGTAATGAGTGAAAGAAAGCATGTAGCATTAAATAACTTCTTTGGGAATAAGCAAAACCCAAGAGAGCAATTAAAAGATGTGTATGAGATAGTAAAGACAGTATTGACTCCATGAGTAAGGAGAGAGCTATACACAATATTATATGAAACAGATGATGAAATGTTTTATATTCCAGAACTACTAAAATGAAAGAAAAAGAAAAAAACTACAGATACTGAAAAGAAAAATCTGAATGCAGATACAGATTAGCAATAAATAGTTGTTGTGAATGTTTATTCCAAAACTTATGTCAGTTTGAGCAGAATCAAGAGCAACTAAGAAAAAATAATATGGTTGATTAGCTATCGTAATTGGAGGTAGTGGTTAGAGCATTATCTCCTCCCATAAAATAAGTTTTATACTCTAACTATAATAACTATGTTAAAAGTAAAAAAATGAGATGTCTATTGAAAAATGACATTAACCTGAAATTCAGAAAGAAGAATATCAGGTAAAGGGAAATCAACTTATGTTGAATGTATATGTGTATGTTGAACTAAAAAGTGGGTATGTTTGAACTCTTTAAGACAAGGAGACACAAAATGATGTGGATGTCAGAATCGTATTCATTGAATGACAAATACTAGATTATTCCGTTTATTTCATTGAATGATACAGAGATGTACTAATCCAAGATGCAGAGAACGACCTTATTACTGATGAAAATGAGTAAAGATTCTATGGAAGGATTTTATGGAGTTTTATAATGATATGCACGAATCTTATGAAATTCATGTTTCCAGATATTGAGAATGGCAAACAACGATAGATAGGATAGATGTAAATTGAAATTATTGTAAAGAAAATTGTAGATGGGCTACAAGGACAGAGCAAAATGACAACTTAACCAGTAATCGTAAATTCAACTATAAATGAAAGGAATATCCAACATTTGCTAGTCTATGTAGAGAGTTCTGAATATGAAAATCAGCAATGAGATGGAGGCTTAATAGTTGATGGAGTTTAGAAAAAGCTATAGAGACACCTTTACAAAAACATAATAGGAAAAACGATGTGGGGTTATAGCTTGGCCAGAGAAGATTTCTTAGAGCTTTTATATGCTAAATATTTTACAATGGAGGAAGAAATCAATGGATGCTATGGTTTATGATCTAGAGATACAGATTATAGACTAACTGAATGATTATTAGATGCTTTACCTACCTTATACCAACAGGATGAGGTAATTTTTCAATATAATCAAGGTAAACAAGAATGGAGTAAAAAAAGCTGTACTCTATTCTCAGCAATAGGAGCAATATCAGATTTATTCAATGTAGAGATTCCATTAAGTGTAATAAAAATATGGGATGAAGACAGTTATAACCATTGAAGAATGAAAGGAGAATGATGGTGGGTAGCATTAGCAGTACAATTTATAGCAGACAAATGGAACGAGTCTGTATATGCTAAAGAGCATGGTAAAGTGGCTTATTATTCAATAGAGCTAAAAGATGATAACCTACTAAAGAAAATCCTAGAGAAGAGATATACAGTATGTACATGATTTGACTGAAATTGGAAATATACAAATGATAAAGATGACTGAATCCTGAATGGGACAGAGTTTGGTAAAAAGAGTTATGGTCATGCTGTGAGTGCAATATGGAGTACGAAATATCCAGCAAGAATAAAAGATAATTACTACTGAACAGCAAAATATAACATCTATGAAGTAGAGCATAAATTTAGTGAGATACCATGTTTCTTTGAGAGATGATTTGTATATACAAAGGTAGCAGAAGATAATCTAGAGAGAGTAAAAAAGCTGAATGAAATGAGGACAAAGATACTAAACTGAATGGATACTAATTCAGGTTTATGGCATTTATCATGAAGTCAGCATCATAAAGACAAACTACATGAGATGAATGATTTTTATCGTAAATGGCTAGATACGATAGATACAGAATTGAAGAAATATCTATAAAATCCACCAAAATAAAAAATCTGATTATAATGCACTCAAATAATAGAGTGCATTTTTGTATTTATTTTCTCTTAATAAAGTAAATGGCAATAAATTATGATAGCTGGAAACAGACTTATAGCTGAATGAATGAAGAACAAAGGAAGAAGTACAACGATAATATGCAGGCACAATGATGAGATGTAGCTAAAATGAGTAGCGAATATGTAAATAGATTTAACCAAGAGAATAACAATCAAAGACAGACTTCAAACGAGTCTAATTTTAATAATGGGAACGGTACTAACTGACAAAATCAGACACAACAGCAACCTATCCAGCAAACAGCTAATGGAGATACAAGACAAAATCCAAACTGAGTAGAAAAAACTGTAACTCAGGAAGAGATGCAGAACTCAATAAATGAAGCTCAAGCTAACATGAAAAATCAGAATGTTTCTCCTGAATTAGACCAAACTAAATTTAATCAAGATCCATGAAAGATAACAGTACAAGAGTGAACTGCTCAGCAAACATGAAGACCTGACTATTGAATCAGTACAGATGCTAGACTTAACGAGATGAAAGGAAATCTAGACCACTATTTTGCTACATCTCCACGAATGTTTAGTGATAGAGATACATTCAATAGAGTTTTTGAATACAATACTAGAGAATCTGAAGCTCAAAAACAGCTATTAGATAGTTATTGGAAAAGAAAGGAAGATATGGATAAGGCTTCAACATATACAAGCTGAGAGTCTATCAATACATGAATGAAAAACTGAGAGATAACTACTGACCAGCTTAATCTTTTGAAAGAGTATAATCCTGAAGCATATAGGAAATGGCAACAGCTCCAAGAAGATGAAATCAAAAAGAGAATAGTAAACGATATAGTTCCACCAACTATAGAAGCTATCTCATGAAAGATAAACTGAATGATAGAAGCTCTATGAATCCAAGCACAAGATGCTCTAGATATAGAGTGAATCTATAATGATACAATGACTAAAGTAGGGGCATATCAGACTTTAGAAGATGCTAATAGAACAGTAAAGCAAATAGAGGAAATAACAAATAAAAAGACTGCTATCATGAATAGATATGCAGCTAGTACATGAGGGACAGTAAGTGATGCATTAGCAGCTGCAAGAATGCAGAAAGCTATAGCACCATATAACGAGCAACTACAAGGACTACAATATCAGTATCAAGATTATTCAAACTTATATAGTCAGAAATCAGCAACAGCATTACAAGCAGCAAATGTAAGAGCATTACAAGCTAACGAGAATCAGAGAATATGGAATCAGAAATGCCAAGCTCTAGGATTTGCTACAAGTGCATTAAGCTATAGAACACCTGAAGAAACATTACAGAATCAATTAAAATATCAACAAGCTATGAATGACATGGCTTTATTACAGCAGTCAAGACAAAACGATTTGAGCTTATATAATCAATATGCAACTGCTAAACTAAATAATCAACTACAGCAAGAACTAACTGACTTAAGTGTAGAAGATGAAGCACAATTAAAAGCGAATCTGAATAATGCTCTATCAGATTATTATAAAAACTATGGAGATATAATTCAAAGAAGCCAAGCTCAAGCAGTAGATGATATAATCGCTTATGCTAAAAAGAATGGAATAAGTGTAGCTCAAGCTATGACTGAGAATTTTATTAAACCACTACAAAATAAATCTGAATATAAGCAAAAGGTAGCTTCAGACTATGGAATGCTATCTAAACAAAGCATAGGAACTATAAACTGAAGAAATGTAATAATGACTACAAATCCTAACTGAAGTATAAGCTATCAGTTTATAGATGATCCTGAGAATACAGTAAGTGAAACTAAACCATACGATATTATAGACAGTAAGTATATGACTTCTGCACCTGTAAACTATGGATATAATACTTTAGGAACATTCTTATTAGATAAAAAGACAGACTGAACTCAGAAAGGATGACAATGCTGAAAATTTGTAAATGATTATTTGGAGTCTATCTGATTTGGAAGATACTATGACAATGAATTATCTACAAAGCTAAATAGTGTAAACTCTGACACAGCTGTAGAGTGAGCTATAGCAGTATTTGACTATGGACATAAAAGCTCTGATGGAATAAATCATGGTCATGTAGGTATAATAACAAAGGTATATGAAGACTGAAGTTTTGATGTAGTAGATAGTAACTATGATGTAAATAAGCCTGAAACAATAAATAAGAGACATATAAATCCATGAAGTCCATCTTACAAATGATGTTTTGATATGAGTAAACCACCAAGAGCTACAAGTACAGGTAGCAGTTTATGATCTATAGATGAAGCTAAAAAGCAAAACTACCTAGAAGAAGCTAGAAGATGACAAATGACAGATACTAATGTAGCTAAGATATGAGATATAGCAGCAGAGCAAGGATGGGGAGAAGAATGGAGAGAAGCATTAAAACAAGGTAAAAAATGAACTCTAACAGATGCACAAATTAAGCTAATGGATAAGACTGACTCTCAATTTAGCTCAAGTCCTATCGTAAAAGAATTTGAATCAGCAATAAATCAGATAGAACAACTACAAGTAGCATTAAATGATGCAAGCTGAGTATGAGATATGTCAGCTATATTTACTTTCATGAAAACTCTTGATCCATCAAGTGTAGTAAGAGAATCTGAATTTAATAGTGCTGCTGCTACAGCATGAGTAGTAAATCCTAGTGCTATATGGCAGAACTTAGAAAGAAGCTATGACTGAAAATTCTTGACTCCACAACAGAGAACAGATTTTAAGGAAATCGCTAAAGAGTTTATCAAGATTAAAGCAAAGAACTATCAGACTAAATATAATGACTTACTAAAAAGATATGATTATTACTGATTAGATACAGAATTAGCACCAACTAATATGGCAGATGTGATAATTGAATCAATAAGTGGATGAGCTACATGACCTACAACAGATAAGGAAAAATATTTTGAATGATACTACACACCTGCAAATATAAGCACTCAAGATTATGAGAATGCAAGTTTTATTTTAGGATAATAAACAATGCCAACTAACTTTTGAACATGATTCTGACCATCTATCTGAATGAGTGGATGGAATAATCAACAGCTTGGGGGAAGACAGCAATTACAGAAGCCAACAAAACAGCAGAAATTCCCTTGATTAGATGCTGACCAAATTAAAAGACTTGAAAGTCTGACTTCTGATCCACAAGAGCAACAGAAACTATATCAACAAGCTATAGCTCTAAAATCTCAAAGAGATATGGATGAGAATAGAATAGCTACAGAAAATGAGATAACATATAGGAGCATGAGTGAGAAAGATATAAAGCAGAAAAACTATATGCAGTCTAATGTCAGACTAGAACAGCTTGCAGATTTGACTAAAAAGAAATTCTGACTAAATGCTGATGCTGATACTCAAGGAGTAATAAACTGACTAATGCAGTATGCTCAAGATAAAGGAGTAAGTATGGATAGCTTGAATGATTATCTAGCATGATATAATGAAAGATTTTTATACGATACTGGATTAAAAGAAGAATCTACAGCTCATAAAATCTGACAAGTAGCAACTGATATAGTAGGATGAGCTTATGATAGTGTTACTTGACTGCCAAAATTCTTCGCAAAATGAGCAGCTAATGCTATTGGATGGGTAGCTAAACAATTCTGAGCTGATGAACAAAAAACTGATGAATTAGTACAGAGCTATAAAGACTACCTAGATAATGAAATGTCTAGTAAAGATATATGAGCAGATCAAGAAAGTCTGACTTATAATATCTCTAAAGGAGTGAGCGATTTAACTCAAGTAGTAGCTTGAGAAGGACTAATAAAAGCATGAGTACAGTCAACAGTAAAAGGATGACAATTACTAAACTCTCTAAAGAATGCTCCTACTTGGCAAAAAATGGCTGCATGATGATTAGAGTGAGTATGAGATATGACATTATATAGCATAGTATCAGAAAGCAGATTACCAACTAAGGAAGAATTGGCTTTATGATGAGGAATAGGAACAGTTATCCCATGAGCATGAGCTGTATATAAAGCAGCAAAACCTATCATTAAAAAATGAACTCAAAAAGTAGCAGCAAAACTAGAATTATCAGGAATGCTAAATCCTGCTAAACTGAATGCTATTAAAAATCAGCTTGTAGAAGAATGAGCAGATTTGGCTAGTGCATGATTAAAAGGAGGAACTGCTGAAGATGTAGGTACATGGATGATAGAAAGATGATTCAAAGGAGATAAACCTACAATTATAAATGATCTATGAGAATATGCTCAGAAATCTCATAAACTAAAGAGAGAAGTATTAGGAGCTAGTGAAACATTGCATAATGTAGATTCGGCTAAAAAATCTCTAAAAGCTATATATGACACAATATCAGATGTCCCATGACTAGAAAATAAAGTCAAAAGAGTAGAAGAACTGATGGCTAAAGAACAGCATACTCTATCAGAATTGGATGAGATAAAATCTATACTAGATGATACTGTAAGCATATATACTAATGCAGGAGATGTGAAAGCATGAGCTGTAAAGAAATGATTAGATGCAGTAAGAAAAGATTTGAGAAAATATATAGAAGATGCAGCAAGTAAGGAATGACTAGGAAATATTAAAATGCTGAATAATGAAACACAAGTGGCTAAATGACTACAAGATGCTATCTCAAGAAAAGATAGTGCTGATGCAGCTAGAGAATTATTGTCAGTATTTGATAAAGGAACTATAGGATGAGCTTTAGCATGAGGTACTGCATGATGACCATTTGATAGTGATAGTGTAACATGAAAAATCTGAAATATTATCGTGTGAGCATTGGCTTGAAAGTATCTATTTAGTACAAAGACAAAAACACAGTTAGCTTCGTTGCTAAATAAACTCTCAGGAGGAAGTAAGAAAGAACTTGAAAGACTAATAGCTTGAGATTTATCATTGAAGAAATTATCAAATAAGACACAAAAGGAACTAGGAAATGTCTTTGAAGAATTAAAGCTCACAGTAACTAAACCTACAGAAATGACAGAAGCTGAATATCAAGCTCTATTAAAAAAATATTCTAATTCAGATTTACCTGCTTTAGAATTTAAGGAGTGAGTAGATGATGCATGAAAGAATATCTTAGCAGGAGATAGTGAAAAGATTATAGCTACTCCTGAATGAGTAAATATAAGAGAATGACAGATATGAGAACTACCAACTAAGAATGTAAACTATATAAAACAGACTCTAAAGGATGCATGATTAAGTGATGAACAAGTTGAAATGGTAATAAAAGAAATAGAAGCAAAAAATGCTAAGCAAGAGTGATTATTCTGAGCTGTAGATAAGGGAATAGAGTCTGAATGACTAAATCCTGAAATATTGTCAACTAAAGATCTAAGAAAGATGGGAGATTTAGACAATGTAACATCTGCTCTAAAAAGAGAAGATAAAGCAGACTATATCTCACATAGAATAGCTGAAGATAAATGAGTAAATTATTTATGAACAGATGATGAAATGGATATGTTTGCAAATATAGCAGGGGATGTAGAAAATCTTATAGCCGACTTTGAATATTGATGAAATGAAGCAGCAAAGATACGAGCAGATCATTTATTCCCATGAGAAACAGCAGAATCTATTATAAATAAATATACTCAAGCATACGAAAAAGACTTAAAAGCATATAAAGATTTGGTAAAGAAATATGAATGATATGAGAAATGAAATGTAAAGCTAAATAAAAAGTCTTTTCAGTAGCTCCAAAATGAGCTGAAACTATTACAAAAGACAGCGAATGAACTATATTATCAGCTGTAGATAAAACAAGATTTTGAAAGTCTAAAATAGTGAATGATAATTGAGAACTAAAGGTATTATACCATTGAACTCCTGAAAAGAAATTTATTAGTGAGTTTGATGAAAAACTTGCATGAAGTAATGTCCATGTAGATAAAAAATGAATCTACTTTACAGATAATCCTAAATTTGCTGAACAGTTTGCCCACGAGCAATTACCATGAAGCTCCAACTTTACAGTAAAATTAGGAGAAAAAGGTCATGTATATAAATCATATATAAATATGGAAAAACCATTGGATCTTAATACAGCGACTCCTGAAGAATTATTGCCATTCTTTAGAGAAGACTCTTTAACAAAGACATGGGATAAAGAGAAGAGGTTATATAATCTTGAATGACATCCTCAGTCAATAAAATTCCATATTGATATGGATAAAGTAGAGAAAGGTGGATACGATGGTATAATAGCGAAGATTTGAAAAGAGTCTGACTGAAATGAGTATATTATATTTAAGTGAAAACAAGCCAAGAACTTGTGAGAGATGTAAAAAGTCTTGAAATAGTAAACGATTCTGAATATAATAAGGAGTAATCAATTTTACTCCTTTTTATTAAAATGTTCTGAATAGGATTAGCAAAAGACATTATAAAGGATAACAAGAAATATCCTAAACGAGTCTGAATACTAGGTATATGTATTCTAATAGTCTGAATTATTTTTCTTTTTAGATACTTATTCAGTCTATGATGAATATGGGCTAGTATCTGAATTATAGTATTTATAATATTGGCTGTGATACTTTATATAACTATAGATGAATAATGAAAAATATAAGCCTAATTCTTATTCTAATATGAATAATAGTCTGAGATATCTTTTTATTCATGATCTATAACAAGATAGAAGCAACAAGGACTACTCTTATTATGGAGAATATGTATAACAAGAATGATATAGTTTCAGAGATACAAGATTTATGAAGAAATCTATACTAAAAAAAGAAAGCTGAACTCTTTTAGGGCTCAGCTTTTTAATATCGCTTAAAATTTTTTACCTAACGGAACTAACTAGGATTTCTACCAAATAATTCATTCAACTTCTCAGCTTTTTTATTATGCTCTAATTTTTTTCTAAGCTCTTTCCATGATTTACAGATATGATTCTGTATGTGAAACATTCAAGCATTCATAATAGCATAACACTCTTTAGATTCATCTACTACTATATTCTGATCTCATTTAGTGAATATATGGTATCATGCAAGTTCTCATAAGTAAGTTATCATCTGTAAAGTAAATAATATAAATCTGATTAGTCTTCAAGCATTCTATCCATTAGCATAGGATCGTATCAGTCATAATCATCTTCCTCTTCTTCTTTCTTTTCTTCTTTCTTTAATGTATCGTATAAACAAGCCTTACAGTTTTCTATAGCAGTTCAGAACATACAGTCCTTACAGATTTCTTCTCTTGCTTTATCTAGTTTGTCCATAGGTATAAAATAATAAATATAAATCTGATTAACAAAATCGGAATTTCCGACTTTCTATATTTTCCCTATATCTCTAAGCTCTTGTAGTGTATCTTCTTCCATAAATATATTCTTAGCTTTCTTATCTTCATCAAAGTATTCTCTATCGTATGCACTTAGTTCTTCTCTCAGCTTTTTAATCACATTCTGTAAACTTTTATACTCTGCTCTTACATTGTCTAACATAGTTCTTTCATAAGCTAAATCTGATTTCAGCTTTTTATTTTCTTCTTCTAACTTATGCAATTCCTTAACAACTATTTCTAAGCTCTCTAATTCTACCATAGGTTTATGGTCTAACTCTCAATAAACTCTTATATACCATCTTCAACACTTAGCTCTTTCCTTTCATTCAGATTTTTCTATTTCTTTTATAAATTTAGGTTTACTCATTCTCCATAGGTAAATAATATAAAAGTCTGATTAGTCTGTCCTTCAAACGACTATGTCTTGAAGCTCTCAATTCTCATTCATTATAAAATCGTGAATTTCATTGTTACCTCTATTGTCTTCAGTTTTAAGCATAGCATCTTCTGGAACTGTATTACTTTCCTTTATTCGTTCTTCTACTGTCTTTCAAGCAATTACTGTATGCTTTAACACATATAAATCTTGTGTAAGTTGCATAACTTGTTGTTCTAAATCTGCCATTTTCTATTGTAATTAAGAATTAAAACTTTATAAGTATTAAGTATTTATTCCAAACTAATTTTAACACAGAAAGGAGATTGCACCCAGCTTTCTCTTTTTTGTTAAATAAATCTTTTATTAAACTCTCTTACCACATAACCAAACAAGAAAGCACAAGCCTCCTCTCCTATGGTATATTCTCTGTCAATAGCACTAACTAAATGGTAAAGTTCGTGCATAAATACTGACAAATTATTTACATTCTCCACCCACATTACATAGGTTAGATTTTCTTTTAGGAATAGACCTCTCGGACAAGTTAAGCCATCTGCATTGCTATTGCTCTTATAATCTACTATTCAGCTCACTTCTCTTACATATTCCTCAAATTTCTCCCTACCTCATTCTCAATACAAAACTCTAATATAACATTCTAACATTGGCTCATAAATTTCTATAAGTCATTCAGATTTCTTTTTTTTCATTTCCTTTTGGTAAATAATATAAAAGCCTACCGTCTAAACTTCGTCTAAACTTCGTCTAAATTTTCGTCTAAATAATTTAACAATTCAGCCTCTTCTTCATCTTCATATAGCTCTTTAATTCTATTCAGAAAATTTTTCAGCTTTTTGTTTTCTTCTAATAACCTCTTATATAATTCTGCATTCCTATCGTATCGTTCTTCTAATTGCTTTAGTTCTTCTTTCAGCTTTTTATTTTCTTCTTCTAATTCAGCTATTCTTTTTACTTCCCAATTCTCTACTTTAATTTCAGTTTCAGCTGCTGTCTTATATTCAGACTTCTTTTCTTCATTATTATGAAGCCTATTGGCATTATTTCCAAATAAGAATACAGGTGGTATATAAAATGTCATTCTCTCCATAGATAAAATCTAAAAAGGTATTTTATAAGTCTGATTTCTCTACATTTTCT
>Ga0247608_10007361_pt1 | contig 11302 bp, 9 predicted proteins | sample 176DNAGHGlowgp2_FD_193490 | JGI IMG/M metagenome (GOLD analysis project Ga0247608, IMG submission 193490) | Sheep rumen microbial communities from Palmerston North, Manawatu-Wanganui, New Zealand - 1766 DNA GHGlow gp2 | ecosystem: Host-associated > Mammals > Digestive system > Stomach > Rumen ... | reverse complement strand
ATTGAATTGTGAATTGTGAATTGAGAATTGCTTGCAATTCCTTCATCTCCTCAAAGAGTTCCTGCGTAGCCTCAAAATTACCGTAGCGCACACGAATGAAATGGTGCGACATCTTGGTGAAGTCTGGATTATTGACTTGACGCATATATTCCACAGGCGTCTTTGACGGCTGCCAGTTAATCTTCTCAGCATTCTGCAGGTGCAACAGCGTTTGCAGATAGATCAAACGTATAGCCTGACGATAGTCCTTAGCTCGCAATGCCTTAACGATATCAGCATCAAAATTAACGCCATAGATGGTATCCTCCTGCACATCGTATTCAATATCTTCTTCTTTTGAACTACGCATAAAGAGTTTTGGACGCAGTCGCCAATAAATGAATGCAAGGAACAAAACCACCAACACACCTACACCTATTAATATATAGTTAGCAACATCATCACCCAACACAATATCAAGGTGCTCATATAGCCATTCATTGATGACACGACGAAGCCACTCCAACAGACTCTCACCACCACTGACAATCTCGCGGTCGTAGTCGTACTGCGGGTCAGACTGTAATGCAGTCAAGAGTTCTTTATCTAGCTGGAGTGTATCTGCGGGCATAAGCTAGTGTTTTCTAGTTGAACTAGTCATACTAGTTTCACTAGTTTTTCTAGAAATTATCGAATTCATCGAACTTTTCAATACGCTGTGACACACCCTTACCATCAATCTTCTCACTGGCATGACCATACTGAATAGTGATAGCCACAGAAGTGAGGACCTCTGAAAGCAGATAGCCCAGACACATTAAAACGCAGGTGAGGTACTGAATGAAAGCATAGATGAATGAATGGAAGAAAGGCTTATCCATATCACTGCTCAAGGTGAATATCGTCTTAATCAATGACATGAGATACCAAGGCATCATGGTGAAGGTCTGGATAACACTAGAAAGGATGCCCACCACAAACAGCAGAGCAAAGATGCCTCCCCAGGTAGCAAAGCCCAGACGAAGTCCTTTCTTATAGGCAGTAAAGATGTCAATCTCATCTTCCAACAGATAGACAGGCGATACCATCATCAATGGGAAGATGACAGCAAAAAGGGCAACATAAAAGAAGAGGACTCCTAATACGGTCATCACCGTTCCAAACTTCATGCCTACGCTGAAGACAATAGCAACAAAAACACCAATAATCAAACCGACGACAATCATCAGTCCAAAGCCAACCAACGCCTCGATACAGCTTCGCTTGAAGCAGAAGAACAGGTCGTCACGGAAGTCGGAATAGATTATATCCTTCAACCGTTGTGGTCTACGCATATAGACACGTATCATGGCAAAGACAAGCGACTGCAATAGGATGGCAGCAAAGATACCAACCACGATAGAACCTACAGCCGATGCACCATACAACCAGATATCCGAGGTGCTGAACACATCAGGATTCTCAACAATGGTGGCCAACTTGAGGTAGCCTTCAAAGAAATGATTGAACGGCAATGCCAGCACGATACTCGTTGGCAGCATCATATATAGGAAATATTTCAGCAGTGAACGCCAATTCTCTCGCAGGAAATTAAACGTATCTGTCAGTTTCTCTGTAAATGTACGAACACGGTACAACTCAATTTTCGGAGTTTCTATTTGCATAGTTTTTTGTGGTTTGAGGTTTGATATTCTTATTTCTTAAATACGGTAATACAACATAATAATAGATGATAAATGTTGCGGACAACAGAATAATGGTCAGTCGGATAGCATCAGGCCATTCCGTATGACGGGTCATGAAACTCTCGATGAAGCCTGCCACACAAAATAGCGGCACAGTGCCCATCACTATCTTCAAACCACGTTTAGCACCCCGTCGGAACGAATAAAGTCGGGAATAAGTACCTGGAAACAGCCACCCATTACCGATAGCAAGCCCTGCCGCACCTGCCACAATGATGGCCGATATCTCGATAGTGCCATGCAACCAGATAGCCAAGGCCGACTCCCACAGTAGTCCGTGCTGCGCAAAGAAGGTCTGGAAAGCGCCTAGCATAATACCGTTCTGGAGCAATACGAATCCAGTTCCGAAACTGGTAAGCAGTCCCGACACAAAGGCCATGAACGACACTCCTATATTATTTCTGGTAATCATGAAGAACATGAGTCCCTCTGATTCACTATCATAGACAGCCATCGGAGTGCCATTCTCAATATTATTGAGCGTAATCTCCACATAACGGTTACCCATCACCAAACGCGAAAACTCTGGATCGAGCAACTGTGACACCACACCAATGATAGCACTAATCAGGAATATCATAAACGATAGGCGTAACTCCTTGCGGGCATCCCACATAGTAAGAGGCACCTCCTGCGTCCAGAAAGTCACTATTCGCGACCAACGCTCCCGCTTGTTGCGGTAGATATTCTGATGGATGGCAGAAGCCAGGTTGTTCAGATAAAGAGTGATACGGGATTGAGGATAATGTGTCTGCGAGAAAGCAAGGTCGGAAGTGACGTCAATATAAGCGTCGGCCATCTCGTCAGGTGTAGAGAGTGCCGGACTCTCTGCCACCGTCTCATAACCGCGCCATTTGTCAAGGTTCTGCCTGATAAACGTGACTTCCTTCATTGATTTTCAGTTATCGAGCGACAAAGATACAAAATAATTTGTAATTCATGAGTATTATGTCAACTTTTTTACCTACTTTTGTCGCGAAATATACAAAAAGAAAAGAAAATGGCAGAATCAGCTATCATCACAGGGCAATATGTACGCCTTCAACCTACCGTAGCCAGCGTGGGTGATCGCATCCTTGCGCAGATACTTGACTGGATCATATTACTGGCCTATCTCGTATTTATCATATGGATAGGTTCTGCAGCAGGAATTAATAACGAGTGGTATTATCTTGTCAGTATAGGACTGGTGCCATTATTCTATACACTTCTCATGGAAATATTCAATCAGGGACAGTCTATCGGCAAGATGATTATGAATATGCAAGTAGTGAAACTTGACGGCTCAAGCCCCACACTGAGCTCCTACTTGATGCGCTGGCTGCTATTTCTGATTGACGGACCATTAACCAGCTACATGGGACTGATCGTAATGGTGCTCACACGCAACAACCAGCGACTTGGCGACCTCGCCGCAGGTACGGTGGTCATAAAAAAACAGAAATATAAGAAAATCCAGATTAGCCTTGACGAGTATGACTATCTCTCAAAAGGTTACAAGCCACGCTATCCGCAAGCAGCCGATTTATCGTTGGAACAGATAGAGATTATCACACGAACCATCTCTATCCGTCAGAACGACTTTGCCGACCGTATAACCAAACTGGCCAACAAAGTTCGCGAGAAACTGAATATTGAGCGAAAAGAAACGGACGACGTGGCTTTTCTGCGCCGCATCGTCCGTGATTATCAATATTATGCTTTAGAGGAGATTTAGAAATCCACTTGGCAGCCAATTCCCAACACCCTGTTTGTACGTGTGAAGTCATCCTTCACCGCCTCTGATGTAGTCCGCTCGTAGTGGTCGTAGTTGGTCTGAAAATAAGCCGCAGACAGCGTCACCACATCGGAGACCTTATACTTCACGCCGAAGCCCGTGCTATAGCTGTTGACCACAAACGAAAGGTCGTTCATGTATTCATCGGTCAGTCCGTAGCGTGTAATCTGTCCTCCTACCGATACATTCACCCGATCATTGATATCCCACTCGACACCCGCCAGATATTCGTTAGAGCCGTGCGACAGCAAATCCTGCGTATCGCCAAACCACTGGGTGTTCTTGTCGTAGTAGTGATGGTATCCCAGATTCAGGTGTACGCCAGGCAGGGCCGTCCACTGTGCGCCCACAGCCAGCATGGCAGGAATATCCTCGTCCACCTCGGTATCGTCGGCAAACTTGTTGATATTGTTGATGGCAGGGAAACTGCCCATAGAAGAGGGCAACTGCAATGGACGCTCCAGCGTAGAGCGGTTTTTCATCTTCAACTCGGTATTGAACTCGTACTTGGCGGCAAAGTTGAAATTGCCTATTTTATAGTCCACGCCGATAACCGGAGCGATGCCAAAGCCTTCCTGATTGCTCATCAGGTTCACCCCGTTGGAATAGTGCTGCAAGCGGTTGAGCAGTTCGAGCGAAGCCTCACCCTGAAGCAGGAGTGCCTGCATATCAGCTGGCAGTGAACCGCCTGCAGCCTGGGCAGCGGCGCTGGCAGCCTGCAGGGGCTCCAGGCTCTTTCTCAGTCCATAGACCTTGTCGTTAAGGAATGTATCGAAATTCGTGATTGTCGTTGAACCGTCGGTATTGCTCTGTGCCACCTGTATGTTGCTCAGGCGGGCCTTATAGGAAGCGTTGCCGTAGAGGGCACGCAGACCGCCATATACCGACCAGTGCTCATTAATCTTGTAAGCCGCACCCAGCTGGAAACCGAAGTAATACTGGCGACCACGCATATATCCATCTACATTATAGCCATTGGCTCCCAGCATCTGACCTATCATACCCACTGCACTCTCGAAGGAACCCAGTCCCTTGTCAAACTCGCACACGCCGCCGCCTGCGGGAAGCGAGAAGTTGAACTGATAGCTCCAGTTGCCCTTATTATAGGCAGCCTGAACCGAAGGCAGGAAAGGTGCATCGGCCACGCCCTCGAAGGTCTTCGTATCATTTCCCTCGTTTTTCAGTCCCATCTTAAACAGCGGATTCTTGGATTTCACGGTACGCGTCTGGTGCGCATACTGCCAGTTGACAGCCAGGTGGAAGCCCTCGGGCATGAACACCACGCCGGCGGGGTTTGAATAGACTCCGTCAAGGCCGATAGCGGCATCGCGGGCAGGGTTTTTCAGAAACGCTACACTCTGGTTTGTGTTGGTTAAGATACCACCAGCCTGTGTTGTTGTGGCGGTTGCAGCCAGCATGATGCTAGCCAGAATTGCTTTTGTTTTCATATCCTTTTTAAACAAATCTTAAAAAAATCGGCTGCAAAGGTACGCTTGTTGTCGCACACAAAAGAAAAAAGTGTGCACAATTTAAATTTCATTAACCTAACAAATATTAAATCCCGCACAAATCATATCAGTTTGTGCAGGATTCAGTTGCACATTTCACCCTTTTGGTGTGCAAATTAGTCATTTCTTCATCTCCGGATAACTGATGCGAGTATGATAGATAGTCTTCAATTTCTCAATCAAAACCGTCTTAGCATACTGGATATCTCGGAAAGTAATAGGACATTCATGGAAGAAACCATCATCCACCATACCATCAATCAATTTATTCACCAATTGGCGAATAGTCTGTTCGGTATAGTCGGGCAACGAACGTGAAGCAGCCTCCACGGCATCTGCCATCATCAGAATAGCCTGTTCCTTGGTAAACGGATTTGGTCCAGGATAAGTAAACAGCAGGTCATCAACAGGCTGATCAGGGAATTCGTTTTTGTATTTGATATAGAAATACTTTGCCTTTCCCTGTCCGTGATGTGTGGCAATCAAGTCACGAATCTGCATAGGCAGATTGTTTTCGTCAGCTAGTTTCAATCCTTCAGTCACATGACTAATAATCATCTGTGCACTTTCGATATACGATAACTGACTATGCGGACTGATACCACCCGACTGATTCTCTGTGAAATAGATTGGGTTCTGGATCTTACCGATATCATGATAAAGAGCACCCGTACGCACCAACTGCGGATTACCACCTATCTTACGGGCAATCTCTGCTGCCAGATTACCCACCTGAATACTGTGTTGGAACGTACCGGGAGCCACCTCGCTCATCCTACGCAACAGCACCTTGTTCATATCACTCAACTCTATCAACGTGATATCCGAGATAAAGCCGAAGAATTTTTCTATCAGATAGAGCATGGGGTACGAACAGAACAGCACGATGCCACTAATGGCCAAGAACACGTATTCTCCACCATCAATACTTGAGAAGTCATTATGGCGAATCAAAAAGATACTCAGATTGGTTAGCATGGCCATCATCGTAGTGACGATAGCCGTCCAGAACAGTTGCGAACGACTAGACAATTCACGCAAGGAAAATACCGCTGCCAGACCAGCAGCCAACTGCACCACAATAAATTCCAACGGTCGCTGTAGGATAGACGCACAGATCAGGACTACCGCAGCATGAGCCATCACAGCCGTACGCGAATCCATAAACACACGGATAAAGATGGGCACAATGGCAAAAGGCAGGATATAGACATGCAATAGCGAATGACTAACCATCAAAGAGGCCAGTACCGTAGCCACAATAACCAATGTGAACATCATCGCGATATGACGGGTATGCTCAAAGAAATCCTTTCGGTAAAGTGTCAGATAGATCGTAAACATCGAAATGATGATGAGCACAAATAACGCCTCACCAATTATCATCGAGGCAAAAGCCGACTTTGATTGATCACGGCGCTCCAACTCCTTCTGATAGGATTCTATCACCTGAAGGACTTCGGGTGTCACCACCTCACCCTGCTTCACAATTTTCTGACCACTCTGTACCACACCACTTGCCAAAGGAATACCGTTCAACAGTTCTAAACGCGCCGCCTCACTACGATCTTCATCGTAGGTCAAGTTTGGCAACAGGAATTCATTCAGGTCTAACTGTGCTATCAAAGTATGATAAACCTGTAATGACGGCGTATTCAGCAATTCTTCATATGCCTCACGTGGTGTATATACCTGCGAGACATTCATCACAGTCACCTCTTTATCATCGATACGGCGCAAATTCTTCATCGTATCCGTCTCAAGTTCAAGCGGTTTCTTCGTATCCACAATACCCTTTGCATAAAGCATATCGAAGGGTGTCAGAACTAAGCGAAGGAAATCCGAGCCCAGTTCCGGATGTTTCTGCCAGACAAAACGTGATAGCGCCGTTCTTTGCTGCTCAGCCACCGATGCACTGTAGATGTAATAAGGCAAAAAATCCCGCATCACCTGCTCACGTTCATGCTTCACAATACTGTCGCTCTTATAGACAGGGAAGTCAAAGGTTGCCGTCAGGTCACTATAAAGCCACACCTTATCGACTTCCATCTTGAAATTGGGTTTATTATCGCGCGGCATAAACCATACAATGATGGCCACAGTACACAATACCAAAGCCACACGTAGTGCGATATCACGCCACGTCAGGTCTGTTTTTATGTCGAATTTACTCATAACACATTCAATTTGTTGGCAAAGATACAAATAATTCTTAATTCATAATTCTTTTTTCTAAAAAAAGCGACATGGTCGAGCGCTTAATTCTCAATTTTTTCGTACCTTTGCACCCAAATTTGTATAATAATAAGGTATAATGACTGAAAGAAAAGTAAGGGTGCGCTTTGCACCGAGTCCTACAGGACCCCTACATATCGGCGGTGTGCGTACCGCTTTGTACAACTATCTTTTCGCCAAGCAGCACGGCGGTGACTTAGTATTCCGTATTGAGGACACCGACTCCACTCGTTTCGTGCCTGGTGCTGAAGACTATATTATCGAGGCCTTCAACTGGCTGGGCATCAAATTCGACGAGGGTGTGTCTTTTGGTGGCAACTACGGTCCTTATCGTCAGAGCGAGCGTCGCGATATCTACAAGAAATATGTGCAGCTGTTGCTTGACAACGGCAAGGCCTATATTGCTTTCGACACGCCAGAGGAACTGGATGCCAAGCGCAAAGAGATAGAGAACTTCCAATATGACAACAAGACACGCAGTCAGATGCGTAACTCACTGACACTAAGCAAAGAAGAGGTAGACCAACTGATTGCTGAGGGTAAGCAGTACGTAGTACGCTTCAAGATCGATGCTGGTGAAGAGATACTAGTTGATGACCTGATACGAGGTGAGGTACGCGTAAAGAGCGACATTCTCGACGATAAGGTGCTTTATAAGAGTGCCGACCAACTGCCCACTTACCACCTGGCAAATATCGTAGACGACCATCTGATGGAGATTACCCACGTGATTCGCGGTGAGGAGTGGTTGCCCTCTGCCCCACTCCACGTGCTGCTATACAAAGCCTTCGGCTGGGAAGACACCATGCCTCGCTTTGCCCACCTGCCTCTGTTGCTGAAGCCCATTGGCAACGGCAAGCTCTCTAAGCGCGATGGCGACAAGCTGGGTTTCCCTGTATTCCCCTTGGAATGGCACGACCCCAAGACTGGCGATATCAGCAGTGGCTATCGTGAGAAAGGCTATCTGCCCCAGGCCGTCATTAACTTCCTCGCTCTGCTCGGTTGGAGTCCCGGCAACGACCAGGAGTTGATGACCCTTGACGAGATGGTCAACCTGTTCGACCTTTCGAAATGTTCAAAGAGCGGTGCCAAGTTCGATCATATCAAGGCTGAATGGTTCAATCACCAGTATCTCCTTCGTCAGGCAGATGCAGACTGGTGTCCCGCTTTCGACAAGATTCTGAAGGAGAATGGCATTGAGGCCACTGCCGAGCAGGAGGCCGAAGTGGTGAGGATGATGAAGACAAAGGTGGTGGAGGTCGTCAACAACGACGGCACCAAGCGCAAACGTAACATCTCGTTCGCCAGTGACCTGTGGCCCCTGACGAAATTCTTCTTCGTAGCTCCCACCGAGTTTGATCGCGAAGGTGACAAGTTCATCCGCAAGAACTGGAATGAGAACACGGCCGATCAGATGCGCCAAATGACAGATGTACTGGAGACTATCTCCGACTGGAGCGTAGAAGGTCTGAAAGCCGTTATCGATCCTTGGACGGAGCAGATGGGCATCAAGCCCTGGAACGCATGGCGCATCGCCCTCGTCGGCGCTGGACAGGGTCCCGATATGTATGAGTTGGCGGCCTTCCTCGGCAAGGAAGGAACCATTCGCAGGACACGTAAAGCTATTGATGTACTGGGCTAATGTATAATCTAGCAATATACCTCTATCTGCTTGGAGTGGCTATCTACAGTCTCTTCAACGAGAAAGTACGGAAGATGTGGCGCGGTGAGCGCGACGCCTTCCGCATTCTCCGTGAGCAGGTAGACCCAAATGCCCGTTACGTATGGTTCCACGCTGCCTCGCTTGGTGAGTTCGAGCAAGGTCGTCCATTGATGGAACAAATGAAGCGTGAGCATCCTGATATCAAGATTCTGCTCACTTTCTTCTCGCCTTCCGGCTACGAGGTACGCAAGAATTACGAGGGCGCCGACATCATCTGTTATCTACCGCTCGACACCATCACCAACGCACGTCGTTTTCTGCGTACCGTGCGCCCCGAGATGGCTTTCTTCATCAAGTACGAGTTCTGGTACAACTACCTGCATATCTTGAAGCATCGTCATGTGCCCGTGTATAGCATCTCTAGCATTTTCCGTGATGGACAGGTGTTCTTCCGCTGGTACGGCCGTCAGTACGGAAAAGTATTGAAATGCTTCACCCATTTCTACGTACAGAATGAGAAGAGCAAGGAACTCTTAGGCAAGATAGGCCTCACCAACGTGACCATCACTGGCGACACCCGTTTCGACCGTGTGCTACAGATTAAAGAACAAGCTAAGCAATTACCTATTATTGAGCAGTTCACAAAGGGGCAAAAGGTATTCATAGCCGGTAGCAGTTGGCAACCCGATGAAGAAATTTTCATCAAATACTTCAGTGAGCATCGCGACTGGAAAATGGTCATCGCCCCCCATGTTATCGGTGAGGATCACCTGCAACAAATAGAGAAACTATTGGAAGGCAGGAAGGTTGTAAGATATTCTGATGTTTCTGAGAACTCAAAGGCTTTAGAAGACGCAGAGGCTTTGATCATCAACTGCTTCGGACTGCTGTCGAGCATCTACCACTATGCCGACGTGACCTATGTGGGCGGAGGTTTCGGCGTAGGTATCCACAACACGCTGGAAGCTGCTGTATGGGATGTACCTGTTATCTTTGGTCCCAACAATGAGAAATTCCAAGAGGCACAAGGTCTGAAAGCCTGTGAAGGTGGTTTCGAAATCACGAACTATGAGGATTTCGAACGCTTGATGAACCGTTTTGAGAGCGATGCCGACTACCTGAAGAATGCAGGCCAGCAGGCAGGCAACTACGTTAAACAACTGTCGGGTGCCACCAAGCGCATCCTTTCTGATGTCAAACTATAAAAACTAAACTTATCATAAAAATGAAAAAGATTGCTTTAATTTGTGCAGCCGCTGCAGCTGTAGTACTGCTGAGCAGCGCTAAGAAAGATGACAATATCATGACTAAGGAAAATGGTGCCTATGTCATCAACACCACCGAACTCGGAAAACAGGTGGACGGCTACGTAGGTCCCACTCCTTTGAAGGTGTATATCCGCAAGAACAAAATCGAGAAGATAGAGTTCTTGCCCAACCAGGAGACGCCCAAATACTGGAATGCCTGCAAGAAGCACCTGCAGAACAAATGGGACGGCATGAAGGTTGCCGATGCCAAGAAAACCGAGGTTGACGGACGCACAGGTGCCACTTTCTCAAGCGACGCTGTGAAGAAGAACGTGAAACTCGCTATCGAGTATTACGAGAAGAACAAGTAATTTTACGAATTAAGAGTTAAGATATTCCTTAGCGTACTCTATGTAGTGGGCTGCATTATCAGTCTGTCCAGGACGAGTAGGCTTTAGATATTTAGCAGGAACACCGCCCCATATCTCGTGAGGCGGTATTTTTGTATTCTGAAGCACCAAAGCACCAGCAGCCACAATAGCACCCTCACCTATCTCACAACCATCCAACAATGTGGAACCCATACCAATCAGCGCACCATCATGAATGGTACAGGCATGAACAGTGACATTATGTCCGATAGTCACATCACTGCCAATATGCGTAGGACCTGTATCATGCGTCACGTGCACACAACTACCATCCTGCACATTCGTACGGTCGCCTATCGTGATAGGAGCCACATCACCCCTCACCACAGCATTAAACCACACTGAGCACTGATCACCCATTGTCACATCGCCCACAATCGTGGCGTTCTCACTGAAATAGCAGTCCTTTCCCCACTTTGGCGAAAGTCCTTTGTAGGATTTGATTAAAGCCATACCACAAATAAAGCAAAATCCCTTGCAAATACTAGATTCACAAGGGACTTCAAAATGTTTGGCGGAGAGAGAGGTATCTCTCGCGGAAGGAGAGGCTCCCTTCTTATTTGTCATCTAATGAATTGAGTACCAATTGTTTAGCATTTCCCATCAAAACGATTCAGATTTTATGAGGTAATACACTGGTAATACATCCTGCTAAATGTAATAAGGCGGGTAACATAGTTGCCAGATTTCTTAACCGTCACGCTGTCTTAACGCTCA
>Ga0247608_10007358_pt1 | contig 11305 bp, 7 predicted proteins | sample 176DNAGHGlowgp2_FD_193490 | JGI IMG/M metagenome (GOLD analysis project Ga0247608, IMG submission 193490) | Sheep rumen microbial communities from Palmerston North, Manawatu-Wanganui, New Zealand - 1766 DNA GHGlow gp2 | ecosystem: Host-associated > Mammals > Digestive system > Stomach > Rumen ... | reverse complement strand
TGGCTGCGGCAATGAAGAACTGGGATGCAATCACCTATCGAGAGGATAAGGAGGATATTGTCAGCAAGGCGGATAACTGACAAGTTTTCATTTGAACATGAAATAACTTAATTACTCATTAATTATTCTTGAACAGATGAAGACAACAGATTTCCCCATATTGATGTTCCCGAAGCCGGCTCCGGCTGACAGGACAAAACGAAAGCGAGGAGCTTCAGAGCCGCATAAGCCCGAGGCTAAGGAGAATTATGAGCGCATGGCTCCCAGACTGGAAGAACTGCAAGAGGTTATCCGAAAGATGGATATGCAGATTCAGTCTGGAGCAGAAGGTGTTGAGCCGGAGAGTGTGCTTGTGTTGGAAACCGTAGGCCGTGTGGATGATTTCCGAACCGCCGTACAACGCGTGCCCGGCCTGGAATGGTTGATGGAAGAGGATTTTGACGCTGCACCGGACGAAGAATTCTATTTTGAGAACAAGAAAGGGGAACGTACCAACAGGAAACTCTCTTCAAGACTCTATCTGGTTTCCACCAACAAAGAGGCGTTGGAGATGTTGGTGAATCTGTATGCCAGATATTCCGACAATCCCGCTACTGATTTTGATCCGGGTTATGCCGGATTCAAGTCGGTGTTTGAACAGTTGCGTACTATCCGTACTTGGAATTATACTGACAGACTTGACGGAAGCAATAGTGTGGAAGACTGGATTAGTAGCCACGAGTTGCAGCCTGACCGCAATCTGAAATTCCAGATAGAACTGTGGTATAGGAATTCTGAGCAGAAAAGGAACAAAGCCCAAAGTGATGTAGTTGACCTTGTGAAAACCAGCGGCGGGCGTGTTATCAGTATCTCTCATATCCCGGAAATCCGATACCAAGCCTTGCTGGTGGAAGTGACCGGCGGATCATTGCGTCAGATTATTCAATTGTTGGAGGGCGGAAGCCTGATACACAGCCCGGAAGTCATGTACTTCAAGCCCATGCCTCAAACGATGTTCGATTTTATTAGTGATGAGGACATTGTTCAGATGGAAGAGGCTGTGGATGAACCGCAACCCAAGGGACAGCCTGTTGTAGCTCTATTGGACGGTTGCCCCATGCAGAATCATTCGCTGCTTCAAGGCCGTTTGGTATTTGATGACCCTGATGGTTTTGACGGTAGGTATGCAGCCAAGCAGCGTCAGCACGGAACCAATATGGCTTCATTGATTATACACGGAGATATGCGTACTCGTGGTGAAGCCCTGGATACTCCGCTATATGTGCGCCCCATAATGATTCCGTTTGGGGATTCGGAGGAGATGCCAGAGAATATGCTGGCTGTGGATTTAGTTCATATGGCTGTGCGCAGACTATTTGAAAGCGTGAACGGGCAGCCTCCCGTAGCACCTACGGTAAAGATTATCAATTTCTCTATAGGAGACTGGCAGCGCAAGTTCTACCGCACCATGAGCCCCATGGCAAAACTGTTGGACTGGCTGAGCTACAAATATAACGTGCTCTTTGTTATTAGTGCGGGTAATGTGAACAGGGATATCATTACCACCGGCTGTCGATATGAGGATTTCAAGACCAGAGGCCAGAAGAATATCTCCAAGTTTATTATGGAGAAATTATTGGAAAAGCGGATAGAGAATACCCTTCTGGCTCCAGCGGAATCCATTAACAACCTGACTGTGGGCAGTATTCATAATGATGCTTCCGAAGTGCCTGCGTATCCGTTGATGGCAAATCCATATAATTGTACTCATCCAGCGTTGTATACACCCTTTGGCGGAGGATTCCGTCATGCGATCAAGCCGGATCTTGTATATGATGGTGGAAGGCAATTGTTGCAGCCGGATGTTGCCGGTATAGACAAACTGAAACCTTATACAAAATTGCGTAACCCAGGCATGTTGGTGGCCTGGCCTGATGATGCTTATGGCGTAATGGCTTATACTCGTGGTACCAGTTGCTCTACGGCATTGGTAAGCCGCCACGCCTATCATTGCTATCAGGCGTTGGACCAGGTGCTGAATATGTACGGCCAGTCCAATTCGCATATCCATCTTCTGGTAAAGGCTATGACCGTACACGGATGCGGATGGGAAGAGTTGAGCGCCAATATACAGCAGTTCCTTCCTGCCGGTACGGATACCCGAAAGGCCAAGATGATAAAGCGGCAGCTGATAGGTTATGGTAGGCCGGACTTGGAGAAATCATTGATATGTAACGAACACCGTGCAACGGTGGTAGGTTATGGCGAACTTCAGAGCGGGAAAGCGCATATCTACAGGTTGCCACTGCCGGAGGCGTTGGATAATGAACAAGTGAAGAGGCGTGTTACTGTCACCTTGACGTGGATGAGTCCGATCGCTGCCCAGAACCAGAAATACAGAAAGGCCAGAATGTGGTTTGAATTCACAGAAAATAAAGATATTGCCCCCAAGCGTATAGACATAGCAGACGCCAGTGCTCCCAAACTGGGCACTTTGCAACATGAGGTGTTTGAAGGTGAGAAGCGTTATCCACTTCCGTTAGTAGATCCTTGTCTGGGCATCAAGGTGAATTGTGCTGACGATGCCGGAGATTTCAAAGAGCCTATCAAATATGCTATAGCTGTAAGCGTTGAGATGGCTTACGGGGTACAACTTGGTCTCTTTGTGAGGAATATCTACGATGAAATCAGAGAAAGGCTGCTTGTGAAGAATCCGATTACAGTGGCCAACAACTGAATTTTATGAATTTCTAGAAATAAGTTTCTCCGTCGTGGCTAAAAACCGCCTTGATTGGGTCAGTATGCTATTGAAAGAGGTATCGTGCGCGTATGTAGCACCGAACCGAAACAAGTAAACATATTGATTCATTTGATAGTATCGCTCAAACGGTAACATCATAGCGGTCGAAACAGTACCATCGTAGCGGACGAATCGGTACCAACGTAGCGGTCCAAACGGTACTAAAACATTTCGGTTCTGCGGGTTATTGTTTGGTGATGTTTCAATTTGTGTGTCCGGAGCGAAATCCGCATTTTAAGGATGAGCCAAAATTAAGCGTTTTCTTTCATACCATGATAAACACAAACCACATTTTCATCAAGAGCGTCATTGGTGCCTGCTGACGGAAAGAGTGTTCTGTCAGTCGTAATACCAGGTAGGATACGGTTGTAGGATGACTTATCCATCGCAGTCTTTCCCATCAGGACAAGCACAGACTCTTCGTTCGGCATAGCACCGCGCATACGCGTCACACGTCTGAAATCCTTCTGCAGACGCTCAATCCAGTTGGTGGTATAGATCATAGACTGGATGCGCGGAGAGTAGTTCAGGTAAGTGAAATAGGCCTTGTATGAGGCGTCATCCCTCATCCTGCGTATGGACAGATAGTCCTTCCCCCACTTGTCACACAGCGACTGCCAGTTCTGCCAGGCCTGCTCAACCGTGTATGAGCAGTCACCTGTACGGAACACGCTGCGCATGTCGTCAGCAAGGTCTCGTTTGTCGCCGTGACGTACCTTACCCAGCATACCGCGCTTGAGATGGGTCGTGCAGCGCTGAAGCGGCGTGCTTGGAAAAACCATAGAGATGACTTTATCTAGTCCGGACAAGCCATCGGCCACAACAAGGCCTACGCGCTTCACACCGCGTTCGCGAAGGTCCTCCAGCATCTCGCCCCATCCCTGGGCGCTTTCGGCAGGACGGTTGAAGATTCCCAACACTTCGCGTGTGCCGTCCTCAGTGACACCCAGGACAACGTAGAACGATTCCGATGCCACACTCTTCCTGCGATGGACCTTGATATATACACAATCGATGAATACTACAGGATAATAGCTGTCCAGAGGACGTTCAAGCCACTCGCTCACGTCTTTCCTGACGTACTCTATCATACGAGATATGCTGGCTTTGCTGTAATGCTCACCATATATCTCATCAAACACTTCACCTACCTGGGATTGGGTCAGGCCCTTTGTGTAGAGTGTACCGGCCAGCTTCTCACATTCTTCCTCCTGGTTGCGCAGAATGGCCAGAATCTGAGGATGGAAGTTCCCGTAACGGTCACGAGGTATGCGGAACTCCAGCCTGCGTCCATGACCGTAAGTGTGACCCAGACGGTAACCATTACCCTTGTTCCCGTCATCAATTCCACGTAGGTACTCGCCACGCTCTGCGACCATCATACTCTCCAACATAATCTCTATCAGGTCATGAAGACCATTTTCTTTCTCCGCATGCTTGCACATGAACTCAGAAAGTTGTTCCTTTGTCAGTACCATAAAGTCTGTTCTTCTAAGGGTTAATAAACTTCGATCACTTATTTTTTCCTTAAAAGTACGGACTTTATTTCTTCTAGCTACTCAGACACACTTTTTGCAACACTATCCCGATTCTACCGTTGGTGTATTGAGTTACCGACAAAAAGATGACAGCCGTAAAACCATAATTGAGATACCTGATTTCATTAAGTATCATGGAAAAAAATATAGTGTTACCAGCTTGGAACCCTTTGCTTTCTATAACTGTCCCTACATGGAAACCCTGATTTTACCTGAATCTCTGAATACCATAAAAAAACAATCAGTTATGATGTGTAACTCACTTGGTTCTGTGTCAATACCATGCAATGTCAGGCAGATAGACGTTGGAGCAATTGGCCGAAACCATTCTTTATCCAACATAACAGTTCACGAGCACAACCCTTATTATGATTCAAGGGATAATTGCAATGCAATAATCCGGAAATCTGACAATACGCTTATGGTAGGCTGCATTAACACTGTTATACCGGAAGACATATCATATATTGCGGATCAGTCATTCCTGGAATGTGAGGGTATAAGTTCTGTCACAATTCCGGTTGGAATTAAAAGAATAGGAGATTATGCATTTTACGGCTGTGTGGATTTGGAGACTGTTATTCTACAGAATGGAATCAAGGAAATAGGCCAGGCTTCTTTTGGTGAATGCCACAATCTTTATAGCATAAACATTCCGGAAAGCATTGTTTATATTCATGATAGAGCATTTTATAACTGCAATTCCCTGAAACAAATCACAATACCAGGCAGCGTAATAGAAATAGGCACTGAAGTATTTAGTGGAGACACTTCTTTACAGTCAATAACTGTTTCACCCGCTAACAGGTTTTACGATTCATACGGCAACAGCAATGTCATTGTGGATTGTAAAGACAAAAGCCTTATAGCCGGATGTAATACATCCGTAATTCCAGAAGACGTCATTAGCATACGAACCGGTGTATTCAGGTCATGCCATGGTATCAAAACTGTGAATATCCCGGATTGTGTTGAATTTATTTCTGGCTCCGCATTTATGGATTGCGCCGGGATAGAACAAATCCATTTGCCCCAAAATATGTATGCTATAGCTGACTTGGCATTTCATGGTTGCTCTCAATTACAATCTATCTGCTTGCCGGATAGCCTGCAGATTATTTGGAATGAATCTTTTTCCGGTTGTGAAAGCCTTAAAGAAATAAATATACCTTCTATGGTGCGGTGCATTGATGCAAGTGCGTTTATGAATTGCAAAAACCTGGAAAGGGTTTCTATACCTGAAGGTGTCTCAGAAATCAACAATTATTCTTTTTGGGGGTGTGACAATCTGGAGTCAGTCAATATCTTTTGTCTTGTTCCGCCCCGAATAGATGACAGGACATTTTCAAGATATGGGATTCTCCATGTAAAGAAAGGCTATGCCAAGGTTTATAAAAAGTCCAAATACTGGAAAAGATTCACAATCATTGATGATCTATAGAATTCTAATAGCTGGTGGTGCGCTCGCAGTCAATGCGCAGAAAGACGGAGAGCAGGATGGTGAAGCCCCAAAGCGATGAGCCTCCGTAGCTGAAGAACGGCAGAGGGATTCCTATTACGGGCGTGATGCCCAGTACCATTCCAATATTAATAAATAGGTGGAACAGCAGGATGCAGACCACCGAGTAGCCGTACACGCGGCCGAATACGGACGATTGCCGCTCGGCAAGGAAAATCAGACGAAGCAATAAGCTGAGATAGAGCAACAGAACAAATACGGAGCCTTTGAATCCCTGCTCCTCGCCCACGGTGCAGAATATAAAGTCTGTATCCTGCTCCGGCACATACTTGAGTTTGGTCTGGGTTCCTTTCATGAATCCTTTTCCGGTCAGGCCGCCCGAACCAATGGCTATCAGTGACTGGTTCACGTTGTAGCCGGCTCCCTTGGGATCATCCTCCAGACCCAGTATTACATTGATACGTGTACGCTGGTGAGGCTGCAGTATCTTGTTGAAAGCATAGTCTACCGAAAAGAGGTAACCTACTGAGCAGACTGCAAACGCAGCAACCAGTATATATCGGCTTGCCATATCCTTAAGGGCGCGGAATACTATATAGGCGCTTGTCATTACTATTAGCGCAACCTGCAGCAGGGTAACCTTGAACGGGATGATGGAGAGCGATACTGCCAGTCCTATCAGCATTCCTCCTAACCCGATGCCCAGAACGGTAAATGTAAGACTGCGGTCTTTTGACAGTAACCATATCATTAAGGTCTCCAGCAGCTGTATTATGGTCAGCACCAGCCAGGTTCCCAGTTTGAAAGGCTGGTCTCCGAAAGATACCGGACTGAACTTGATCTCCAGTATAAAGAACAGAATGGCGCAGAACCCCAGGAACAGCACGCTGCCTGTCATACCCTCTCTGTACAACACCAGCAGAAATGCCAGATAGACCAAGGCCGATCCGGTCTCATTCTGGGCGACAATCAGTATCATGGGTATTACAAATACCGCACATGCCTTAACGATATCACCCAAATGCTGGGGATTGAAATCAAACCTGTCTACAAATTTGGCCAGAGCCAATGCTGTGGCAAACTTGGCAAACTCGGCTGGCTGAAGGCTGACAGGCCCCAGATTAAGCCACGAACGTGACCCCTTGGTATCCTTGGCTACGAATATGGTAACCAACAGAAGCAGAAGCAGTAATATGTAGACTATGTAGGCATATGAATTGTAAAAGTTCTCAGTGATGAACAGCATCACTGCGCCCAGCACAATTGCACAGATTATCCAGACCATCTGCTTACCGGGACGAGTGGCGAACGAGAACAGGTCCGGGTTCTCCAGGTCAGCGCTGGCCCCGCATATACTGAACCATCCGCATACCATTATGGACAGTACAATAAGTATTGTAAGCCAGTCTATCGAGCCGAATATGTCAACGTTCCTCCTCTCCATAATCTATTTTACGGTTGGAATAATCCTCAACTTTCTTCCTGCTTGCCTCAGATAAGCCACCGGTTATGTACTGCTCCATCATAAGCGCCCCGATAGGCACTCCGTATACGGCACCGAATCCACCGTTCTCAACATATACCGCAATGGCAATCTTAGGGTCGTCCATTGGCGCAAAACCCATGAACACCGAGTGGTCGGCGCCTCTGTTCTGTGCCGTTCCCGTCTTGCCGCAAACCAGATAGTCACTGTTGTTGGCGGCACGGCATGTACCGTCAATGACCGATTGGCGCATACCCTTAACCACTATCTCATAGTTCTCCCTGTCAACATTGACGTCATGTCTGATGAAAGCCGAATCGGGAATATCCTGACCCTCGACTGACCTGACCACATGTGGCGTAATATAATAGCCCCTGTTGGCTATAGTTGCGCCAAGATTGGCTATCTGCAACGGAGTAAGAGTAACTTCTCCCTGCCCTATTGCATTACTTATGGTTGTCAGGCCGTTCCAGGACCTGTTATAGTGGCGGTCATAATAATCGGAGTTGGGAATCATGCCGCGGGCCTCACCCGGCAGGTCCACGCCCAAGGTATATCCGAATCCCATATCGACCATATAGTCCTTCCAAACGGTAAGCGCCTTTTGCGGAGTCCCGTACTTGGCGGCCCCAATCATATAGTAGTAGCCCCAGCAGAAATATCCGTTGCAGGATGTGGCAATTGCAAAATTCAGGGCCAACGGTGACGAATGATTATGACATCCCACCCTTAACCCTCTGAATGAGAAACCTCCCACGCATGGATATCTGGTCTGGGTGTCTATGATATCCTCCTGCAGAAACGTCAGCGCCTGGGATGTCTTGAAAGTTGAACCGGGAGGATAGGTACCCTGTATGGGCCTGTTAAGCAAAGGCTTGTCTGCTCTGGATGATAGTTCCTGATAATGCTCGCCGCGATGCCGGCCGGACAGTTCGGAGGGATTGAATGACGGTGCCGACACCATGCATAGAATCTCTCCCGTCTTGGGCTCTATCGCCACAATGCTGCCTATCTTGTTCTGCATCAGTTTTTCACCCAACATCTGCAGTTCTATATCCAGTCCCAGCGTCAGATTACGTCCCGGTACAGCCTCCTTATCATACTCTCCGTTATAATAACTGCCCTGAATACGCCCGTAGGCATCCTTAAGCAGTATCTCGGTACCTTTTTCACCTCTCAGGCTGGACTCATAGTATTTTTCAACTCCCTGTTTTCCGATGACATCACCCTGCGTATACCATCCGTCACTCTCAATCTCACTCCTGGAAACCTCACCCAGATCACCCAGCAGATGTGCGGCAGCCTCATAACTGTACTTGCGCTGCTGGCGCTGGGTTATATTGAAACCGCTGAAACGGTAAAGGTTCTCCCTGAAATCAGATATCTCGCTGACCGATAGTTGCGACAGAAAGACCTGCTCGGTATATGCCGAATAACCCGGGTTCTTACGGACATTACGTATATCGGCCATCCGGCTCTCAAAAAAATCCGGGGTTATATCCAGAGACCTGCAGAAAGCAAGTGTATCCAGATTCTTGACGTTACGCATCACCACCATCACGTCAAACGATGGCTGGTTGCTTACGATCATATTGCCGTTGCGGTCATATATCACGCCACGGGTGGGATAGACAGTCCGGTAATAGAGCGCATTGTTGTCGGCCGAGTTGCGGTAACGGGTATCAAGTATCTGAATCTGGAACAGGCGTATCACATAAACCAGCACAACGGTCATCACCAATATGCCTATCACGTACTTCCTGTTGTCAAACCTGTGGTTTTTCACCGTTTCATGAACGTTTTGGTCCGTGATTTGGAGAGACCAGTTCGGCCACAAGCATGAAGACTAATGTCATTATGGCGCTGAATACTATCTTGAGCACCAGAACAGACCAGTCGCCCAGCGGAATGCTGCGCAGTATGAAATAGACGGTATGATGCAGTACTGTAAGTAGTAACAGATAACCGGTAAAAGGTCTGCCTCCCATCGTTGACGAGCCCGGAACAATCACATCATATCTGTCTAGAGGAACGAACAGTTTTAAAAAAACAGGCTGAAACATGGCAAGAAGCGTTGCCGAGGCAGCATTCAGGCCAGGAGTCCCGGAAAACAGGTCAATCAGAAGCCCCAGAAAAAACGCCCAAAGAAGCACGCCTGAACGCGTCATGGAACTGTCAAAACGGGCTATCAGCCAGATATAGAACAGGGGGGTGGCATAACCGAACAGAGCTATCCTGTTCAGGAAGAGCACCTGAAGAGCCGCCAGTAGCAACAATGAAAACAGACGATGCAAGAACAAATCCCTATCCATAAGCCTTATCTGCCAATCTGTTGATACAAAGCGTCAATCTCAGGGTCTCGGGTATTGGAATGGATATAAATCCAACCCAGATCCGAAAAGTCAACCGCCAGGTTAACCTCAACTCTCAGAGTGTAGCCGTTTTTCATACGCTCCACATCCGATACCGTACCGATAGGGATGTTTTCAGGGAATATCGATGAAAAACCTGTAGTGACTATAGTATCGCCTACGCTTATCACCGAATGATACGGGATATCCTTGATCTGAGCCAGATAAGGATCGCCACCCTCCCATTCCAGGAAACCGAAACTGTCTGTACCCTTTATCTTACAACTGATACTGGTATTGCCGTTCAGCACAGGCATGACCACCGAATAACGCTTGCCGGCCACCATCACCACGCCAACCACACCTGTGGGATTATACACTCCCATGCCCTGGGCAACCCCGTCACGGCGGCCTTTGTCTATCGTGATGTAATTATCGTCCTTACGTACCGAATTGTCTATGACTCTGGCCACGATGACACCGTCAGAAGACATGGAACTCTCCATACTGGCATACTGGCTGTCAGTAAGCTGGTAGAGCATTGCACGCAGACGGGCATTCTCCTCAACCAGCAGAGCGTTCTCCTTGCGGAAACCGAAATACTGCTCCACCCCTGACCTCCATCTGAAAACAGTGCCGGACATTGAATTGGCCGAAGTCATGAACGCCTCTTTCTGACGGTCATTGAAACCGAACAGAAGTATCAGCGATAACGTCTCCAGCAGGATAAACAGGAAAACGTAGCTGTGCCTTACTATGAAATCAAGCAGGGAACGCACTGCTACCGATGCTGTTTATCTCATCAGGAATGAGAACCTGTCAACATTCTTCAGGGCTACACCTGTGCCCTTGGCTACACTCAGAAGAGGCTCGCTGGCCACATGGAACTCTATTCCGATCTTATCGGCCAGACGCTTGCTTATGCCGCGCAGCATCGATCCACCGCCTGACAGATAGACACCGTTCTTGAGGATATCTGCATAGAGTTCAGGAGGAGTGTTCTCAAGGGCACTCAGCACAGCTGATTCTATCTTGGCTATTGAACGGTCCAGACAGTGGGCAATCTCCTGATAGCAGACCGGGATGGACATAGGCAGGGCTGTAATCTTGTTGGGGCCGTTCACGATGTAATCCTCGGGGGCATCATCACCAAGCTCCGTAAGAGCAGCTCCTACGTTAATCTTGATACGCTCGGCCATACGCTCCGATACCTTGACGTTATGCTGACGTCCCATGTACTCCTGGATATCGGCTGTAAAATCATCACCTGCCACCTTTACGGAGTTGTTTGATACCAGACCGCCCAGTGAGATTACTGCAATCTCTGTGGTACCGCCGCCTATATCGACAATCATGTTGCCCTCAGGGGCAAGTACGTCAATGCCGATACCTATTGCGGCAGCCATAGGCTCAAACAGCATGTAGACCTCACGTCCGCCAGCGTGTTCCGCACTGTCACGTACGGCACGGAGCTCCACCTCGGTACTGCCTGACGGAACACCGATCACCATCTTGAGCGAGGGTGAGAAGAGGCGGCGGCCGGTATCAACCATACCTATCAGTCCGCGCATCATCTGCTCGCAGGCATCGAAATCGGCAATCACGCCGTTTCTCAAAGGACGGACCACGCGGATATCCTTGTTGGTCTTCTCATACATCATCTTGGCCTGGTTACCCACTGCCACCATCTTGTCG
>Ga0247608_10007355_pt1 | contig 11308 bp, 10 predicted proteins | sample 176DNAGHGlowgp2_FD_193490 | JGI IMG/M metagenome (GOLD analysis project Ga0247608, IMG submission 193490) | Sheep rumen microbial communities from Palmerston North, Manawatu-Wanganui, New Zealand - 1766 DNA GHGlow gp2 | ecosystem: Host-associated > Mammals > Digestive system > Stomach > Rumen ... | reverse complement strand
CCATCGGAGGATTCATCGTAGTAAATGACGAGGAGCTCGAGGAGAGGCTCAGATACCTTTCCACCACTATAGGGGCAGCGATGTCACCTTTTGATTCCTGGCTTATGCTCCGTGGCATAAGGACACTGGCAGTCAGGATGGAAAGAGCAGAGAAGAACGCAAGAGCCATAGCAGAGTTCCTTAAAGAGAATCCCTTTATAAAAAAAGTGATGTATCCGGGATTAAAGGATCATCCGGGATACGACATCATGAAAAAGCAGGCGAGAGGCTTCGGAGCCATGATCTCCTTTGAAGTAAAATCCGCGGAGCACGTGAGATCCATACTTAAAAACGTGAAGCTCTTTTATTTCGCAGAGAGCCTGGGAGGGACAGAAACGCTTATCACCTATCCTCTGACACAGACACATGCGGAAGTGCCGGAGGAGCTGAGGGAGAAAAACGGCATAAATGATCGGCTCTTACGTCTCTCTGTGGGAATAGAAGGCGAAGAGGATCTGATACAGGAACTTGACCGGCTCTTGAAGCTTGCAGAGGATGAAGCCGGAGAAAAAGGAGCAGAATGATATGAGTATTTATGCAGATAATGCAGCAACAACAGGGATGAGTAAGAGGGCAGTGGAGGCGATGATACCCTATCTGTCCGAATGGTACGGGAATCCCTCAAGCCTTTATTCCTTCGGGCAGAGATCTAAGGAAGCCATCGAAAAAGCCAGGGAAGATGTAGCGAAGATAATAAACGCAGATCCTAAAGAGATAATCTTCACTTCCGGAGGGAGCGAAGCCGACAATCAGGCGATCCTTACTGCAGCAGAGCTCGGGGAAAAGGAGGGGAAAAAGCACATCGTCTCTTCCGCTTTTGAGCACCATGCAGTTCTGCATACCCTGGAAAAGCTGAAAAAACGCGGCTTTGAGATAACCCTTTTAGATGTCCATGAAGACGGTCTCGTAAGGCCGGAGGAGCTGGAAGCTGCTATCCGGGATGATACGGTCCTCGTTACGATCATGTATGCAAATAATGAGATCGGTACCATCCAGCCTGTACGGGAGATAGGAAAGATCTGCAGGGAGAAGCATGTTATCTTCCATACCGATGCGGTCCAGGCTATCGGTCATATACCAGTAAACGTTGAAAGGGACAATGTCGATATGCTGTCTGCGTCTGCGCATAAATTCCACGGTCCCAAGGGCACAGGCTTTCTCTACGTAAAGAAAGGGATCCGCCCCGTAAACCTCATTGAAGGCGGGGCCCAGGAAAAGGGGAGAAGGGCCGGTACGGAAAATGTGGCAGGGATAGTGGCCATGGCAGAAGCTCTTAAAGAAGCTGACTGCAATATGGCGAAAAACATGGAGTCCCTCACTGAAAAAAGAAACCGGCTTATAAAGGGCCTTAAGGAGATCCCCCATTCCGCCATTAACGGAGATGAAGAGCGAAGACTTCCGGGGAATGTGAATATCTGCTTTGAAGGGATAGAAGGAGAGTCCCTTTTACTGCTGTTAGATGATAAGGGAATAGAAGCATCCTCCGGAAGTGCCTGTACATCGGGGTCACTGGACCCGAGCCACGTGCTTCTCGCTATAGGAAGAGTCCATGACGTAGCCCATGGTTCCTTAAGGCTCAGTCTGGGAGAGGATATCAACGATAAAGAGATTGATGAGATCATAGATGCGGTAAAGGAGACAGTTGAGAAGTTAAGAAGTTTTTCACCTATTTGGAGAGATCTCACATCAGGCAAAAAGCAGTTTATTTTATAAGGAGGCAGTTATGGCTTTATACAGTGAAAAGGTGATGGATCATTTTCGCAATCCGAGAAATGTCGGTGTGATAGAGGATGCTAATGCCATCGGGGAAGTAGGAAACGCAAAGTGCGGTGATATCATGAAGATGTACTTAAAGATCGAGGATGATATCGTACAGGATGTTAAGTTCGAGACCTTTGGGTGCGGAAGCGCCATAGCGTCCAGCTCCATGGCTACGGAAATGATAAAGGGAAAGCCGGTTTCCGAGGTGGAAAAGCTTACGAATAAGGCAGTTGCAGAGGCGCTTGACGGACTGCCGGACTATAAAATGCACTGTTCGGTGCTGGCAGAAGAAGCGATCAAGTCGGCATTGGAAGATTACAGAAAGAAGCAGGGGTAAAAATCTCCCTCATCCACCAGAAAAGCTGATGGATGAGGGTTTTTTTTCAAAATGATCAAAAAATTCTATATATTATTATATTCATGTTATAATTCAGGGTAATATCCAATAAGGAGGGATGATAAAAATGGCAGTTTTAAGTGTAATTATAGGTATTCTTTTAATAATCGCAGGTTTTTCCTGTATGTGTACACCTTTTGCGACATTTCTGTCAGCAGGGTATTTTGTCGGGATCATGATGTTCGCTTATGGTATCGGCGGCATTATCAAGGCATTTCAGAAGCGGAGTACGGTTTTTGACACCATCATGAGCATTCTTGCTTTTATAGTGGGTATCGTTGCCATGGTTCGCCCCGGAACCACTCTTGTTTTTGACGCAATGATGCTCTACATGGTAGCTTTCTGGTTCTTGATGAGAGGTATCTTTGCAATTGCGGTCGCTATCCAGATAAAGGACATCAGCAGCACATGGTGGCTCGGGATCATAATCGGTATCTTAAGCGTGATACTGGGTCTCTATTCATTTGCGCATCCTGCAGTTACCGCACTGACGACCGGTATACTGATCGGCTTCTACTTCGTGGAATCCGGCGTGGATCTCATACTGGCAACCTTTGTGATCGGTAAGGCAAAGGATATGGTAAAGGATCTTACAAGTGAGCAGAATGTTGTGAGTGACCAGGTTGTTGTGGATCAGCCTGAGGATAAGTCATGATAACACCGGGATTTTTGCCAATAGCTGTATTCATACTTTTTATGATCGTTATGATCGGTTTCTTTAATGAAAAGGTAACCGGTCTCACATATGAGATAGCACTGATGCTTTTTTCAGTGATCCTTGGAGGAGGCGCGGCACTTGCCGCTTCTCTTGCCAAAGGAACCAGCGTCAGCAATTTTCTGTCAGGAGTTGCTATTTTAGACTTTGAAGGATTTTTGATGAACGGGGTGCTCTGCTTTATGCTGTTTGCGGGATCCTGTCACATCAAGCTTTCCCATTTCAGGCGCCATGCGAGAAGCGTGGGTGTCCTTGCTTTTCTTTGCACACTTCTGGGAGCAGTATTTTACGGACTTTTATTCTATCTGGCATCATCTTTTATGAGACTGGGATTCTCACTTCCCATGTGTCTCATGTTCGGAAGCATTGTCGCACCTACGGACCCTATTGCCGCTACCAGCATATTGAATAAATGTGGTCTGCCCTCCGATACGGGATTTCTTATCGAGGGAGAGTCCCTTTTAAATGACGGAGTGGGAGTGGCACTTTTCGTATGTTTCTCGGGGATGGTTACAAACAGCGTGGGAGAGGGATTCTTCCAGGTGATGATCCGTGAGATAGTGGGAGCCGTTATAATAGGAACAGCGGTTTCACTTATTTTTTATACGATATTTAAGCAGACCGGAGACAGTAAGAGGCGTATATTCATAAGCCTTCTCACTGTTGCCCTTGCTTACTGGTTATGCGAGCTCTTCTCCTGCTCGGGAGCCATTGCCTCGGTTGTTTGCGGTGTGCTTTTTGCCACATTCCGGGACAGGGCGGAGGAGAAAGGCTTTGTAATGGAGCTCACGGAATTTGACGAATTCTGGGATATCCTGGATAACCTCTTAAATTCCGTTCTGTATGTGATACTCGGTTTTTCCTTTGTAAGGATCCTGCAGATGAAGTATGTTATCGTGCTGTCCCTTATCGCGGTCATCTGCAATCTGATCGCCAGATCGGGAAGCCTTTTTGTCAGTACTTTCTTTATGGGAGAGCTGCCGGACGGATTTTCGAGGGGTAATTTTACAAAGCTCTTAACCTGGGGAGCTCTCCGCGGGGGATTAAGTATTGCCCTTGCCATGAGCACGGCTCCTTACCTGGATGCGGAACCATATCATATTGTTCTGGGATGCACTTACGCTATAGCCTTCTTTACCACGGTGGTTCAGGGACTGTCTATGCAGAAGGTCTATGAGAAAATGGTATGATACTGCTTTAGTGACCTGTTCAAGATATAAAGACTCCATGGGGAATTAAAATGATTACATCCGGAATCAGAAATTTCATCATTTCCCTCATCGCCGTAGCTGCAGTTGTATTTCTCACTGTCAGTGTTTTTATAATGAGCGGAAAAGCGGGAAAAGCAGGAGATAAGGCAGCTGCAGCAGAAGAGGCAGCTGCGGCATATGCATCGGCACTTGCTGAAAGTACTGCGAAAATGAATGAAGCGGTTTTGGAAAAGCAGGATCTGGAAATGAGGGCGGCTGCCGCCGGAAAAGAGAAGGAAACCCTTAATACAGACTTTTCGGGGGAGGCAGAGCTCTATTCGGATTTCATTTCCGGTGACGGAAGTATAAGAAGCGCCCTGTCTGCGCTTTCCGGTGACGATCCGGAACTCATAAAGAACTTCCGGATAAAGGTGGATCTCCGGAATATGGAGGTCGTGAAGATAAACGGGAGCGAGGGTAGGAGAGTACGCTTTGAAGGGAAGTTCTCAAATCCCGCAACACGTAAGAATGCCGTGATCCGCATTAACGGTACCGGGGGCACCTATAAGGGAAAGATCTACGTTACTAATATAAGGTTTGATGATGGCAAAATCCTGGATCTTTCCGGTCTTACTGACGGGGATGTGGCTTCCAGCCACGGAGCTGCTTTAAGAAGTGCGGCCATTACGGACATTGACGGGAAAGCAGCTGTGGTCTGCGAAACGGAGTACACGGGAAACAGCGAAACTGATAATGCTGCGGTAGAGATCCCGTTTGGTGCGCTTGACTCAGCAGAGCTTTCCACGGTTAACTATGATCTTTACTTTGAAGGGACGGATTCGGATCTTCAATTTACCACAGGCTGCGATTTTGCAGGAAAAGATGATATCTCAAGGGAGCTCGATGACATCAATTCAGCCTTTGCGGTATACCGGGGGAAAGAGGCAGCGGGACAGGATCCGGAGGAAGCAAGGGAAAACCTGGTGGCTTCCGTTAATAAAATGAAAGCTGATCTTTCTATCTTTCAGGCGCAGGATCCCCTTGTGATAAGGATAAATGAATTGCTGGATATGAAGCTGTCCGTTATCGACAGCACAGCCCCGGAGAATGCAGCACAAGGATCCGGGGAGGAAGAAAAACAAGAGCCTGATGCGGGAAATACCGGCGAGAAAAAGGAAACGGCAGCCGGTACGCCGGAGAGCGTAACAGCTTTTACCCCTTCAGACAGTGGAGAAAAGAAGAGTGGCATAGTGCTTACAGTCCTCGCAGGTGTAATAGCGGTCCTCGGCATCATAATGATCATTCTCCTGTCGTTGTCCCGTGAAGCAGTTTTAGAAAACAGTATCTCTGCCACGGCTGCAGGTATCGCGGAAAGAGAAGCGGTGGAAAGGGAGAACAGGGTCCGGCTCGAAAATGAACGTATTAAGAGTGTTGCGGCCGGGGTATCGGAAAAGCTGGATATTCTTAAAAATGGAATAGAAAGCCCGGCAGAGGTGGATCTTTCCGGAGTAAATGCAGCTCTTGATACTGTAATGAGCAGGCTTCATGAAGTCGAAGTATCTCTAAAGAATGTAAGGGAAGCGGTTTTAGACAGGAGGCCCGATGACAATGCAAAAGCTTTTGAAAAAGAGCTGAAAGAGATCGTATCATCCAATGCTTCGCTTATGGAGTCATTAAGGAACCTGTCAGTACAGCTTGGTGAAACCGGGACATCAGTAACCGATATAAATAAGGCTGCTACGATCATAGCAGATGTGGCAAGCGAGACAAATCTCCTGTCTCTAAATGCCTCCATAGAAGCAGCCAGAGCTGGGGAAGCCGGGAGAGGCTTTGCGGTAGTGGCAGGCGAGATACAGAAGCTTGCAGATCAGACGGAAAAGTCTGTTTCGGAGATCACGGCTACGGTAGAAAAGCTGAATTCTGACTTTGAGAGAACCGGAGCATACATGGAGAATATTACGGGATCCGGGAACAGCCAGAATGAGAGGCTTAAGGAGACCGTAGACAGGATAATGGAGAGCGGGAAGAGAAGCGGGTCAGCTGGTGGCGCCTCTGCATACATGGAGACCGTAACAGATCTTGAGAGAAAGATCTCCGGACTAAAGAAAGACCTGGAATCCCTTTCAACAGAGGCAGGAGCACTTTCTGCCGGATCCCGGCAGCCGCAGGAATCAAAGAGGCTTATAGACGATATCAGATCTGAACTAAGGGAGATCTGAGATTCTTCGGGCAAAGCCCTCAGGCTGACAGGAAGTGTCATTCTGAGCGACGAGAAGAATCTAACCCCTCACACTGGGCATAGCGAAGAATCTAACCCCTCTTGACATATAATTAAAAATGTAGTATTTATTCAAAGTGATTTAGTTAAAAGAATTTATCTAAATCACTTTTAGTTATTTATACCGTGAAACATAGTTATCAAAACTACATCAAAAGGAGACAGACATGGAATTCGAAGAGGTAAAGAAGATTATCGTTGACACACTTGGATGTGATGAGGATCAGGTTACAGAGGATGCTAATATCATGGACGATCTGGAAGCTGATTCCCTGGATCTTGTGGAGCTGCACATGGCTTTTGAGGAAGCTCTTGATATCAAGATCCCCGATGAGACACTTGCAAAGCTTCAGACAGTAGGTGATATCGTAGAATATCTTAAGGGTGCGGCAGCAGATAAATGATGAGTGAAGACAGATCTATCCGTGCCGTATTTAAGACGGTAACAGAGAGAATAGCGCCGGACTACGTGAACTGTAAGGCGTGTGGCAGGCGGGCCATAAGGTCCGTCTGGAAAAAGAATCTGAATGTCTGCCCGTTCTGCGGCTACTATATGCCCATGACGGCAGACCTAAGACTCGAGACCATTTTTGATCCGGGAAGCAGGCAGGACTTTAATAAGGAGCTGGAAGTAAGGGATCCCTTAAACTTCCCCGGATATGCGGAAAAGGCAAAAAGAGCGGAAAAGAAGACGGGACTGAAGGAATCTGCAGTTACCTCCTATGGAAGGATCAATGGGATAAGGGTAGTGGCAGTTGTTCTTGACACCCGTTTTTTCATGGGCAGCATGAGCAGTATCGTGGGCGAGAAGGTGACAAGAGCCGTTGAAGCGGCTGACAGGGAGAAACTTCCCCTTATCATTTTTGCGGCCAGCGGCGGTGCCAGGATGCAGGAGGGTATCCACAGTCTGATGCAGATGGCAAAGACCAGTTCCGCGGTGCAGGAATTTTCGGAACACGGAGGCCTTTACATAAGCTTTTTGACACATCCCACCACGGGAGGAGTGACAGCCAGCTTTGCGACCCTTGGAGATATTACCCTGGCAGAGCCGGGCGCGCTCATAGGATTTGCAGGTCCCAGAGTCATAGAACAGACCATAGGAGTAAAGCTCCCCAAGGGATTCCAGAGAGCCGAATACTTAAGTAAGCATGGCTTTGTGGATAAGATCGTAAAGAGACCGGATATGAAGCAGACCTTATATAATTTATTAAAGCTTCATCTGGATTCAATGCAAGGAGAGAGATTATGATTAGAGAATCCCTTATGGAGGCTGACCGCATAGGAAACCGTATGCAGCAGTTAAGAGAAGAGGGCGTGTCGGATGAAGACCAGAGGATGCTGGCTCTTTCTATGGAAAAAGCCAAAGCGCTCCGCCCCTTAAATAATCTCACTGCTGAGGACAAGGTTTTCCTAGCGAGGAAGATTGAGAGACCCCATATAGATGATTATATTAACGCCCTGTTTACGGACTTTTTCGAACAGAAGGGGGATCATCTCTATGATGATGATCCGGCGATCTACGGAGGGATAGGCAGATTCCACGGTATACCGGTGAGTATAGTGGGACACAGAAAGGGTCATACCGCTGAAGAAAACGTGGCCTACAATTTTGGAATGGCCAAGCCCGAGGGTTACCGGAAAGCCCTCCGGATAATGGATCAGGCTGAAAAATTCAGGCGCCCCATTATCACATTTATCGACACCCCGGGCGCATTTCCCGGAATAGATGCGGAAGAGCACGGTCAGGGAGAAGCCATAGCGAAAAATATGGCAAAGATGTCCAGCTATCATGTGCCTGTGATCTCTGTAGTAACAGGTGAGGGAAGCTCCGGAGGGGCCCTGGCGATAGGTGTATGCAACCGGCTCCTGATGCTGGAATACGCAGTATATTCCGTGCTGAGCCCGGAGGGATTTGCCAGTATTTTGTGGAAAGATTCCTCAAGGCACGGCGAAGCCTGCGACATCATGAAGCTCACCGCAGACGATATCAAAGAGGCCGGAGTTTGCGACGAAGTGATACCTGAGCCCCTGGGAGGCGGCCAGGAGAATCCCAGAAGGCTGTACGGCAGCATGGATATGGCTATTGAAAAGACTCTCTCAGTACTTATGTCCATGACACCTGAGGAGCTTTTGAGGGACAGAAGAAGAAAATTCAGAGGAATGCTGTAAAAATGGATGGAATAGAGATAATCGCAACAGGAGTCGGGATACCTTCAAAGGTTATGACAAACGACGACTTTGCAAAGATAGTGGATACAAGTGACGAGTGGATATATTCGAGGAGTGGGATAAGGTCCCGTCATTTCTGTGATGAAGGAGAAACCAATGCCACTATGGCAATGGCTGCGGCAAAGGAAGCTTTTCAGAAATCCGGCGTCAGCGCAGAGGAAATAGGGTGCGTGGTACTTGCAACAGTTACGCCTACTTACGCATCCCCCAGTACTGCCTGCCTCATTCAGAGCGAACTGGGCCTTTCCGAGGATATACCGGTCCTGGATATAAACGCTGCCTGCTCCGGATTCTTATACGGACTGGAAGTGGCAAGAGGGCTTCTCTCTGAGAGAGACAGGAAGTACGGAATAGTCATCGGTGTAGAGCAGCTTTCCAAGGTCCTCAATATGGAAGACCGGAGTACCTGTGTATTATTCGGAGACGGTGCAGGTGCCGCGGTCATAAGATCTGCCCCTGATGCGGAGTATACAGGCTACCAGGGCGCGAAGGGAGGACTGGAGATATTTATCGAAGGTGTTGGATCACCCGTGTCCCATGTGCACATGGATGGTAAAGCTGTTTTCAGATTTGCTGTTTCCGCGATACCCACTGTTGTAAACCATATATTTGAAAAGAGCGGATACACAATGGATGACGTGGATCACTGCATCTGCCACCAGGCAAATACAAGGATAATAGATCATGTCATAAAGAAGTACCATGCTCCGGAGGAAAAGTTCTATAAGAACATGGATCACTTCGGAAATACCAGTGCAGCATCCATTCCCATCGCCATGAATGAAATGCTGGAAAAAGGCATGATCAAACACGGACAGAGATTGCTCCTCGTCGGATTCGGCGGCGGACTGACCATGGCCGGAGCACTGATAAAGTACGCCGGAAAATGACTAAAGCAATGTCATCCTGAGGGCTATGCCCGAAGGATCTCTTAGATTCTTCGCTTTGCTCAGAATGACACCACATAAATAATGAGGTGTATATGAAATATCTTAATGAGATCTTAGGAACTGAATTCCCCATAATACAGGGAGGGATGGCAAATATCGCAACAGGCAGCTTCGCTGCCGACTGTTCAAATGCAGGAGGCTTCGGGCTGATCGGCGTAGGAGGCATGGATGCCGCTGCTCTGAAAAAAGAGATCAGCATATGCAGGGAAAAAACGGACAAGCCCTTCGGTGTAAATATCATGCTGATGAATCCGGATGTGGACAATCTGGCACAGGCTGTTATCGATGAAGGGATAAAGGTTGTAACCACGGGAGCCGGAAATCCCGGGAAATACATGGATGCCTGGAAGGCAGCGGGAATAATGGTGATCCCGGTCGTTGCTGCACCGATCCTGGCAAAACACCTTGAAGACTGCGGTGCGGATGCTGTCATCGCGGAAGGAACCGAAAGCGGCGGACATGTGGGTGAGATGACCACGATGACGCTGGTGCCTCAGGTGTGCGATACAGTTAAGATCCCGGTGATCGCAGCGGGAGGTATCGCGGATAACAGGCAGTACAAGGCTGCAATGGCGCTGGGAGCAGTCGGCGTCCAGGTGGGAACCTGTCTTTTAGGGAGCTTTGAGTGTCCCATACATGATAACTATAAGCAGGCCATCATTAAGGCAAAGGGCAGCGATACGATCGTAACCGGCAGAAGTGTCAATGCTCCCGTGCGTATTCTAAAGAATAAGATGGCCCGGCAGTACGTAAAGGAAGAGAAAGCAGGAGCAGGCAGGGATGAACTCGAGAAGTTCACTCTGGGGTCATTGAGGAGAGCGGTTTTCGACGGAGATACAGAGACCGGAAGCCTAATGGCAGGCCAGACCTGCGGCCAGATAACAGAGCTCAGAAGCCTGAGAGAGATTTTTGAGAGTATTTGTAAATGAGGTGTATATGAAAACAGCATTTTTATACGCCGGACAGGGAAGTCAGACTGTCGGCATGGGAAAAGATCTGTATGAGAAATACGAATCCTTCAGGAAAGCATTTGATGTAGCGGAGCTATCATTTGATCTGAAGAAAGTCTGCTTTGAAGATCCGGACGGAGTTATAAATGAAACCGAATATACCCAGCCCTGTATGACTGCTTTTGCAGTGGGAGTAAATGCGGTATTTGATGAACTGGGGATAAGAAAGCCGGACTTTGTGGCAGGCTTGTCTCTCGGTGAGTATTCAGCTCTTTCCGCTGCCGGGGTTTTAGATCCGAAAACAGCGGTGGAGACAGTGGCATACAGGGGAAAGGTAATGGCTGAGTGTGCTAAAGGCATTGACTGCGGCATGACTGCGGTTCTCGGTCTTCCTGTCGAAAAGATAAAGGAATGCTGTGACAAAGCCGGAGATGCAGGGATAGTGCAGATATGCAATCTTAACTGCCCGGGGCAGACCGTTATCGGCGGAGAAAAGGATGCAGTTGACAAGGCTTCCGGACTGTGCAGTGAAGCGGGAGCCAGGAGATGCGTACCTCTTAAGGTGAGCGGACCCTTCCATACTTCTATTATGGAACCAGCGGGAGAGAAGCTTTTCGAATACTTAAAAGGTATCGAATTAAAGGAAATGAAGATCCCGGTCCTCTTTAATTATCTCGGAAAGGAAAAAGAGGAGGACGATGATATACGCGAGCTTTTAAGACTTCAAATACAGAGAAGCGTCAGGATGGAGGACACACTCACAAATCTTATTAAAGCCGGGACGGATGTGTTTGTGGAG
>Ga0247608_10007353_pt1 | contig 11309 bp, 10 predicted proteins | sample 176DNAGHGlowgp2_FD_193490 | JGI IMG/M metagenome (GOLD analysis project Ga0247608, IMG submission 193490) | Sheep rumen microbial communities from Palmerston North, Manawatu-Wanganui, New Zealand - 1766 DNA GHGlow gp2 | ecosystem: Host-associated > Mammals > Digestive system > Stomach > Rumen ... | reverse complement strand
TTTTCAATTTTAGAGTGTTTTTTATGCACCTCTTGATTTCAGTCAATTACAAAAACAGCTACACATTATATATTATATAGGGAGAGGGTACAATCCTTCCGCAGGAGGACTACGCTCCTGTTGCGAGGGGACTGCAATCCTTACACGGGAGGATTGGCAAAAACACGTTAATTTGTAATAAAACGATGGCGGTTTACAAAAAAATACGTACCTTTGCACTTTCAATAAGATAAAAGTGAATAGTGATAATTGAATAAGTATGTCGACGATATTACATATTGAAACAAGTACGGATGTTTGTTCCGTGGCCGTTTCGGAGGATTCGCACGTTATCTTCCAGCAGGACGATCATAGCGGTCCGAATCATGCAGAGAGCCTAGGCACCATGGTTGACGAGGCTCTATCGTTTACCGATAATCATGCAATACCATTTGATGCAGTAGCAGTAAGTTGCGGTCCTGGTTCATATACAGGATTGCGTATTGGCGTTTCGATGGCAAAGGGTATCTGCTACGGCAGAAACCTGAAGCTGATAGCTGTTCCTACACTGGAACTGCTGTGCGTGCCAGTACTGTTAAGAGAGATTCCCGAGGAAGATGCCCTACTCTGTCCGATGCTCGATGCTCGCAGAATGGAGGTATATGCAGGTATCTACGACCGTGCTCTGCACCCAATCCGTGAGATAGGTGCCGACATTGTGACTGAAGAAACATACAAAGAGTATCTCGACAAACACCCCGTATACTTCTTTGGCAATGGTGCCAAGAAATGTATGGAGACTATCAATCACCCTAATGCCCATCTGATTGAGGGCATCGAGCCCCTGGCAAAATGGATGCAGCCTCTGGCAGAAAAGCGTCTATTGAATAATCAGACTGAGGATGTGGCATACTTTGTGCCATACTATCTGAAAGACTTTGTAGCGAAGAAGCCGAAAGACTTATTGAAGATTGAACATTGAGAATTGAACATTTTATGGATATAAAAGGATTAGATTACAACACTCAGCGTGAGAAGCTCGTGATGTCGGAGTACGGCCGCGAGATCCAGAAGATGATAGAGATAGCATGCGAACTGCCTACAAAAGAGGAGAGACTTAAGTGTGCATATACTATCGTAAAACTGATGGAGACAAAGAACCCTCAGCTGAAAGAGAATGACGACTTTGAGCAGACTCTCTGGAATCATCTGTATCTGATGAGTCACAGAGAGCTTGAGATAGACTGGCCTTTCGATATCAGCGAGGCCGACAGCATTCTGTCAAAACCAAAGCCAATGAATCTTCCAAAGGATGGCGTAAAGCTGCGTCACTACGGAAGACTGGTTGAGGAACTTTTTGAAAAGCTGAAGACTATGCCCGAGGGTGAGGAGCGCGACACTTTGGTAAGATATACCGCAAATCAGATGAAGCGCGACCTTGTTCAATACGGTCATGGCTATATGGATGATGAGCGCATTGCTGACGACCTGGCTCGCTTTACCGACGGAGTGATTCAGATTGACCTGAGTACATTCAAGTTCGAGAAAGTTTCAGTTAGCGAAGAGAAGAAAGGTAAGAAAAAGAAGTAACCGATATGGCATCATTTATCATCGAAGGCGGCCATCTGCTGCAAGGAACCATTACGCCACAAGGCGCAAAGAACGAGGCTCTGCAGGTTATCTGTGCCTCTTTGTTGACAGAGGAAGAGGTTATAATTCGCAATATTCCTAATATTCGCGATGTCAACAACCTAATCCAGCTGCTGCGTGATATTGGTGTAAAGGTAGCAAAGAAGGAGGAGAATACTTATTCGTTCCAAGCCGACGAGTTAAGACTCGACTACTTGGAAAGTGATGAGTTTGTACAGAAGTGCGCTGCTCTGAGAGGTAGCGTAATGATGATTGGTCCGTTGCTGGCAAGAATGGGTAAAGCCATCATCACCAAGCCCGGTGGCGACAAGATAGGTCGTAGAAGACTTGACACCCACTTCCTGGGATTCCAGAAACTCGGTGCTACATTCAACCGCGTAGAAGGTCGTGATGTGTACGAGATTTCGGCCAAGAAACTTAAGGGTTCGTATATGTTGCTCGATGAGGCTTCGGTCACCGGAACCGCCAATATCATAATGGCAGCAGTATTTGCTAAAGGCACCACAACTATATATAACGCCGCATGTGAGCCCTATCTGCAGCAGCTTTGTAAAATGCTGAACAACATGGGAGCCCGCATAAGCGGTATCGCATCAAACCTGCTTACTATCGAAGGTGTTGACAAACTGCACGGCACCGACCACCTGATTTTGCCCGACATGATTGAGGTAGGATCATTTATAGGAATGGCTGCAATGTGCGGCGATGGTGTGCGCATCAAGAACGTAAGCGTAGAAAACCTCGGAATTATCCCTGATGCATTCCGTAGACTGGGTATCAAGATTAAAGTAGAAGGCGATGACCTTTGGATTCCCCGTCAGAAGCACTATGAGATACAGTCGTTTATCGACGGAACTATCATGACGCTGGCCGATGCACCTTGGCCGGGATTGACTCCCGACCTGCTGAGTGTGCTGATAGTAGTAGCTACTCAGGCCCGCGGTTCTGTATTGTTCCACCAGAAGATGTTTGAGAGCCGACTGTTCTTTGTCGACAAACTGATAGATATGGGTGCACAGATAATACTCTGCGACCCACACCGTGCTGTAGTTGTTGGTCACGACCGCAAGATAACACTTAGAGGTGGACGCATGTCGAGTCCTGATATCCGTGCCGGTATCGCCCTGCTTATTGCTGCAATGAGTGCAAAAGGCACCAGTCGCATCGACAACATCGAGCAGATAGACCGCGGTTACGAAGACATAGAAGGCCGACTGAATGCACTTGGTGCAAAAATTACCAGATCATGATAAGACAAGAAGAAGTATATAAGATAGGTAAGCTGGGTAAGGCGCACGGCGTGAAGGGGGAGATAAGTTTCCTCTTCGACGACGATGTGTTCGACCGTACCGATGCCGACTATCTGATACTCGACATGGATGGTATATTAGTACCTTTCTTTATAGAAGAGTATCGCTTCAAGACCGATGATAATGCCTTGATGAAATTTGAAGGCATTGACACCCAAGAGCGAGCAAGAGAGCTGACCGGCTGCGAGGTGTACTTCCCCAGAGAAATGGCGGAAGGCGATGAAGAGCAGTTATCATGGGCAGCCATTGTAGGCTTTGAGCTCATCGATGCCAACAGTGGTAAGAGTGCAGGCCGCATAGCATCGGTGGATGATGCCACCATCAACATCCTTTTTGAATTGGAAGACGGGAAACTGATTCCTGCTTCAGAGGAGCTGATTACCAATGTAGATACAAAGAAACAACAAATATTCATTAATCTGCCGGAAGGCATTTTAGAGTTATGAAAAAACAGATAGCCATTCTCGGCTCTACGGGGTCGATAGGAACTCAGGCACTCGAGGTTATCGAGGAACATTCTGACCTTTATGAGGTTTACTGCCTGACAGCTAATAATAAGGTAGAATTGCTGGCCGAGCAGGCTCATAAATTCAAGCCCGCAGCCATTGTTATAGCAAATGAGGCTCGTTACGACGAACTGAAGTCGTTGATGAGCGACATGCCCGATGTTAAGGTTTATGCCGGAGCTCAGGCATTGAACGAGATAGTAGAAGCCGGTCCAATCAATATGGTACTGACAGCAATGGTGGGATTTGCAGGTTTGAATCCTACAATTCATGCCATCAAGGCTGGCAAGACAATATGTCTAGCAAACAAAGAGACACTGGTTGTTGCCGGCGAGTTGATTCTACAGTTGGCACAGCAGTATCACACACCTATCCTGCCTGTTGACAGCGAGCACTCTGCAATATTCCAGAGTCTGGTTGGCGAGGATCAGAATCCAATAGAGAAGATTCTGCTTACTGCCAGTGGCGGTCCTTTCCGTCTTAAGACAATGGAAGAGATTGCCCACGTAACCAAGGCCGACGCTCTGCGCCACCCAACATGGGATATGGGTGCAAAGATAACCATCGACTCAGCATCGATGATGAACAAGGGCTTCGAGGTAATCGAGGCAAAGTGGTTGTTCGGTGTTGATGCCAAGCAGATTCAGGTGTTGGTTCATCCACAGTCGATAGTACACAGTGCCGTACAGTTCCAGGATGGTAGTGTGAAGGCCCAGCTTGGTGTGCCCGATATGCGACTGCCAATACAGTATGCATTCTCGTTCCCAAAGCGACTGCACCTTAGCGGCGAACGCCTTGACCTCTTTAAGGCACAGCATCTGGACTTCTTCGAGCCCGACCTGAATAAGTTCCGCTGTCTGGCTATGGCTTACGAGGCACTGGACAAGGGCGGTAACATGCCATGTATCGTGAATGCTGCCAACGAAATAGTAAACCGCGGATTCCTTGAGGACAAGTGCGGATTCCTGCAGATGGGCGACATCATTGCCGAGACCATGCAGCGTGCTACCTTCGACAAGAATCCAAGCTACGACACCTACATCGCTACCGATGCCGAGGCTCGTCGCATCGCAACAGAACTTATGAACAAATAATCAACAATGGATATCTTTTTAATTAGACTTTTACAGTTCATGCTGGCCATTGGCCTGCTGGTGCTACTCCATGAGGGTGGCCACTTCTTCTTTGCCAAGCTCTTTGGCATCCGCGTAGAAAAGTTCTACCTGTTCTTCGACCCCAGTATTTGGAAGTGGGACGGTAGTCTGTTTAAGTTCAAGCCCAAGAATAGCGACACACAGTATGGTGTAGGTTGGCTGCCCCTTGGAGGTTACTGTAAGATTGCCGGTATGATAGACGAGAGTTTTGACACCGAGCAGATGAAACAGCCCGAGCAGTCTTGGGAGTTCCGCAGCAAACCAGCCTGGCAGCGCCTGTTGGTTATGATTGGCGGAGTACTTGTTAACTTCCTGTTAGCATTGTTCATCTACTCAATGATTCTTTTCTACTGGGGCGACACTTATATCCCCACAAAGAACATGACACTGGGTATGAAGTTCAATACCGAGGCTAAGCAGTACGGGTTTAAGGATGGCGATATTCTGGTAGGCACAGAGAAGGGCGAGTTCAAAGACTTCAGCGCCGATATGTATCGAGACCTGAGTGAGGCAACCCGTGCCGACATTATCCGTGATGGTAAGGCTATGAGCATCACTCTGCCAGGCGACATCAACCTGCTTGGTATGCTTAAGGCAGAGCCATCGTTCGTTCGTCCGCTGATTCCTGCTGTTGTTGACAGCGTAATGGAAGATTCCCCTGCCGCTAAGATAGGACTCCAGAAGGGTGATAAGATTGTAGGCATCAATGGCAAGCCTGTTGACAGCTATAATGAGTTTACTGATCAGCTTGGTGTACTTGAGGACATGATGACTGACGCTAAGAGTCAGGCAGACAGTCTGAAGATTCGTACAGTATCTATTGCTTACGAACGCGAAGGATTAGTTAAGGATAGCGCTGATGCATCAAAAGCTGTAACTGCGATGATTGTAGACACAGCTGCTGTAACGCTGACGCCAGAGCTGAAGCTTGGATTCTTCGTACAGACCATTGCAGGACTTTACAAGCCTGTAACCAAGGAATACGGATTCTTTGAGAGTTTCCCTGCAGGTATAGCATACGGATGTAACGTGCTGAAGGGTTACGTAGGTGACATGAAGTATGTGTTTACTGCTGATGGAGCAAAGTCAATTGGTGGTTTCGGAGCTATCGGAAGCCTTTTCCCACCAGTATGGGATTGGTATCTGTTCTGGAAGATGACAGCTTTCCTCAGCATTATCCTTGCTTTCATGAACATCTTGCCCATCCCAGCTCTTGATGGTGGACATGTGCTGTTCCTGTTATATGAGATGATTACCCGTCGCAAGCCATCAGAGACATTCATGATCCGTGCCGAATACGTTGGCTTTGGACTACTGATTCTCCTTATGGTTGTGGCAAACCTCAACGATATTTTAAGGTGGTTAGGATATATGTAAACTAAAAGCCCCACTAATTGGGGCTTTTTTTCATACCTTTACAGCATGTTTACAGTAATGATGACATTGTTTGCCATTGTGATATTGGGTTATATCGCTGGTAAACTTGGGTATTTGGGAGGCGACTTCGACAGACAACTGTCGAGACTTGTGATTAACATCACTTGTCCGGCTTTGATTCTGTCGTCGGCAATGACGGGCGAGTTGCCCGACAGAGAGTATATTCTGCCACTATTGCTGATAAGCATTATCACATATGTCGCACTAACAGGGGTTGCATTTCTATTGCCACGTTATCTTACTAAGAATAAGACAGACGAAGGAGCTATAGGCTTTGCACTGATGTTTGGCAACGTAGGATTTATGGGATATCCTGTTGTAGCATCGATATTCGGGCATGAGGCAGTGTTCTATGCCGCAGTACTGAATGTGGTTAATACTTTTGCTGTGTTTACCATAGGAACGATACTGATTACAGGCAAGGGAGAAGTAGAAGAAAGCCGATTCCAGAAGAAGGTTCTCTACTCTACCCCAATGCTTGCTGCATACCTTACTATGCTTATTGTAGCATTGAGAATAGACAATATTCCAGAGTTCATCAGTCAACCGCTAACCATGATTGGCAACATTACCGTGCCCGCTGCACTTATGATTATCGGTTCATCGATGTCGAACTTATCGCTGAGATCGCTACTTGGTAATAGCACCGTATATATTACAACACTTTTCAGACTGGCAATACTTCCCATCGGAATATACTATCTGTGTTCAGCACTGGGATTTGCAAGTTTCGTGGTAAATATTAATACGGTTGTTATAGCCATGCCTGTAGCCACTTACGGAACTATTCTCTGTTTGAAATATGGTAAAGATACCACGATGATAACCGAGGTGACGTTTATCACCACCCTTATCTCAATGCTCTCCATCCCACTATTGGTTTTATTCTTTCTATAAGCAGGTAACTGCAGAAGATAAGAATATAGATAAGCACCACCTGAAGTACACTCGGATGGAGATTATCTATGCATGCTCCCGGGATGGCACTAATATGATTTAAAGAGGTATTAAGGAGCTCTACTATATATAATAATATGTACGCGAGTGATGGAAAAACAATTACCACTATCGACAGCCAAAGTATAACCATTGCTGCAGGAATCACAATAAAGTTTGTCAACAGAAAGAAGGTAGAGAAACGTCCGAAGTAAAATGCTATCAAAGGAGCTACTCCCAACTGAGCAGAACAACTTACCGCAGTCAATCCCCAGATGCGCTTTATCCATCGATGTTCCATGAGATACTCCGCAGGAAAAACATCTTCGAACAAAGGAACAAACAGCAGAATGGCCAGTACAGCCATAAACGACATCTGGAATCCCACATCGAACAACCAGGCAGGATTCCACATAAGCATGACAATAGCAGTAAAGGCAAGAGCATTTACCGACATCTTATCACGGTTGCCAATAGAAAGGAGACCATAAACAGTAAGCATAATTGCGGAGCGAACCACGCTTACCGACATGCCAACAAGAAAAACAAATGCCCAAATAAACAGGATTATAACCAACTGAGACAACGCCGGCCAACGTCGACGAGGCAGGAATAGCGAAAATAGCATGTAGATGATACCAAGATGCAAACCACTAAGAGCCAGCACATGCGATGCGCCACTTACGGAATAGGTATCCTTTAGATTGTGAGTCAAAGCAGATTTATCACCTAAAGACATAGCGGCAACTACAGCATAAGCATCGCCATTAATACCATTATCAGAAAAACGAGTAAGCAGCTTTTCACGTTGTTGCATGAAAAATGCCTTGGAACGGTCTATACTAGAAGTTTGTTGCAAGTCATCAGGCATAGTCTGTTGTCTTTGCATAAGAAACATGCCCATAAACAGGAAACAAAGTAGGATTGATAATGACTGCATATACTTGTATTTCCACAGCAGCAACGCTATTACCACCATTCCAATCAACACAGGTAGCATAGAAACGGGTAACGCAACATAATGAGCAATGATTATACCAATAATCATGCACACAACTATACGGAGTAAAGGAGCATTATCCAACAATCTGTTACGCATACCAATATGCAAAAGTACAACTATTTTTTGTATTCATAGAAAAAACTGTAATTAATTTGGCTTTTTGCAAACTAAATAGTAACTTTGCAGCTGAAAACAAAGAAATAGGAATATATGGAAATGGTTAATATGCCCCTTTGGGCATGGGTATTGTTCTACATTCTTGTGCTAGTAATGCTACTTATCGATCTTAAATCGTTCGGAAAGAAAGGACAGCACGAGGTGGGCGTATCCGAGGCTCTGAAGATGACCGCCGTATGGATTGGCGTGTCGCTGGTATTCTGCGGTGGCATCTATCTATGGTATCCGGCAGAACCACACGAAAAGGCAATGGAGTTTCTAGCTGGTTATCTGATAGAGAAATCACTATCGATGGACAACCTGTTTGTGTTTCTGATGCTTTTCTCGTTCTTCGGGGTGAAGAATAAATATCAACATGAAGTATTATTCTGGGGCATTTTCGGAGCACTGGTTCTGCGCAGCATATTCATCTTTGCAGGTACGGCCATCATATCCCAATTCGAATGGGTGCTCGCCGTATTCGGCGTTTTTCTTATTTACACTGGCATAAAGATGTTCAGCCACAAAGATGACGAGCAGGTTGACCCATCGAAGAACATCTTTGTAAAAATGTTTAAGAGGTTCTTCCCCGTTACCGACCAGATGCACGAGGACAAGTTCTTTATTTTGGAAAATGGCAAACGCCTGGCTACGCCACTGTTTATCACGCTACTTGTAATCGAGACTACCGATGTAGCCTTTGCCGTTGACTCTATCCCTGCTGTATTCTCAGTAAGCCGCGATCCTTTTATCGTGCTCACATCTAATATATTTGCCATCCTTGGATTACGTGCGCTCTATTTTGCACTGGCCGCGGTGGCAAAATACTTCACTTACCTGAAATACGGACTGGGAATAATACTAAGTTTTGTAGGTGTGAAGATGTTGCTCGAAGTATTCTGGCACATAAAAGTGGCCACCCCTCTCTCGCTGGCCATTATATTCGGAGTGCTGGTACTCTCGATGTTACTTTCAGTGTGGATATCAAAAACTAAAACCAAATAATTATGGAAGCCAAATACTACACCAACGATGCAGTAGAACTACTGAAGGAGTTAATTGCCATTCCCTCAATAAGCAGAGACGAGACAAGGGCTGCCGACAAGTTGGCTGAATACCTGAACTATTGGAATCTGCCATTTGGACGAGAGGGAAATAACCTCTGGGTGGGATGTCCAGACTGGGATAATAACCGCCCCACTGTTATGCTCAATGCGCATATTGATACAGTGAAGCCAGTTAGTTCATGGACTCGCGACGCCTTTACTCCCACTCAGGAAGGAGATATATTGTATGGACTGGGCTCTAACGATTGCGGAGGAGGTCTGGTTTCCCTGCTGCAGGCATATCGCATTATGCTTCATCGCCATCGCAACTATAATATACTATGGGTAGCCTCAGCCGAAGAAGAAGTTTCTGGTGCCAACGGACTAAGTCGCGTACTACCACTTTTGCCACAGGTTGACGTTGCCATCGTAGGTGAACCTACGGGCATGCAACCAGCTATCGCAGAAAAGGGACTGATGGTTATTGACGGCTATGCGCATGGCAAATCTGGCCATGCCGCCAGAAACGAAGGCGTCAACGCAATATACGAGGCACTTGATGATTTGGTTTGGCTTCGCGACTACAAGTTCCGAAAGGTCAGTCCGCTGCTTGGAGCCACAAAGATGAGTGTTACCGTAGTTGAAAGCGGCACACAACATAATGTTATTCCGGATACACTACACTTTATTATAGATGTACGCACCAACGAATTCTATCAGAATGAATACCTGTTCAACTTCCTCTGCAAGAAGATGACTAAGTGCGAGCTTCGTTCCCGCTCTTTCCGTCTGCATTCTTCTGCCATCTCGCCAGAGCATCCTCTTGTAAAGAGATGCATAGAGAGAGGCATGCAGCCTTTTGGTTCGCCCACGCTGAGCGATCAGGCATTGATGCCATTCCCATCATTTAAGTTGGGACCTGGCGAATCAAGCCGTTCGCATTCAGCTAACGAGTTTATAAAGATTTCGGAGATAGAACAGGCTATCGAAACCTACGTAGGATTGTTGGACGGATTGACACTTTAGTGTCTATCTGGCCAACCATCCCTCTGGATTTAGTTTCGCGCTACCATGGCGCAACTGGAACTGCATCAAACCTTCAGCACCCACACGACCAAGCGTCTGTCGGGTGCTAACTTTTTGTCCACGACTAACGTTTACTGAAGCTAGGTCGCAGTATACAGAAAGGTAACTACCATGACGAACAATTACAACCGTAGTTCCAGCATAGCTGAACACAGCACTAACCTCGCCATCAAAGATACAACGAACAGCAGCACCAGGCTGGCCTTTTATATCAATACCTTTCTTATCAAGTGTGACATGACCTTTTACATCAGTAACGTGGTTTGTTCCAAAGTGGTTCACGATACGATAGCTTCCAGTGATAGGCATTGGCAGACGTCCACGATTACTCTCGAAATTGCCACTAAGCTGACGGTCTTCTGATGAAACGGTATATACAGTTTCAGCCTTTTTAGCCTCTGCAACTTCTTTGTCATGAGCCTTTGCATCAGCAGCCGCCTTACGCTCAGCAGCCATTCTGGCACGCTCTGCTTCTGCGGCAGCACGCTCTGCGGCAGCTCTCTCTTCTGCATTCTTTTTGGCAGCAGCTAGTGCTTCGGCCTTAGCCTTCCTTTCCTTTTCCTTTGCTTCGGCTATACGACGTTCGTTCTCTTTACGAGCAGCCTCAGCAGCAGCCTTCTTCTTGGCAAGTTCCTCGGCTTTTCGCTTAGCCTCAGCCTCAGCAGCCTTGCGTTTAGCTTCTGCTTCTGCACGCGCCTTGGCACGGGCTATCTCCTGAGCAATTAGCTTATCAATCTGTGCATTCAGTTCAGCATCGCGTTTCTTTTGTTTCTCAATGATTCCCTGAATGGTCTTCTGCTGTTTCTGAAGCGATGACACCATCTTCTGCTGCTCCACTTGTTTGCCCTCAAGCGATCTGCGCTCCTGCTCATCCCTTACCAGAAGATCATTCTTCTGTTTCTTTGTATCAGTAAGCTCATCATATGCCTCAGAAACCTGAGCCTTCATCGACTTTACCGCCTCAGCCTGACTCTGCTGATACTTGGCATATTCACGCACAAATCTCATACGGCGATACATCTGAGAGAGATTCTTGGCACTGAATA
>Ga0247608_10007351_pt1 | contig 11312 bp, 16 predicted proteins | sample 176DNAGHGlowgp2_FD_193490 | JGI IMG/M metagenome (GOLD analysis project Ga0247608, IMG submission 193490) | Sheep rumen microbial communities from Palmerston North, Manawatu-Wanganui, New Zealand - 1766 DNA GHGlow gp2 | ecosystem: Host-associated > Mammals > Digestive system > Stomach > Rumen ... | reverse complement strand
AAACAAGAGATGTTAAATCTCCTATTAGAGCACATAATACCGACGCAGGTATAGATTTCTTTGTACCAAATGATTTTGGTGAGGTTATCTTAAAACCTGGTGATGATGTTTTAATTAATTCTGGTATAAAAGTAGCTATTCCTGAGGGATATGTACTTATTTTTAAAGAAAAGTCTGGTGTTGCAACAAAGAAAAAGTTGACTGTTGGTGCATCTGTTGTAGATAGTGATTATCGTGGTGTTGTTCATTTTCATTTATTTAATAATGGATTAGATGAACAGAAAATCATGTCTGGTGAAAAGATTATACAGGGTTTGGTAATTCCTGTTTCACTCTGTATGACTAAAGAGATTTCTATTGATGAATATGATAAAATGGAAACAGAGAGAGGGTCTGGTGGTTTTGGATCTTCTGGAAATATGTAATATGATAGGAGGACAGTTTACTAATGATAATTAGATGTAGTGAGCTTCAAAAGATATGTTCAAAAATATTACTTGCTGTAGATAATAATATAAGCTCTAATATAAATGAAACACTAGCTATTTATACAGAAGCAAACTTTTTATATTTAGCAGTAACAAATAGAGAATATTATGTTAAAATTAAACTTGATATCCAAGAAGAAATTGAATTTAATGCTACAGTTGCTGCTGATTTGTTTTTAAAACTCATTTCAAAAATGACTACAGAAACAGTAGAATTTAAGTTGTCTGATAATTATCTTATTATTATTGGTAATGGAACTTATAAACTACCAATGATCTATGATGGTGATGAGCTGTTAAAATTACCAGAAATTTCAATTAATAATGTTACATCAACATTCGATGTGAATACTTCTATACTCTATAGCATTTCCAATTATAATAGTAAAGAATTATCAAAGAAGTTTGTTGCAGCTAATCCTGTTCAAAATTTATATTATATTGATAATAAAGGATGTATTACATTTACATCTGGTGCTTGTGTAAATAAGTTCACTTTGCCAACAACAGTTAAATTTTTACTTAATGACAAAATAGTTAAGTTATTTAAGTTATTTACTGAAGAAAGTGTAAATGTAAATTATGGCAATGATACTTTAAACAATGGTGTTGTGCAGTCTAAGATAAAACTTAAAACAGATTCAGTTGAGTTAACTGCTATTATTAATTCAGATGATAATATGATAAACAGTGTACCTGAATCTGCTATAAGACAACGTGCATTTGATAATTATGATTATTCAGTTGTTATTAATAAAAAATCAATTTTAGATGCAGTTGATAGAATTTTATTGTTTTCAGAAACACTCTTATCATCCTATGGAAAATTTACTTTTAATAAAGAGATGATTACTTTAAGTAATGAGCGTGAGGATAATAGTGAATCTATTTATTATGAAAATGCTCTTGATAATGACATCTATTATACTGCAATTTTTGACTTGACAGATTTAAGATTGATTATTAGTGGTGTTAAATCAGATTATATTACTTTAAACTTTGGCAATAGTCAAGCTGCTGTATTAATTGAAAATAATATTTATAATATTATTCCGGAGTGTATTGTTTAATGTCAATTGACTATGGCAAAAAATTTGAGGAAAGATTTAAATTAGACTGGGTAAATTCTACAGGAGGTGTTATTGTTAGATTATATGATAACACCTCTGGATATTTATCAATATCAAATGTTAGTGATTATATATGTTATAAGTACCCTAATATATTTTTTATAGAATGTAAATCACATAAAGGTTCATCAATACCTTTTTCAGCAATTACTCAATATGATAAACTAATTAAGTTTAGTAACATATTTGGTGTAAGGTCTGGTGTTGTTTTATGGTTATATGAAAAAGATATTGTTTTATATATTCCTGTAAGTGTAATAAAACAGTTAAAAGATATTGGTGAAAAATCAGTCGGTATAAGGCATCTTGATAAATATGATATAATAAAAATACCTTCTGAAAAATTAAGAGTTTTTATGAAATCAGATTATAGTGTGTTATTATCATTAAAAGAGGGCTTTTAAAAATGATTGATAAAAATAAAAGAGAATACCTTTTCAATGATCTAGGTTTAGATTGTGCATTGTTTGATAATCCATCTTTTGATAAAAGTATTATAGGTATAACTCCAGGAGGTCATGTTATATATAGTTTTGATTTAATGATTGAAGAATTAATGGAAGATGAAGACATGAGCGAATCAGATTCTTTTGATTTTATTGATTATAATACCATGAGGGCTTTGCCATATATAGATGAAGACATAAGACCAATTATTATGTATACAATAGAGGTTTAAATGAGTATAAATAATACACAAGAATATATTGATGATCTTACAAATAATGTATCCATTTTAGATAATATACTTGAAAATGTTGTTAATGAATATTCTGGCAGTCTGGATAAGATTATGATTGAAATAAAAAATAATCTTTTAGAAATAGATACAGTTCCTATAACAACAATAGAAAAGTATTTTACAGCATTATCCTCAGAAGTTTATTTTATGTGTGCTACTGTTGAGAAATTGGGATTATTTGATTCTTTAAGCAAATCAAAAGCACAAGAAACATATAATTTAAAATATTTAGAGTATCAACATAAAAATGATGGAGTAGTTGGTAGTAAAAAACCAACAGTTGCTGAAATTACAGCACAAGCTGAAACTGCTAGTTTATATGACTCTACTATGAGTGATGTATATGCTAAAGCTTATAAAACAATTAAAAATAAAATATCAGCAGCTGAAACTATGATTAGTACTTTAAGTAAAATTTTGAGTCATAGGATGCAAGAATCTCAATTAACAACAAAGCAAACAGAAAGACAAATATTAAATGAAAGTAATATTTTTTAATGAGGAATAACTTTGAACTTAGTAGATTTAGATGCTAAAGAAGATTATACTCTTGATGGAAAATACTCAATAAAAGCTAAAAAAATTTATTATTGGGAACACACAGGTGTAATCATGATAGATAATAATAAAATATGTTATGGTCAATGTGGTAATTGTCATAAATATGTTTTTAAAGATAAATATTGTTCTAGCTGTGGTGTAGAATTGAAGGAGAAATAATGTCTGATAAAACTTTAAACGATGTTTTAAAAAGTATATCTAAAAAGTATGGTGATAGTGTAGCAAAATTTGGTGCTGATGATTTATCTATTGATGGAGTTTTATCTCTTGGTTCTCCTATGATAGATTATTGTTTATATGGTGGAGTTCCAGAAGGAAGAATTATAGAGTTCAGTGGTGCTGAAGGTTCTGGTAAAACATCAACAAGTTTTCTTGTAGCGGCAAGTTATTGTAAAGAAGAATTAAAGCGTAATCCAGATAATCCAAGAAGTATTATATTTTTGGATAATGAGGGAACTTTAGATCCAACTTGGGCTAAAGTGTTTGGCTATGATTTATCAATAGATGCACCTGTAAAAACTATAGTAATTAGACCTGAAGGGCAAAATGCTGAAGAGATATTCGATATGGCACTTGATTTTCTCAGAACTGGTGAAGTAGGTTTACTTATTTTTGATAGCATTGCCACTTTAGTTCCTGCTCAAATTGCAGATGAGTCAATGGAAAAATATCAGATGGGAGGTATTGCTAAGTCATTAACCAGGTTTGCTAACACAGCATTGGGGTTGCTTAGAAAATATAAAGCAACTTTAGTAGCTATAAATCAGGTTAGAGAAAATATGTCAGCATATGGAAATCCTATTACAACTCCAGGTGGGAGAGCATGGAAACACGCTTGTTCTTCCAGATTGATGTTTAAGAGAGGTGATTTCTTTGATGAGGATGGAAATAAATTAACTACATCTGCTGAATCACCTGCAGGGCATATCGTAAATGTTGCAGTTCTTAAAACTAAGACTTCTAAATGGGATAGAAAAGGTGGATCATATAGACTTAATTATACAAAGGGTATTGATATTCTTTCTGATACAATTGAAGCAGCTCTTCATTTTGGCTTGATTGATAATTCTGTGCAGGGTACTTTTAAAATTATTGACCCAGAAACTGGTGATATTAAATTGGATTCAGAAGGAAATGAAATTAAAATTAGAGGTCGTAAAAATGTAACTGATTATTTTAATGAACATCTTGATGAATGGCATGATTTATATGAGGCAGTTTATGATAAAATAAAATTAAAAGAAGATCCATATATTAAGAGTTTTGAAGCCATGTTAAATGAAAATGCTAGAGAAGCATTTGGTGAAGAAGTAATTGAACAAATTGAAAATGGTGATGAGGTATGAAATATTACACAGAAATTTTTGAAGGTTTTCAAATAAGAGATGTACTAAATTTAAACGGGGATAAAATTGATCCATATGTATTTGATGTAGTAAAATGGGAAAAAGATAATTCTGTTTGCTATTCAGTAGCTCATTTAGAATATGATAAAAAAGAAGTAGATTTTGAATTAAAATCAATTGGTCTTAAGTGGCTAGAATCTCATCCTTCTAAGGCAGTAGAAAATTGGGTCATATTATGGTGTAGATATAAAGCTTATGAGATAGGGTACAATTTTTAATATGAGTGATACAAGAAAAGCTTCAGCAATCCAGGAATACAGAGTAGCTAAAAAGTTAGGAGGTAAAATATCTCCTAACTCTGGGGCTGGATTATGGAATAAATCAGATATAAGTATAAAGGTAGCAGATTTAGATATTGAATGTAAAACTTGTATGAAGCAAAAAAATTCATTTTCTATTAAAAAGGAGTGGATTAAAAAAAGCAAAGAACAAGGTTTCATTAATAGAATCCATAATCATGTAATAGCTTTTAATTTTTGTTATGAGGATGAGGATGATTATTATATTATTGATGATAAGCTTATGAAATTTCTCGTAGAAAAATTAATTGAAGAAAGTGACAATTTTTAAACTTTTGTGTTATAATAAGTGTGTGGGTAATTGTTATATATATGTATTGGAGGTATTATTATGAACAAACTCAGCAATAGAAGCAAGGCAGAAGTTGATGCAGCTGTAAAGATCCAGGGAACAAATTACGATAGAAAGCGTAAGGTAACCAAAGATATGAAGAGAAGAATGACTCAAATGCATGCTGCTGGAAAAAGTTATTGCTATATTGCAGATTATTATGGCGTTAGCTATACAACTGTGAGGTATAACCTTGATGAAAATTATAAGAAGAAGATGAATAAAAAGAGAAATGATTATGCTCGAAATTGGAAGCCAACGACTGCTTCTTTCAATGACAGAGTAGAGTATAAGAGAGAACTTCTCAACAATAGAAACTTTAGAAGAGCTGTTTCTGTAAGCTTTTAACTAAAATATCATTGGTGTTTATGGGTAAGGGTGGGTAATTTATACTATGAATTTTTCAGAAGAATATATCGAAAGTAATAAAAATACCTTTATAGATCTTCTTAGGAAGATTAATAGAGATGGAGCAAATATAGAAGGGTTAATTTCAAAATTAGAATCTTCAGATTTCTTTATTGCTCCTGCAAGTACATCTTGGCATAATGCCTTAAAGGGTGGTTTAGTAGATCATTCTTTGAATGTTTATTATAATTTAAAAAGTTTGGTTAAGAATAAACACCTTGAAGAGGTTATTCCTGAAGAAACTATTATAATTTGTAGTTTACTTCATGATCTGTCAAAAATGAACTTTTATGAAAAATCAATTAGAAATGTAAAGGTGTACTCAGATACTGGAAGTAAATATGATAATCTAGGTAGATTTGATTGGGTGTCTGAAGAAGTTTATAAAGTTGTTCATGAAAGTAAGAGATTTCAATATGGTAATCATGAAGAAAATTCTGAATTTATGATTAGATGTTTTATTCCTTTAACTCTTGAAGAATCAATTGCTATTTTACACCACCATGGTGGTAAGGGTTTTGATTCTACACAACAGAATATTTCTTATATAATGAGTAAAAATCCATTATTGACTCTATTACATGCTGCAGACATGATAAGTACTTTCGTTGATGAATCTATGTCATGAATAAATTTATAAAAGAACAATTAAAAAAATGTAAAACTAAATTACCAGATTGGAATGATAACACTACTGAACTCTTTATTTCTATAAAGTCAAGACATGGTGATATTAATCAGTCTGGTAATTTACATATAAAAATAGAAAATTATATAATAAATGAACCTTCTACTTTTACATTGTCTAGTAATTGGAATGGAGGTACTAAGCCACCAGAAAATGAGATGATTGTAGAAATAATAGATAAAGCTGGTAAAATGTACAAAGTGAAAGGTTTTGGTATAAACACTAATATAAATTGGGAAGGCTGGTTACCTGAAAAGGGGTTTGAAATATTGACATGAGTATTGATAATAAAAAAACATTAATCTGTGATATTGATGATGTTTTATGGAATATGTTACCAACATGGTGTGATGAATATAATAGAATATCAAAAAATATTGATGTTACTAAAAAGCATGTGTCTTTTAATGAATTTACCTCTTGGGATGTAAAAAAAGTATTTAACGAATATGATGCTAATATATTTTATGATTTACTTAACTATAATTTTTTTTGGGATGATGTTGTAAAAAACCAAGATAAGAATTTTATAAGAATGTCTAATGAATATATTGGCTGGTTACAAAAATATTATAATGTATATATAGCAACATCTACTAGGTACTATCAAAGTCATAAAATAGATTTATTTTTAGAATTATTCCCAAATGTAGAAGAAAGTCATTTAATGTTAATACAGCATAAATGGCTTTTAAATGCCGATATTGTTATAGACGATAGGGCAGAAACTTTATATGAATTTGATAAAAAACAAGTAAGATGTGTTAAAATAAATAAACCTTGGAATTATTGGTTTAATTGTGAGGGATATGATAATTTCAATTTAGCTGCAAAAAAATTATTAAGTGAAATGGGTGAATGATTTGAGTAGTTTAGCTGTTAAGTATAGACCACACTGCTGGGACGATGTTATAGGGCAGGATGTTATTGTTGAAATCTTAAAAACGCAGGTATTAAAAAATTCAATTAAAAATACATATATTTTTAGTGGTGCTTCAGGTTGTGGTAAAACAACAGCTGCAAGAATTTTTGCTAGTGATATAAATAATAACCAAGGAAGTCCAATAGAAATAGATGGAGCTTCTAATAATGGTGTTGATAATGTGAAGCAAATTATTAGTGAAGCATCTCATAGAAGCTTGGATAGTGTGTATAAAGTATACATAATTGATGAAGCTCACATGCTTACAACACAGGCATGGAACGCTTTTTTAAAAACTATTGAGGAATCTCCAAAATATACAGTGTTTATTTTTTGTACAACTGAACCTCAAAAGATTCCCGATACAATAAAAAATAGGTGTATGAGGTTTAATTTTACTAGAATTAAATCTGATTTAATATATTCAAGACTAGAACAAATATGTATAAATGAACATATCGAAGCTGATTCATCAGTCCTAGACTACATTAGTAGAATAAGTCATGGTGAAATGAGAAATGCAATAAGTAAATTAGAAACTTGTGTTGGATATTCTAAAAAACTGACGATAGAAAATACTTTAGAAGCATTAGGTAATTATTCTTATGATGATTACTTTGAACTTATCAATGCAGTTGTTGATGGAGATTTTATTAAATGTAATAATATAATTTCATCAATTTATACAAGTGGAATTGATATGAAAGTATTTATAATTGATTTTCTATCTTTTGTATTAGATATTATGAAATATAGCTTTAATAAGGATATTAAATGTACTAGATTACCTAATAACTATATAGATAAATTAAATTTTTCTATAGGGTTTGATTCATCTTCAAAATATTATAGTTATTATGTAGATAAATTATTAGAATTAAAAAATATGATTAAAACAGACATTGAACCTTATCAAACAATTTTAGTTATGTTTAATAGAATGTGTAAATTAGTATGATTGGACAAAGAGCATTATTTAATAGATTGAATAACTATAATATAGATAATTTTCCAATTTCAAATTTATTATTGGGTGAATTTGGGTGCGGTAAACATAGTTTTGTTAATTATGTATGTGACTTATTTAATATAGAGGTAGTAGATATATCTAATGATATATCTAATGATTTTATATTAAATTTATATGAAAATACTAATTTAGTTTCTTACATTATAGACATTAATAAATTAAGTGAAAAATCAAGATATATAAATAAAGAAAATGCACTACTAAAATTTATAGAAGAGCCTCCCTTAAATTCTTTTATTTTTGTATTAGCTGAATATGAATCTCAAGTAATTGACACCATAAAAAATAGATGTGTTGTTTGGAGATTTTCCTCATATACATTGGATGAACTTAAAAAATTTAAAAAATTTGATAATGATTCAATTTATTCAATTTTAAACACACCTGGTAAGTTAATAAACTCAAAGGATGAATTATTTTATATTGATTTATTTAATCTATGTGTCAAAATAATAGACAAGATAAATAAAGCTAATATATCAAATACCCTATCTTTAGATAGATATTTAGAAACTTATGATTTGGATTTATTTTTAAAAACATTACGACAAGTTCTTTATAATAAATGTTGTTGTGCATATACAAATAAGTTATTTGATGAGTACTGTTTAATAAGTACATTTATAGAAAAATCACATCAATTAGGTATTTCTAAAAAACAAATGTTTGATAACCTATTATTAGAATTAAGGTGTATCAATGATTGAATTAAAAGAATTAAAACAAAAAATAGAACAAAACAATTTAGATACATATTTTATAATATTTAAATGTGATAAGAACAGTGAATTTATACCACATCAATATGCTTTAGAATTCTGTAAAAATAACAACTCTGAAATTATACATATTGATTCTAAGGATGAAATACCTCATACAAATTTATTTAGTTTTGTAAAAAATAATAACTTAACAATTTACAAAATTGAATCTTTAAATGAGGATCTTATGGTAGACTCTGAGGAAATAGCATCCAATAGGGTATGGGTAATATGTAATAAAATAACTTCTAAATATAAAAATATTTATGAACAAAGTATTGTAGAAGTTCCAAAGTTACAAGATTGGCAAATAAAAGATTTTATAACATCTAGATGTGGAGAACTGTCTGAGAATGAAGTTAATGAACTTTTTTCACATTATAAATCTAATTTATTTAGGCTTAATAATGAATTAGATAAAATAGAATTATTAGGTGATAATAAATATGAATACATGAAAGAACAATTATATGTAGATGTTAGCAACTATAATGTATTTGATATTGTTAATTGCATCATTAAAAGAGACATTGTAACTATGTCTAATTTGTATAATAATATTGATAATATTGATGTAGAGCCATTTGGTTTATTAACATTGTTAATAAATAACTTTAGGCATGTAATAGATGTTCAATTATCAAGAAATCCAACAGCAGAGTCAGTTGGTGTGACTGGTAAACAATTTTGGGCTATAAAAAATTATTCCTGTGGTCATTATAATAAGAACGAATTAATCTATATATTTAAGTTTCTCAATAGTGTTGATTGTAAAATAAAATCAGGTGAATTAGATATTTCTATATTAATTGATTATATTATATGTAAGATTTTATCTTTGTGAGGTATATATGAAAATAGGCATTGTTGGCGATGTGCATTGGTCTAAATATTCTTCTATAATACGGAGTAGAGGGGTTAAATATTCTACTAGATTAGAAAATTGTATAAAATCTGTTAATTGGGCTGAGGATTATTTAGAACAAGTTGGTTGTGACCTAATAGTGTATTTGGGTGATTTTTTTGACTCAAACTCACTTAGTGCTGAAGAATTGTCCGCATTAAATGATATATCATGGAATAAACTACGTCATATATTTTTAGTAGGAAATCATGAAATGGCTTTAAATGATTTGTCATTTAGTTCTGAGCATGTGTTTAATTTATGTAAAAACAGTGAAGTAATAGATAGACCTACTATGGAATATACTCCAGAAGTAAATTTAAGTTTTATTCCATATATATTAGATTATAATAGAGAAAATTTATCTAAGTATGTTATTGATGAAAATGCAATTGTATTTTCCCATAATGATATAAAAGGAATACAGCTAGGTAAAATTATTTCAAATTCTGGGTTTGAAATACAAGAAATAGAATCGAGTTGTAAGCTTTTTATAAATGGTCATTTACATAATGGTGGTTCTGTTACTGATAAAATTATAAATATAGGAAATTTAACTGGGCAAAATTTTTCAGAAGATGCAACTAAATATGAGCATAGAATAGCAGTTTTAGATACAGTTACTCTTTCTATAGATTATATAAAAAATCCTCATGCTTTTAATTTTGTTAAGTTTGATTCAAGTTCTAATTCTGTTGAAGAGATTAAACATTGTTTAAAAAATATTACAAATGTTGTTTGTACAATAAAAATAAATGAAGATGAAAAGGATAAATTTTCATTTATAAATGAAAATACATTATTAAGTAGATTTATAATAAAACCTAATACAGTTCATAATACTTCTAATGAAAAAGCATATGAATCTTTATCAGTAAATCATTTAGAAAAATTTAAGGAATATATACTTAATGAATTAGGTAATAGTGATTCTGTTGTTGAAGAAATAATGCATATAATTAATTGAGGTTTACATGTCTAATATATATTTTAAAAAAATAAAAATTGAAAATTTTATGTCTTATGAATTTGCAGAGATGTATTTAAATAAACCTGGATATATATTTGTTAGAGGTGAAAATAGGAATCCTGAAGATTCTGCTAGTTCAAATGGTTGTGGTAAATCTACAATATTTAATGCCATTTCTTGGGTATTAACAGGAAAAACTACATCTGGGGTGTCAGATGTAAGCAATATATATACAACAGGTGTTACAAGTGTTGAATTGGACTTTGAATGTAATTCAAGTGAATATAAAATAATAAGAACAAAAAATCCATCAAATTTAAAAATTTATATTGATGATGTTAATAAGTCTGGTAAAGGTGTTAGAGACTCTGAAAAACTTTTAAAAGAATATTTACCAGATGTTACAGATTATTTATTAAATTCAGTTATTATACTTGGGCAAGGACTACCACAAAGGTTTACAAATAACACACCCTCAGGTAGAAAAGAAGTGCTAGAATTGTTATCAAAATCTGATTTCATGATTGATGACATAAAGCAAAGGCTCATCACAAGAAAAGAAATTTTATCCAACAACCTAAGAGAAAAAGAGGATAATTTATTAAAAAATAAAAACACATACGAACTATTAGTATCTAGGATGAATGATATTGATGTAAAATTAAAAAATTT
>Ga0247608_10007350_pt1 | contig 11312 bp, 20 predicted proteins | sample 176DNAGHGlowgp2_FD_193490 | JGI IMG/M metagenome (GOLD analysis project Ga0247608, IMG submission 193490) | Sheep rumen microbial communities from Palmerston North, Manawatu-Wanganui, New Zealand - 1766 DNA GHGlow gp2 | ecosystem: Host-associated > Mammals > Digestive system > Stomach > Rumen ... | reverse complement strand
ACAGAAACGATATCAATTCTTTTCTAAAGGGGGTATAAAATGGACTGATTGGTTTGATACTCTTAAAAGAGATGATGAACTAGATACTTTAAATGTTACTCAAAAGTGGCAATTTAAAAGAAAATTGTTAAATGAATTTAGACTAAAACTATGAATGTATATATAATTGAAGTAAATAATCAAGTAGCAGGTAAAGCTTTAGTTGCTGCAAATGATTCTAATGAAGCTGGAAGAATATTTAATGACCATTATGGATATGCTACAAATAATCCTATAAAAGATTGGAATTGTATTATTTCCTTATCTGATGTTCTTCAAACTAATGTAAATACTCCTCAAGTTTTACTTGATTGTATTTATTAAATGATTGGAATATGGTGTAATGGTAGCACAGAAGATTTTGGTTCTTCTAGTACAAGTTCGAGTCTTGTTATTCCAGCGATAAGTATATATCATCAATACTATGATTCCCGTGATGACGAAAGATTACTTATCTCTACCACAGATATTGATAATAAATAAGTTTTAATACTAGTTAAGAAAACTATAATAAAAATCAAGATTCTGCAACTCTGGATAGACTTATTTACCCTAAAGATTATAATTGAGTTGATTATAGTAAAACTGATATGTCCTAGAGATGAACGAAACATATTAAAAAGAGCTAGTTTAAGTAACGGTTGCAAACGGAATGGCTTTCATGCTCTTATTTTTTAATAATAAACTAATAATTATGATTACAGAAAATAAACTTAATACAGCTGCAAAAGCTTATGCTCATGGCTGGAATGTAGATAATGGCACTAGAAAAATAATTATTGAAGCTTATAAAAAAGGTGCTATTGATGCTTTTTATTATCTAACTAAAACTATTAATAAAATGGCAGAAAACAATAAACTTTAAACAAATATTGAAAATGATTAGTTATGGACTACGAAAAGAAATATAAAGAAGCTCTTGAAAGAGCTAAGAATTTACATAAGGATGCCATTGACATGGGTGAGAATATTCGTGCAAAACAATGTGAGATTATCTTTCCTGAATTAAAGAAAGAACCAAAGTTTAAGATTGGTGATTGGATTTTATATAGTGGAGACCATTATGAGGGTGTTCGTCATATAACAAAAATTGATGAAAATGGATATTATATTGAAAGAAATGGATTACCTCATGGCATTATCCCATTTAATCATGAAATATGTATGAGACACTGGACTATCCAAGATGCAAAGGATGGTGATGTGCTTGCAACTGACAATGGTAGTTTTTTTATTTATGCTAAAATTTTATACAATAAACCTTATGCGTATTGTGGAGTAGATAAGTTTGGTGTTTTTAAGGATAACTGTTTAGAACACGACTGGTCAAATAGTGTAGATAATATACACCCTGCAACTAAAGAACAATGTGACCTCTTATTCCAAAAGATGAAAGAAGCAGGATATGAGTGGGATGCGGAGAAGAAAGAGTTGAAGAAAATCCACAATGCATTAGAAGAATGTGAAATAAAAAATATAGAACATGGCAAATACTATTATTGTATTAAAGATTACTTCTGTGGTGGCAGAAAACAAGCATCTAAAGGTGATGTTGTTCAGGCATTAAGAGGTATGAGTATGATGGCTCTTGGTGTAAAAGCCAATGAATATTTTATTCCTGTTAATACAATTAAACAAATGTCTACTTGGAGTGAAGATGATGAAGAAAAACTAAATCAGTTACATAAACTTATTGTAAAAAAGGCGTATGAAGAATATGAAATTGATACTGAGGATGAAACTCTTTATGGCAAATGGCTTAAATTAGATAATTGGCTCAAATCACTCAAACCTCAAACTCAGTGGAAACCAAGTGAAGAACAAATACAGGCTCTTGAATATCAAGTTCATTCAACTTATCAAGGCTCTTGGCAATATAAGGCATCAAAGAAATTATTGGAACAACTTAAAAAGTTATAGCTATGAAAGCACCAGAGAAGATTTATCGTACAACAACATACCTTAATAACAAAGGTGGGCAAACAGTATGGAAGAAACAGCCTGTAGCAGGTGCAGAAAATATTGAATACACTCGCACTAACACCTTTATTGAAAAGGCTTGTGATATATATTGTAAAGTTTGCGGACACTATGCACATACTACACCTAATCACATTTGTAGGCAAGATTGTGATTATTTTATTAAGTTTAGAAAATATATGAAAGGAGAGTAACATGAAACTGATTGACAAAGACAAAGTAATATCAATACTATCAAGTAATATAACACATATAAAACTTGATATGAAATGTGGTTTTCTTGAGGAAAGGAAAGGAAATGAAAAGATACTTGTCTTTAAACATATTATTTCTTTTGTTAATACTCTTGAAGTAAAAGATGTTGACTTGGAAAAAGAAAGTTTAAAATGGTTAGAAGAACATCAAGGTCGTGTTTTCAGTTGTATTGATTTTGCTAAACATTTCTTTGAACTTGGTCTTAATGCACAGAAAGGAGAATAACTATGACACAAGAGGATAAAGAACTACTATTAAAAGACCTTTGTGCAAGGTTGCCTTATGGTGTTATTGTTCGTCTTGATTATAGAGATGGAACAGTGGTAACAAGAGAAATGGGTTTAGGTAGCCTTCATGATATAATGTTTGATAATGCAGAAAGTAAACCATATCTTCGTCCAATGTCAAGTATGACTGATGAAGAATTGAAAGAATTTATTTCAATTCATGAAAATGTACTTGTTGCTAGTAAAAATAAGTACACCATAATTCTAAGTCTTGACGCTACAGATTGGCTTAATGCTCATCATTTTGATTATCGCGGATTAATTGAAAAAGGTCTTGCTATTGAAGTAACTAAAGAAAATAATCCTTATAAAGATTAAAGGTATGACACAAGAAGAATGGATTAAAAAAGCAGGTGTCCATCTTCCCGAAGGTGGATATAATTTTGATACATTAGATAAATGTGTCTTTATGTTTAGAGAGGGTTATAAAAGTGCTATAAAAGATATTTGTGAATGGCTTAAAGAAAATCTACCTTATAGTTCTAAACCACCTTATCAAGTTATTGAAGATTTACGAAAAGCAATGGAGGAATAAGTTATGAAAGCAGAAGAATTAATGATTGGAGATTGGGTATATAATCATCGGTATTGGGAATGTCCCATAGTAGAAATTCATAAAAATAGTGCAATTGTAATTGCAAGACATTATGGAGAAGAAGAATTTTTATTATCTGATTTAAGACCTATTCCACTTACTACAGAAATTCTTGAAAAGAATGGGTTTATATGGGATAGCTCACCAATAAGTCAATGTTGGGAACAATATGGTTTAATTATATACCCTGTTGGTGGTGGTTATAGAATGAATTGTGGACAAAATGTTTCGTTTAATATTGATTTTGTTCACGAACTCCAACATTTATTTAAACTTTGTGGAATTGATAAAAAAATTGAATTATGATTAATAAATTGACACAAAGACATTCATATAAGAATGTTGAAGATTTTTATAAGTATACTGTAAAATGTCCTTGCTGTGAAACTATATTAAGTTTTAGTAAGGAAGATGTATATATGAGTGAAGATGATATATATATACACCATGAATATATAGATTGTCCCGAATGTGATGAGAAGATTCAACTAAGTGATGATGATTATTTTGGATATTAGAATATGACACCAGAAGAGAAACTTACTAAACTTAGGCAACTTGCAGATGCTATGTATATAACTGCACTTAATATGTCAAAAGATGCTTTAATATTACATGAAGCAATGAAAGATTATAGGAACTTTGTTATCAGTGAACTTAGTGAAAATAGAATTAAAGAAGATTGAATTATGAAAAATGATGCTATTCGTACATTTGAATATTTAAGAGTTTATGAAATAAATAATAATCTTGTTATTGGAGCAAGTCTTGAAGATGCAGTTGCGTTGTATAAACTCAAATATCCAGAAGAAGAAATTAAGACTATAAATACAATTAGAGATTCAAGTTCTTCTTCCAGTTCTCTTGCATTATTTAGTGCAACTAAAATTTAATAATGTTGCCCTGATGATGGAATAGGTAGACATGACAGACTTAAAATCTGTTCTCCATTTGGAGGTGTGGGTTCGAGTCCCATTCGGGGTACTAACTAAAATATTATAATTATGGAATTTACATTAATGAAATCTAGTGATTTGGATTTTACCGAAACTGTTGAAATAAATACTCTTGAAGATTTAAAAGAACTTCAAGATAAATACAAAATTCCAGATAATATTGGAAATTGGGAAAATCCACCACTTATTATAAATTTTAATAATAATACAATTGAAATATACGATTATTATAAAGAATAATATTATTGTTTAATTTAAATTTGTTGTAAAATGGCTAAACATGATGAAAACAAAGATGTGAGATTAGTTTCTCGTATTGCAAAAGTTAACACAGTTGAAAAAACTATTAAAGCTCCAAAAGGTACATTAATTGGTATCAGAACTTGGGGAAGAATTGATTTTCTTACTAATTTCTGTGGTTATACTTTTATTTGGGATAATTCTGCAGGTGTTGGTATAGCCACAAATGATAGTGATGCTTCTTCTAAACGTACTAAAAAACAAAAGAAAGAACATCAACTAACTGATAAGACCAAACGTAATAAGAGAAAGAACAATGACTAAAATAGTTTTAACTGGGTTTAAATTTAAACCTGTACATATTAAGAAAAATGTAGTTAAACATAGGTCTAATAGAGTTAGTAATCAATTATATTGTGTTTGTGTAAAAGAAGATGATGAGTTTAAAGCTCATGTTAATATAACTAGTGAATTAGAATTTCCTGATACATTAGTTATACCTTTTACTGAAGACAGCTATAATTTAAAAGGTAAAACTGATATTTTTACAAAAGTTCCAGATAAAAATGGAAAATATACTCGTATTTGTAGAACATCAGTTCATGGTGAACAATTTCCAAATTTAAATGAATTATACACCCCCTTTAGGGAAATGTATGTATATTCTGGATACATTGTTATTGTTGACGGACATCATGAATTTGAAGTATCTAATTTTGTAGACCATTATGTTAATGCTAATTATCTTGTTCCAAATATAAAATTAAATATAGTAAAGAATGAAGAACAATGCAAATAATATCTAATATTGGTGCAAATAATAGTAATAAAACATCAATTTCTACATTAGGTTTTACAAAAGACCAAGAAAAAGCATATAATGAACTTATAACTTTTATAAATGATGATTATAATGAAAATGATTATAAAAGAGCTTTAGTTGGTCCTGCTGGAACTGGTAAAACATATTTGGTAAAAGCTTTAATTAAAAATTGTAATCTTTCATATTCTATGATAGGACTTGCTGCTCCTACTCATAAAGCTTGTAGAGTATTACATGAAAGTATAAATTTACCAAATATTAAACCTAATACTTTACAATCTGATTTAGGTCTTAGACTTAATTTTGATGTAGAAAAATTTGATATTACTAATCCTCCTTTTGATCCTAAAGGCAGAATTAAAATTGGAGATTACAAAGTATATATAGTTGATGAAGCATCTATGATAAATAGAGGACTTACTATGTTTCTTGAGAAAACTTGTAAGTCTAATAAATGTAAAATAATATATATCGGTAGACATAATACCATTGCCGATGTAAAATTCCTCTAATTGCTGGAAACTCGTGAAGATAATAATACTACAACAGAAGATGAAAATCTAAATGTGAATGTTTGAAAAATTATTATTATATGACAATCAGCAGCGAAGACTCGTGTTAGCATTAGTGATAATGTTTAGAGTAACGTTCAACGACTATCTCGTAAGAGAGTAGGGTTTAATAATTTTTAACTAAATCCGAAACGGGGAAAATTGCGTATTTAATCCAAATTGTATATATTTGCAAAGTGAAAACAAACATATGTTTAACTTTAATAGTATTACAATTATGGAAAATAATTTTAAATTTAAAGCTGTAAAAGCACATTCAACTATTGGAAAATCTAGAGTTACTAAATCTGAAATTCCAAGTAAATATGGATATACTACAAAAGATTTAAATAGAATTTGTGTATATTCTCATACTTATGATAATGAGGAAAATCCTTTTTATATTGGACAAGGAAGATTAAGTAGAGCTTTTAATTTTCTTAGTAGAGATATTGCTTGGAAAACAAAAGTTACAGATGTTGAAAAAGTAAAAGTTAATATTTTATATATTGATATTACAATAGAAGAAAGTATTAAACTTGAAAAAGAATTAATAGCTAAATATGGCAGAATAGATAATAATACAGGTTGTCTAGTAAATGGAAATGATGGAGATACTGGTATAGGTATAAGAGGTAAAGATAATTATTTCTTTGGTAAACATTTATATGGTGTTTCTAATGGAAATTTTGGTAATAAATATGAAAGTAATCCTTTATCTATACCTGTTGTTCAAATAGATATACTTGGAAATGTTGTGAAACATTGGAATTCTGCTAGAGAAGCTGATGAATTAGGAAATTTTGATGCAGGTTGTATAAGTTCTTGTTGTAGAAAACAAAGACATATACACAAAGGCTATCAATGGATATATGAAAAAGATTATAATAGCAATAATGATTATACATATATTCCGGGAAAAACTAATTCTAGAATTTATATTTGTTTAGACATATACGGAAATTATAAGAAAACTTATTATGATAAAGACGAATTAATACATGATGGTTTTAGTCCAAAACTTGTAAATCAAGTTGCTAATGGTCTTAAAAAATCTCATGCTAATTTTGTTTTTAGAGATTTTTTTAAACTTTCCAAAGAAGATAAACAAATACTTATAGATAATAATTTAATAGAAATACGCGATTAAGATATAGTCTGGTTCTACATGAAAGTGTAGATGTTAATGTGGATGGCTCTCAACTCGCACCTGTAAATGAGAAATATAGTTCTGCTTTAAGAAATATTAAAACTTATAAACTTAATGAAATTGTAAGACAAGAAAGTGATAATCCTATTATGTATCTTCTTAATTTATTAAGATATGATATCGAACATAAGACTTTTACTTTTCTTGAATATATTTCTAAAAATAAAGAACATTTTGATTCTGATAATACAAAAGGATATAGAGTTTGTACACCTAGAGAATTTGAAGAAGTAGTTTACAATAATTTTAATGATGAAGAATTAACTCGTAATGTAGATTTTGCAAAAGTTATAGCATATACTAATTTAGCTGTTTCAGGTTGGAATAAGTTTATTAGAGGTTCTATAATAAAAGATGCAGATAAATCTGTAATTACAAAAAATGACTTAATTATTAGTTATACTACTATTGTAGATAAATTTAATAGTCCTGTCATTAAAAATTCTGAAGAATATATAATTAAAGATATTGTAAATTTTACTCATCCTAAGTATGAACTTAAAGGATTTCTTGTAAGATTTCAAGCTATTCATGGAGGACAAATAACAGCTCCACTATTTATTTTAGACCATAAAGATAATTTTACTATTCAACGTTATATAAGTATTTCAGCTAACATGATTGAAGCTGCAAAATCTGCTTCAGTTAAAATACGTAGTCAACGTTGGAGAGATTATTATGCTTTTAAAGAAAGTTGTTTACTCTTAACTAATGTTATTACAAAAGACGGTAAAAGTTTATATACTAGAGATTTAGACTATGGTTTTAGTTTAACTAGTCATAAGTCACAAGGTTCAACTTTTGATACATCTTTAGTTGATGTAAATGACATTGTCTATGATAAATTTGGACACCCTTATGGTGATGTAGAAGAGGTTAATAGACGACTTTATGTAGCTTGTAGTAGATGTAAAAATAAATTATATTTGAAGTATGGAAACTAAAAATAATAATAAAAGTCTTAGTGCTAGAATTAAACGTCGCAATAAACAAAGTTTTCGTGGTATAGGAAATCATAGTTTAACTCCAAAAGAAGTGTATCTTCCTATCAACAATGAGTTAATAAATCATACTTGGAAAGAAAGGAAAGCAAATGCTGAACAATCTAATCTTATCAATTATGGTAAAAAACATGGTTTTAAACATTGTGGTAGTAAGCCACTTAGAATACTAAGACATTATATTTAAAATTATGTGGGTGGTACAAGTGATGTGTACTGCCCACATATTATTTCCTTCCTCTACGGGGGGTTGATATTACAACTTATAATCTTATAACTATGTTTATTAGTAAAGGAATGGATGTTGAAATATTCCCTAATCTATTTAGTATAACTTTTGTAGATTTAAGAGATTATTTCAGTAAATTTGCAGATTGTGTAGATGAAAAAGGAAAGCCTATTGCATTAACTGAAAAATTATCTGTTGCAGAAATAAAAAAAAGATTAGATGAAGTTAAATCTGATATATTTTGGATTTCTGATACTGATGATAGTCAATTATTAGAAATGGTAAGTTATATAAATGCAATGGAAGCATATTATATTACCAAAACTAATGAACAAGGTCAAGTAATTCAAGTTCCTGTTAGAACTGATTTATTTGGTTTTAACAATCAAGGTTATGATGATTTAATGGTTAAAGCTTTTCTTATGTATTTTAATCGTTTTGATAAGACTAAATATCTTATTGAAAAATTAAAAGAAGTAAGTGATAAAATTATTAAAACGCAAGGAGATAGAGATGCTTTTTATGAGGACAAAGAACTTGAACTTATAAGAAAGTATAGACTTCCTTATGCTACTGTAGATTTACAACAAGTATTTGCTTTAAATTCAGCATCTGTAAATGTTGATAAAGATAGTGGAGAGAGAATTAAAATACCTAAATCTTTAAAGCAAACTTCTATAAATCTTAAATGGCATGAGCTTCTAGATTTTACTTTACCTCCTATAGACCAAGAAGAATATAATGCTTATTGGTGTAAAAAAGATAATTGTAGAAATTTATCTTTAGACCAACTTAATAAAATATATACAAATGATTTTGATAGATATATTTTGCCAAAGTATATAGAACCTATGCTATATTATAATAAAAATGATGTATTCATTGTTTGTGAAATGGCTAGACAAAAGCCAGATGAGGTAAAACTTAGATATAGTATTAGTTCTGCTTTTGGTATAAATGTACTATCCAGCGCAAGAGCAAATATAGCTGATAAACTTGTTGTTAAGTTTTATTCCGATATGAGTGGTTTACATGAAAAACAATTTATTAAGCTACGAACTGAAAGAACTAGAATGAGTTTTAATAAAGTTATATTTCCTCATATTAAGTTTAAAACTAAACAACTTCAAGATTTACTTGAAGATATGAAAAAGGTATATGTTTATCATACAAATAAAGAAGATTTTTGTAGAGAAATTGAATTTTATGGTACAACTTATACTTTAGCTTGTGGAGGTATTCACACACAAGATGTTCCTGTAATATTAGAATCAGATGATAATTATATTTATAAACATTTTGATTATAATTCATATTATCCAAGTATTGTAGTATCGTTTGACATTGCTCCAGAACATTTAAATAAAACCATTTTTGTAAAAATGGTCAAATATTTTAAAGATACGCGAGTTAAATGTAAACATACTAAAGATAGTGAAGAACTTGTAATTCCTGGTGTTCCTAATAAGATTTCAGCTGAAGCTCTTAAAATTGTTATTAATAGTATTTATGGTAAATTTGGTTCAGAGTTATTTTTCTTATATGATAGAATGGCTCAATTAAGAGTTACTATAAATGGTCAATTAATGACTATGACTTTAGTTGAAGAACTTGAACTTAATGGTATTCATGTTATTTCTGCTAACACTGATGGTATTATCATTAAACTTCCTAAAGATAAAATGGAAGTATTTGATGAAATAACTAAGCGTTGGAATGAAACTAATAAAATGGGAGCTGATAGTGAAGATTATAAAGCTTATTATGCTCGTGATGTAAATAATTATTTTGCAGTTTGGCCAGATGAAGAAATTGATGCTAAAGGTGCTCTTGACCCTAAACAATATATTAAAGACCTTAAAAAGGGATATGATATGCCTATTGTGGCTATTGCTGTTTTTAATTATCTATATCATCATATTCCTGTCATGGATACTCTCAGACAGCATAAAGACATTCTTGACTTTTGTAAAACGCAAAATGTAGGTAGACAATTTAATGTTGTATATGATACAGTTGTTGACGGAGAAAAGAAAACTATTTATAGTCAACGTCATGTAAGATTTTATGTTTCTACAAGTGGTGTAATCATAAATAAAGAACATAAAGATTTAGGTAATAGGTCTAGACTTGCATCTGGACTTCCAGTACAAATTCTTAATTCTTTAGATGATGTACCTATTGAAAAAAGAAATATAAATTATAAATATTATTATGACGAAGCTTATAAAATTATAAATCCTATTAAACTTGGAATATCTCCTAAACAAAAGGGTAATTCTAAACATGGAACTGTTAGTGGTAAAGTATTAATTAAAAAATATTCTCATCAATATCAAACATTGTTTGACGATGAACAAGAAGAATAAATTATGAAAAGTGTTGATGAACTATTTGATAATGCTATTGCTCATTGGAGAGATAAAAGATGTGTAGGTTCTTGCATAATTCCTCCTCCATTAAATGATAAATGCATTATTTTAGGAGTACTTCAGAGAATATATACACGTTCTCCTGATGCTCATGTTACAATATTTTTAGGAAATTTCAAAGATAGAATTGAAATTATTGAATTTTTAACTCAGCAAGAAAATGAAGAAAATAATGAAGAATTTAAGCAACTAATAAATAATAAAGTTCTACGTCTTTTAACTATTGATTATATTGAACGAAATGGTTCTTTTATGACACCTTATGTAACTATTGTGTATCATTGTGATAGTATAGGTAAACATTTGGAAGAGATATTAATTCGTTCAAGATTTAAGTTAGTAGTTTTAAGTAAACTTATGTCATCTGCTGAAGATATGACTAAATTATATAATTTATGTCCTCTTATAGATGATTTTAAGCAAAATGAACTAGATGAAATTCGCACTTCCACCCCCGTAGAGGAAAGATGGATTGGGATAGACATACCTGAAGATACTGAAGCATCTAAACTTCTAGCTTATTATAATGAATATATTATAACTTCTATTAGAATATTTGGTAGTCTTGATAATGTTCAACAAGCTCGTATTGGTAATACACTTTTGAATATTTCTGCTAATCAAATATGTTATAAAATAGCTTATGATAATGGCTGGAATGAAAATTTAGATATGTCAATTCAAATAAATGTTCAATTAGATGAATTGTATAAT
>Ga0247608_10007349_pt1 | contig 11312 bp, 6 predicted proteins | sample 176DNAGHGlowgp2_FD_193490 | JGI IMG/M metagenome (GOLD analysis project Ga0247608, IMG submission 193490) | Sheep rumen microbial communities from Palmerston North, Manawatu-Wanganui, New Zealand - 1766 DNA GHGlow gp2 | ecosystem: Host-associated > Mammals > Digestive system > Stomach > Rumen ... | reverse complement strand
AGCGCCATCTTCGACTCTAACCTGACCTCCATCATCACCGGTATCATCCTCTACTACTTCGGTACCGGCCCAATCCGCGGCTTCGCCACGACGCTGATCATCGGTATCCTCGTATCGTTCTTCACCGCCGTATTCCTGACCCGCGTCGTTTACACCGAGATGCACAACCGCGACAAGTGGCTGCACCTGACCTTCAAGACCAGCCTGGGCAACCGCATGTCGTTCAAGGAGCCCGTCTTCAAGTTCATGCAGAACTACAAGAAGAGCTTCGCCTTCTTCGGCGCACTGGTCATCATCTCTCTGGGCTTCGTCTTCGGCCGTGGCTTCAGCAAGAGTATCGACTTCACGGGTGGCCGCAACTTCGTCGTTACCTTCGACAAGCAGGTACAGCCCGAACAGGTGCGTGGTCTGCTGAGCGAGGCCTTCCCCGAGAGCAACACATCGGCCATCGCCATCGGTACTGATGGTCAGACCATTCGTATCTCCACCAACTATCGCATCGACGAGGACGGCCTCGAGGTGGACAGCGAACTGGAGGAAAAGCTCTTCCACACCCTGCAGGATGCAGGCCTGCTGGCCAACGACCTGGAGCTGGAGACCTTCATCAACCGCGACGTGCGCGATGGCGGTTCCATCATCTCGAGCCAGAAGGTAGGTCCTTCGGTGGCTGAGGACATCACCAACGGTGCCATGATTGCCGTAGGCCTGTCGTTCATCGCCATCTTCCTCTACATTCTGCTGCGCTTCCGCAACTGGGCATTCTCTATCGGTGCCATCACGGCTCTGGTGGTCGACATCATCGTCATCCTGGGTGCTTACGCCATGCTGTGGGGCCTGGTTCCCTTCTCTCTGGAAATCGACCAGACCTTCATCGGCGCCATCCTGACGGCTATCGGTTACTCCATCAACGATAAGGTGGTAGTCTTCGACCGTATCCGTGAGAACCTGGGTCTCTATCCCAAGCGCGACCGTCAGCTTCTGTTCAACCAGTCGTTGAACTCTACGCTGAACCGTACCGTCAACACCTCCGTCAGCACCTTCATCGTACTGGCCGTCATCTTCGTGATTGGCTTGTTCTTCAAGGGCGCCGACAGCATCATCTCGTTCTCATTCGCCATGATTCTGGGTGTTGTCTGCGGTACGTTCACCTCTATGTTCGTGGCTGCCCCCGTAGCCTATCTGGTCATGGGTCGCAAGATCGAGGAGGAAGAAGCTAAATAATACGTAAGTATATAAACAAAAAAAGGCACCGCGAAGTCTGAACTTTCGCGGTGCCTTCGTATAGTATAAAGTCGAATGCAATACCGATTTACGGCCCATACTTAGCAATCTTGCAAAGTTTAACATTATTTAACGCATTGAGACAAGTTAAAAAACACTGTTTTTTGTAACTTTGAATCGATATGGGCGCAAAAAAATGCCTTGCGCGCGAATCCTTATAATATAGATGCGTGCGCGTGGCACAGTGACGGAAAATAAGATAAACAACATTATTAACTAACCAATTTTATTAATCAATGAAAAGAAAATTACTTCTTAGTCTTGCCGTGTCGCTATTGAGCACGGTGGGCGCTTGGGCGCAGACAGACGTGACCAGCACGTATCTGACAAACGCCGATTTCTCAGCAACCACTCCCATTGACAACCATCTGTGTGGCTATGGTAAGGACATGGCCAAAAACAACACCACTTATTATGGGTTCCAGGCAGTTGACGGATGGACACCAGTAGTCCTTAGTTCTGTTTCTGACGAAGGTTACGAAGGTTCGGGTATGGGTGCTGCTGTATTTGCATACGGCTCCACTGCTGAGATGAAGGGTTACAGCAAAACCGCCCCTGCTACCGCACCTGACGGCGCTGTTGTAGGCCAGTGCTTTGGCTTCTTTGGCGTTTGGAGCTGTGGCGGTTACTACTATCAGGATGTGACCTTCCCCGCTGGTAAGTACACCTTGACCTTCCCCATCTACAACCAGAGTGGCACGCAGGCCAATACGACCTATACGGGTTTCTTCCCCACAAGTGGAACGAACCGCACTGTCGCCATCAACACCACCGTGGGCGAATGGGTGAACCAGACCGTCACCTTCACGCTTGCAGAGGAGACTGAGGGACAGATTCGCATTGGCTACGAGTCTACAGGCGGTGGTTCGGGCGCTAATCCTCATATCTTTATCGATTGCGTGAAGATAGAGTACACTGCAGCTGTTGTGAAGGATGCATTGGAGATTGCCTTGAATAAAGCCAATAAAATTAATGCCATTTTGGATAATAGCGACTTGGCTGCAGCCATCGCAACAGCACAGGGCATTTTTGACAACGCCGATGCTACGCAGGAACAGGTAAACGCCGCTGTCCCAACACTGAATGCTGCGGTTGAGGCTGCTAAATATGCTTCCATTCCTGAGGAAACTGGCGACATAACATTTATGATTGACAATGCTGATTTAAGTTCTCTTGAAGGTTGGACAGTCAGTGCTTCAAGTCAATACAACGATAAGGGTTACGGCTTGATTGGCGAATATAATGTCCGCTTCAGCCCTGCCACTGTAGACGAGACTCACTTGGCTACAGAATACTGCTTTGGCTTTGAGTGCCGCTGGCAAACGAACTTTGCTTCATACTATCAGACAACTGCCGAACTTCCTGCAGGTGGCTACAAACTGGTATACGATATCGAGAATGTTAACAATGCTACGAAAAAGGCTTCCTATGAAGATATGTGCTTCGTCCAGGTAGGTGATACCAAGTATAAGTCTGAAGCTACCGAGTGGATGGATGGCCAGAGTAGTTGGACTACTCATACCATTTCAGCAACCCTCAATGAGACTGCTCCGCTGACCATTAGTTTTGGATATGGCACGGGAAGCAATAACATTGGTGCAGATAACACACCGGCTATCTACATTAGCCACGTTAAATTAATCTACCAGAGCCCCCTCGTTGCTGCCAAGGCTGCTTACAACGAAGCTAAGGCTGCCGCAGAGGCTGCTCTCGCAAACGAAGACTATGCTGCCGTAACGGGTGATGAGAAGACCGCCCTGGAGAATGCCATCAACGCTGCCGAGCCCACCACGAAGGAAGACTATGAGGCTGCTGCCACCACGCTGAACGAGGCCGCTGCTGCCTTCAAGGCTGCCAAGGCTGCCTACGAAGGTCTGGCCAACATCAACGATGTTGCCACAGCCGTTGGTCTGGATGCCGCTGCCGCTGCAACCTCTGCTGCCGACGCCATTGCCAAGACTCAGGCTCAGAACGTAGCTATCTACAACCAGACACCCAAGGCCTATCCCTACGCTGCCAACATCGGCGACTGGACAAAGACGGGTAAGACCGAGGAGAGAAAGGGCCAGCACTGGAATGGCATTGCCGAGTCTACCTATCTGCAACCCGACCAGTGGGGTGAATCATCTGTTAGCTGGAAGCTGACGCAGGAGAAGGTGCTGCCCGCCGGTAAGTATATCCTGATGGCTACGGGCCGCAGCTCTAATGATCTTACATTAGAAATGTCTGTACTGAATGGTTCCGAAGTTCTGGGTTCTGTAGCTGAATTCCCCAAGCAGGATAAGGGCCGTGGTGTAGATGTCAACGGCGATGCCAACTTTGCTGAGGAAGGCACCTACGTCAACTACAGCGCCGACGACAACGCCGGCTGCGGTTGGGAGTGGCGCTATGTGCCCTTCACCGTCGCTTCCGAATCCACCATCACGCTTCAGGTAACCGCCACCTCTGGCACTACTCATCAGTGGGCCAGTATCACGGAGTTCCGTCTGCTGTCTGCCAAGGAGATGAACGAGCACAAACTGGCCCTCATCAAGGCCATCAACGATGCACAGGATGTTTGCGACAATGCCACCAATGTAGGTGACGAGGTATTCCAGATTCCTTCGTCTGCCCGGAACAACCTGGACGGCGCCATTTCCAAAGCCGCTGAGGTCCGTGACGACTCTGAGGTTACCGACGACGAGGCCGATGCTGCCAAGGCTGCCGTTGAGGCTGCTGTAGAGGCATTCAAGAACACCACACTGAATGCTCCTGCCGAAGGTCAGCTGTTCAACGTCATCCTGACTGCCACCGAGGCTGGTTGGCCACAGGAGAACAAGGCTATGACCTATCTCGCCAACGCCCGCACGAACCATGGTCTCTACAACATCCAGTATAAGGAAGAGCCCAACACGAACCTGGCACAGGCCTTCACCTTCACTCAGGTTGAGGGTAACAACTACAAGCTTAGCCAGATTGACGCCGACGGCGTTGCACGCTACCTCTGCACCGGTAAGACTTATGGTGGCAACGACGACCAGATTCGTACGACCACCGAGGTCGAACAGGCCATGCTGGTTAAGATTGTTCCCAGCGCCACCGAAGGCGTTTACAACCTGCTCAACGTGGCTGCCAACAAATACATCGGTTCTCAGGACGCTGGTGTGTACACAGTGGCCAGGAACATCAACTTCCTCCTCGTGGAGGCTAAGAAGCCCTCTGTAACGGTCAACACCACCGAGGCCGGTTGGGGTACCGTCATGTTCCCCTTCGCCGTGGCTGAACTGCCCGAAGGCGTGAAGGCTTACACCTGCGACGCTGTCGAGGGTTCTACCCTGACGCTCACCGAGGTTGACGCCCTGGAGGCCAACAAGCCCTACATCGTGGAGGGTGCCTGGAATGCTACCCTGACGGGCGACGCCCAGGGTACGGCCCTGACCAACACAGTAGGTCTGCTGACTGGTGTATATGCCGACACTCAGGCTCCCGTAGCCAGCTATGTACTGCAGAACCAGGGTGGCAACGTTGCCTTCTACCTGGTAGAGGACGGCGCTCAGCCCACCGCTGGTGCCAACCATGCTTACCTGACTGTTGCCAGCGGCGTGAAGGCATTCTTCCTGGGTGAGGTAGAGACTGCTATCCAGAGCCTGCAGGCTGCCGGCGAGGGTCGCGCTATCTACAACCTCAGCGGTCAGCGCGTTCAGAAGGCTCAGCGTGGCGTATACGTAGTGAACGGCAAGAAGGTCGTTGTGAAGTAATCGGCCAGGTGTATTGCCAAAAGTAATGTTCAATGATTAACTAAACACTGAAAGATTATGAAAAAGACATATATCATGCCCCAGACAGAGGTTGAAGTGATGGAACTTGAGGACGGCCTCATGCTGGAGATTTCCACTACAGGCGCTGAATCGGATTTGGATGTACTGGCTCCCGAGGATGAGAACCTCAATATCTGGAGCGACGACGACATCAGCCTCTGACTCAATTCGTAATTTCGCCTTTCAGGCATCATAAATGCTTCGGCGCGGACCCACTGGGGGTTCGCGCCGATTTGGCATAATTGATTAATTATTCTTAAAGTTTCGGACACGATGTTTGCCGAATGAATTATTCTTCATAACTTTGCAGAAGGTAAGGGGGCATAACCCTTACTATTTTGATTATGAGAATAACCATTCACTAAATATAGACTATTATGGCAAAGATTTATGACTTCAAGGCTCTGACGAGCAAAGGCAAGGAGATAGACTTCTCCGAGTTCCAGGGTAAGGTATTGCTGATTGTCAATACGGCCAGCAAGTGTGGTTTCACTCCGCAGTTTGCCGGACTGGAGGAACTGAACAAGAAATACAGAGACCGCGGGCTGGTCATCATCGGTTTCCCCTGCAACCAGTTCAAGGAGCAGGACCCCGGAAGCGACAGTCAGATTGAGGAGTTCTGCCAACTGAACTACGGCGTCACCTTCCAGATCATGAAGAAGACCGACGTGAACGGTCCGGCCGCAGAGCCCATCTTCGAATACCTCAAGACTCAGGCTCCCACCGAGGAATATCACGGACTGAAGGCCAAGGCCGCAAAGGCCCTCTTCAAGACCATCAGCACGAGTGTGGAGAAGGACAGCGACATCAAGTGGAACTTCACGAAGTTCCTGATTTCGAAGGACGGCGAAACCATCAAGCGCTATGCGCCCACCACAGAGCCGAAGGACTTTGAGAAGGACGTAGAGGCGATGCTCGGATAAGGGGAGACGGAGATATGCACAGTTTCCTGCTGTCGCTGCTGAACGTGGTCTGCGAGATGGCTCCCTACCTCTTGTTGGGATTCCTCATCGCTGGCATTCTGCACGTCTACGTTCCTCAGAACTTCTATCGGCGGTACCTGTCGAAGGACAACCGATGGTCTGTCGTCTGGGCCGCTCTGCTGGGCGTGCCCCTGCCCCTGTGTTCGTGCGGAGTCATACCCACGGCCATCGGGCTGAAGAACGAGAAGGCTTCGAAGGGAGCCATTGCCTCGTTTCTCATTGCCACGCCGCAGACAGGCATTGATTCCATACTGGCCACCTTCTCGCTCATGGGACTGGGCTTCGCCATCATCCGCCCGGCAGTGGCACTCGTCACAGGCATTTGCGGCGGACTGTTGGTGAACCGCTTTGTGCGCGACGACGAAGCCGTGGCCGATGTTGCCAGTTCGTGCCAGGTGGAGCGCGGCAACCGTCCCTGGCGCGTACTGAAGTATGCCTACTTCGACATGATTCGCGACATCGGTCTGCGCCTGCTCATCGGTCTCGTCGTGGCCGCCCTGATTCAGGTGGCCGTGCCCGACGAGTTTTTCCTCAGTTTCGGCAATCAGCCCCTGCTGCAGATGCTGGCCGTACTGGTCATTGCCGTGCCCATGTACATCTGCTCGACGGGCAGCATTCCCGTGGCTGCGGCCTTGATGATGAAAGGTCTGTCGCCGGGCGCTGCACTGGTGATGCTGATGGCCGGTCCGGCTGTCAACATGGCCTCCATACTGGTTGTGGATAAGGCCATGGGCCGCCGCTTCACCAGCATCTACCTGCTCACCATCGTTGTTGCCGCCGTTCTCTTCGGAATGTTGCTCAATGCCAGCGGACTCGAATTCTACTCCGCAAGCAGCCGAGAGGCCTGCTGCGCAGGTGCCGCAGCCCTGCCCGGCGCCTTCAAGATTGTGTGCGCCACCGTTCTGACCCTGCTAATCTGTTATGCACTGACGATGAAATTCCTCAGTCGCTTTGCCGCTAAGCCCTCGGCCCCCGACACGGTCGTCTACAGGGTCGAGGACATGCACTGCAGTCATTGCGAGGCTGCCGTAGTGCGCGCCGTGGAGCGTGTGCCGGGCGTTCAGTCTGCCACGGCCAGTGCCCCAGCCAACACCCTCACCATCCAAGGTACAGCCTCAGAAGAGGCCATCCGCACGGCAGTGGAAGACGCAGGCTACACCTTCAAAGGTCGCTAATCCGCTGCTCCAGGCATGGTTTTATACCCATCCAGGCACGGGTTTATACTCAATTTTGATTAACGAAACACTTTTCTGCCCCATCGGTGCAGTACCTAACACTAAATTTTAGGTATTGCACCGTTTTTCTTTTTGCCGTAACTTTGCACCCGGAAATTGAAAAGTGTACAAAATATGAAGGCAATATTACTCACTACGGCGTTTCTTCTGACGAACCTCTGCGCGATGGCCCAGGGGACAGGAAACCGCGAAGTGGATGGCATGACGGGAGCTTCGCCCCAAGCCGAAAAGTGCGAGGCACCGAAGAAAGACACCGAGCAGACGGAAGGCTATAAGAAGTATCGCATCGGCGGCTACGGCGAGATGGTGGCCCAGTTCAAGAACTACGGCATCAACCGCTTCAGCGGCACGTCGACCGGCAACTCCGACTTCAAGCGCAACACCATCAGCATTCCGCGTTTCGTCCTGGCCGGTGACTATCGGTTCAACCGCCACTGGAACCTTGGCGTGGAAGTGGAGTTTGAGGCAGGAGGCACAGGCACGGCCTACGAGATAGAGAACACCGAGAACGGAGAATACGAAACTGAGGTGGAAAAGGGCGGCGAGGTAGCCCTCGAACAGTTCCACCTGACTTATACCTTGAATCGCGCATTCAGCGTGCGCGTAGGACACATGATAGTGCCCGTGGGACTGACCAACACACACCACGAACCGGTCAACTTCTTCGGCACCGTGCGTCCCGAAGGCGAGACCTCCATACTGCCCAGCACCTGGCACGAGACCGGTCTGGCCGTCATGGGCGAGTTTGGCAGCAAATGGACTGCGTTCGACTACGAGGCCATGGTGGTGGCCGGACTGAATGCCAACGGATTCGACCGCAACACTTGGGTGGCCAACGGCAAGCAGGGATTCTTCGAGGTCGACAACTTCACGTCGCCCGCCTACGTGGGACGCCTCAACTATAAGGGTGTGCCGGGCCTGCGACTGGGGGCATCGTTCTACTATCTGAACAATGCCGCCGCCAACAGCGACAAACCTCACACCTACACCTTCCGGGTGCCGGTGCGCATCTGGTCGGTGGATGCTCAGTACCAGCATCGCTACTTCACGGTACGCGGAAACCTGCTGGGCGGCCATGTCGGCAACAGCAGTCAGCTGACAGCCAAGAACAACCGCCTGAGCAGCAAGTCGCCCTACACGCGACTGGCTCCGATAGCCGAAAAGGCCGTGAGCTATGGCATCGAGGCAGGTCTCAACCTGCAGGGCATGGTGCGCAATCCCAAGATGCCCGACCTCGTCCCCTTCGCCCGATACGAATACTACAACCCGCAGGAAAAGGTCATCGTGGATGCCAACAACCTGAAGGGAGCCGACCTCAGGCTGAAGACCTCGATGTGGGTGGCTGGCATCAACTACCGTCCCCTGCCCTACCTGGTCGTGAAGGCTGACTACACCAAGCGCCGCATAGGCGACGGACAGTACAAGTCGGAGAACGAGTTTGCACTGGGCGTAGCCTTCGTGGGATGGTTTGTGCAGGACAACAAGTTTGCCCGCCTGCGCAAAGCTAAGAAGAACAAATAATACATTTATAATACAATAAACAAGAACTATGAAGAAGCAACTTTTCCTGATTGGAATGCTGGCCCTGAGTCTGGGATTCACGGCCTGTGACAGTGAGGATGACAACGAAGTCAAGAAGACCATCCCCGAAGGCACCTCTGAGGTGGACATCAACGTGAACAACATCGACGTAACTGCCCAGAATGTGGCCACCTGGACACAATATGCCACGGCCGTAGCCAACCTGCTGGCCAAGGACGCCAGTGACCTGAACGAGGCATGGAGCGTGAGCTACAACGGCGGCGAGCCCTACGCCCTGACCTTCAAGAACTTCGGCGGCGAATACCAGAGTGCTGCAGCCTGCGTACAGCAGATTGTCGACGGCTGCATCGACATCGCCAGCGAAGTGGGTACTGCCAAGATTGGCGAGCCCCGCGACCTGTGGGAGGCCGGCAAGTACACCGAGGCCGTCTATGCCGTAGAGTCGTGGTACAGCTGGCACTCTATCGACGACTATTCTAACAACATACTGAGCATCCGCAACGCCTTCAACGGCTCTCGCGACAACAAGGAAGCCAAGCACTCGCTGGCCTCGTTCACCAAGAGCACCGATGCCGCTCTGTATGATAATGTAAAGGGCAAGATCGACGCTGCCTACAACGCCATCAAGAGCATGAACGCCCCCTTCCGCAGCCACATCGGCAGCAACAGCGTAGTCGTGGCCATGAATGCCTGCGCCGACTTGGTGGAGGTTCTCGAGAACGACCTGACCCGCTTTGTCAGCAACAATGCCGACAACGACGAACTGAAGTCCATCGTCAGCTCCTACGTCGACTATGTGGTATTGCCCACCTACAGCAACCTTGTCAGCAGCACCGAAGCCCTGCGCCAGTCCATCCTGGCCCTGAGCAACCAGCCCTCTACAGCCAACTTCAAGGCAGCCGCCGACCTCTGGATTGAGGCCCGCGAACCCTGGGAGACCAGCGAGGCCTTCCTCTTCGGTCCTGTGGCCGACCTGGGTCTGGACCCCAACATGGACTCTTGGCCCCTCGACGTCGATGCCATCAAGGACGTCATGCAGAGTGGCAAGATTGAGGAACTGATCAAGTGGGAAGGCGAATACGACGAAGAAAACGAAGACATCGAAGCCGTGCAGAACGTACGCGGTTTCCACACCCTGGAGTTCTTGCTGTTCAAGGACGGTAAGGCCCGCACATACTGATAAATAAAGAATGCGACACATCGGAGATAAATTTCTTTCATATACATTTTGGTGCATCGTTCTCACAGCCTTTTGGGGTTGTGAGAATGATGGCGCTATGGAGGTTCGTGACATTCGCGACATTCAGGTGCCCGACGGATTTGCCCTTTCGGCCGGCACGAGCACGGTTTTCAAGAACTCTTCCTATGCCTTCGACACCGATGCCGACTGGGTGGCCAGCATACCAGCCAATTCCAAGCGATTCACCCACGGCGACCGCCTCTACGACAATCCCATGAACTCCGGCAACGGACTGGGACCCGTCTATGCAGGCTACTCCTGCGGTTCGTGCCATCGCAATGCCGGACGCACCAAACCCGCCCTGTGGACACAGACAGGCACCGACCCCGACGGCACTCCCGTCTACGGCAGCGGACAATACGGATTCTCGTCCATGCTGGTCTATGTCACCCGCAAGAACGGGGCTTTCTTCCAGGACTACGGCCGTGTCATCCACGACCAGAGCATCATGGGCGTCACCGCCGAAGGCAAATTGGAATGCCGCTGGCACGCCCAGCAGTTTCTCTTCCCCGACGGCGAACCCTACGAACTGGTATACCCCGAGTACACCATCACCAACTGGTATAAGCCAAACTACCGCGACACCGACGAACCCATCCGCCCCGAAGACCTCTTCTGCACGGTGCGCATACCTTTGCGCCACGTGGGCATGGGCCAGATGATGGCCCTCGACCCCAACGAGATAGAGCAGTTGGCCGCACGCTCCAACTATCCCGAATACGGCATCTCGGGCCGCGCCAACTACATCATGGAACGCGGACAGTTGCGCCTGGGTCTCTCGGGCAACAAGGCACAACATGCCGACCTGACCGTCGAACTGGGCTTCTCCAGCGACATGGGCGTCACCAACAGCCGCTACCCCGAGGAGATTTGCGAGGGGCAGAGCCAGATGCAGGGCGGTTCGATGATGGGCCTGCTCTACGACCGGCTGGACATCGGCACCGAGGACATGGAGGACGTCGACTACTACCTCCACGGACTGGGCGTTCCGGCCCGCCGACTGGGTTCCGCCACCACCATGGTCACCTACAAGGGTCGCCAGATTTCGGAGCGCCAGCACATCGCCATCGGCGAACAGAAGTTCTACGAGGCCAAGTGCCATCTGTGTCACGTCACCACGCTCCACACCAAGCCTCGCGGCGCCACGCTGCTCAACGGCACCGAACTGCCCTGGCTGGGCAACCAGACCATCCACCCCTACAGCGACTACCTGCTCCACGACATGGGCTCGGAA
>Ga0247608_10007348_pt1 | contig 11313 bp, 13 predicted proteins | sample 176DNAGHGlowgp2_FD_193490 | JGI IMG/M metagenome (GOLD analysis project Ga0247608, IMG submission 193490) | Sheep rumen microbial communities from Palmerston North, Manawatu-Wanganui, New Zealand - 1766 DNA GHGlow gp2 | ecosystem: Host-associated > Mammals > Digestive system > Stomach > Rumen ... | reverse complement strand
GTATCAGATCCAGTTGGTAATTTAGCATCATCTTTTACATTAAATGCTCAAGTTATTTTAGCTGAAAAAGAATATATAAGAAAAATATCAGGTATTTTTAAAAAGGCAGGAATTGAAATTGATGGAATTATACCAATAACTCTTGCAGAAAGAAATCTTGTTCTTGACAAAAATGAACTATATGATAATGTAATGCTATTAGATATAGGAGCTGAAAATACTGATATTGGCGTATTTGAAGGAAATGTATTTAAATACACAAATACAATTCCGCTTGGACGGAGATAATATAACAAGAGATATCTCTCTTGTATTGAATATTTCTGAAGATGAAGCAGAAAAGCTTAAAAGACAATATGGATTAGCATTAAAATCTTTTATAGATAATGATAATGAAATAGTCTTAAATACATGTAAAGATGATACTAAAAACAGAATTATAAAAAGTTCAGAGCTAATTGAAATAATGGAAGCAAGAATAGAAGAAATTTTTTCTATTATAAATAAAGATATAACCAATCAGGGCTTAAAATCTAGAATTAATAATGTAATATTGACTGGACAAGGAATAATTAATATCAATAAAAGTGATGTAGCAGGAAAAATTGTACTAAATATTCCAGTGAAAATATCTACAGGAAGAGCTGTTAGTACTGTAAAGCCAGAATTTAGAACCTGTTATGCTTTAATTAGATACATAGCATTAAGACCTTTTGCAAAATCAGTATCAAGTAAAATAGATACAAATTCAAAAGAAAGTGTCTGGAATACAATATTAACAAGAGTAAAAGAATTTTTTTATTCATAAAAGAAAGAGTATGTTCATTAAGAAGAATTATTACATAAAAATAATACTAGAAGTTATTTAATTATTTGAAGTAAGAGGTAAGAAGTAAGAAATCTGACCTCCGACTTCATACCTCTTTGTATTAAAAGGGTAAATAATAATTCATTTTGAACAAAAAAGAATGAATATTTAAGAATATTTATTAAAGAAAAGGAGTAAATAATTATGATGGAATATGAAGATAATAGCAATATAACAATGATGGATGGAACTGCTACAATAAAAGTTATAGGTGTTGGAGGAGCAGGAAATAATGCTGTAAATAGAATGTTGGATTTAGGAATTAAATCAGTTGAGTTTATAGCAGTTAACACAGATAGACAAGCTTTAGCTAAATCTAAAGCTTCTACAAAAATTCAAATTGGAGAAAAAATAACAAGGGGTCTTGGAGCTGGAGCTAACCCAGATATTGGAGCACAATCTGCAGAAGAAAGCAAAACAGAGCTTTCAGAAGTTCTAAGAGGAGCAGATATGGTATTTGTTACTTGCGGAATGGGTGGTGGAACTGGAACTGGTGCAGCACCAATAGTTGCAGGATTAGCTAAAGAAATGGGAATTTTAACAATAGGTGTTGTTACAAAACCATTTACTTTTGAAGGGAAAAAACGTCTAGCTCAAGCAGAACGTGGAATAGAAGCATTAAAATCAAAGGTTGATACACTAATTGTAATTCCAAATGATAAGTTGCTTCAAATTATAGATAGAAAAACATCTATGGCAGAAGCATTTTTAATGGCAGATGATGTATTAAGACAAGGTGTACAAGGTATATCTGACTTAATTACAGTTACAGGAACAGTAAACTTAGACTTTGCAGATGTTAAAACAATAATGCTAAATACAGGTATGGCACATATGGGTACAGGACATGCATCAGGAGAAAATAAAGCTGAAGATGCTGCTAAAGAAGCAATACAAAGTCCATTATTAGAAACATCAATTGAAGGTGCAAGAGGAGTAATTATTAATATTACTGGTGGAGAAGATTTAGGATTACAAGAAGTTAATACAGCTGCAGAATTGATTCAACGCAGTGTTGATCCTGAAGCAAATATTATTTTTGGTACAGTAATAGATCCAAATATGTCTGATGAAATTAAAATAACAGTTATTGCTACAGGTTTTGATGATCCAGATACTATAAAAACACCAGGAATGGATAAAATAGGAAGTATAGGAATAAATAGTACTTCAAAGCCTTGGGAAAAGAAAACTAGTTCAATTCCGTCAAGCCAAGACTTAAGTTCTTCACAAAATGACTTAGATATTCCTTCATTTTTAAGAAAAAACAAATCTAAAAATATATAAAACAAATTCAATTGGGGTTAAATCCTCAATTGATTTTTTTTTTATAAAACTATTGTAATTTTTTTAAAAAACTATATAATAATACATATAGGAAAAGGGATGATATTTTTGGAAGAAATTATAAAAAAATTAATTGAATTTGATGAAAATGCTAAAAATAAAATAATTAGCATACAACAAAAAGAAGATAATATTGAAGAAGAAATTAGTTCAAGATTAAAAGAAGAAAAAGAAAAAATAGATAATAAATTTGTATTTAAAAAGAATAATTTAAGAGAAAAATATGATAGAATATATCAGGAAAATTGCGAAAGAATAGACAAAGAAAAACAAAAGCAAATTGAGATTATAAAGCAAAAATTTGAAATAGATGGAGACAGTTTTGTTGAGCAAATATTAAATAATATAATAAATGCATAGTGGAGGAACGAGATTGAAAATATCTTTAATAAAATATCCAAATATAAATGCAAAATTAAAGGCAATGTATGCAAATAGATTAACAAAGGAAAATATAAATGATCTAATAAAACAAAGTAATGTGAAAAATGTTGTATTAATGCTAAAAAACAAAAGTGATTTATTTAAAAACACACAGGAAAATATAGATAGATTAGAAATTGAAAAATTATTAGATGAAAGCTTATTGAATGATATATTAAAAATAAAAAAGCTTCTTAATAAATCAGATAATGCTTTATTTGATATATTTTTAAGACAATATGAAATAAAATGTGTTAAAAGTATCCTAAGAAAATTGTATTCAGATGATAAAACAGATGATATAATAGTGCAAAATGTAAAAATGTGGACTTTACAATTGTTTAATGAAATTAAAGGAATTGAAACAATTGAAAATTTTGAAGACTTTTTTAAAGCAATTAAAAGAATGGGATATTATAGTTTTATAAAAAAATATCAAAACAATGAAAATATCAACATTTTTGAAATAGAAAATGAAATAGACAAATTATATTTTGAAAATCTCTATGATAAAGTTAAATCAAATAATAATCTTAAAAAGATAATAGGTTCTGAAATTGATTTATTAAATATTGAATGGATAATTAGAATAAAAAGATTTTATAATTTCGATAAACAAAGGCTATTTCAAGTATTAATAGATAGATATTATAAGATTAAACCAAATCAATTAAAGGATATAATAAATGCTAATTCTTTTGATAAAATAAAAACTATTCTAAGTAAAACAGTTTATAAAAATGTGTTTATTTCAGAAACTGATTTTGAAAATAATGCAGATAGATTTTTATATCAAATTAATTATAAAGTATTTAAAGAAGATGTGTTATCTATTGCTTATATATTTGCGTATATTAATTTGGTAGATTATGAAAATAATGATATTATAAATGTGATAGAAGGAATTAGATATAATTTGGATAAAGGCGAAATTATTAAAAGACTAGCAAGGTGAAAAAATAAAACTAAACAAATTACATAAGAAAGGATAAGGTAAAATGGCAATTGAAAAAATGAAATTGCTTGGAATAAAAGGAGACAGTAAGATTTTAGACGAATTTCTTGCTAATTGTTTATTTCAAAGTGATGTACAAATAGAAGATGCCAAGAAGATATACAATAAAGGATGGAAAATTGAATATTTTGAATATAATTACAAAATTAAAGAAACACTTAAAAAATGCGAAAATCTTCTAAATAAACTTGGAATTCAATATACAAAAGATTATTCAATGAATCTACTTGAAAATAGTATAGAACATATTTCAAATAAAATTGATAAAATTGAACCATCTTATGAAGAATGTTTAAAAATAATTGAAAATAATGAAAAGGAAAATCAAGAATACAAGAAGACTTATAAAGAAATTTCAAAATTACAAGAGCTAGATATAGATATAAAAAAACTATATGACTTAGAATATGTTAAATTTAGATATGGAAGTATACCAAAGAAAAATTTGGAAGAAATAAAAAAACAAATAGATAATCTCAATGCAATTATGTTTGAAATAAGACAGGAAAATGACATAGTTTGGATTATGTATTTTACAACTGAAAAGTATGTTGGAAATATTGATGGTTTGTTTAATATTCAAAAATTTGAAAGAAGATTACTACCTAATGATTTAGTTCAAACACCAAGAGAATATCTTAAAAAACTAAGAGATAAAATTAGTCAAAGAGACTTTAGTACAAATGAAATAAATCAAAAAATAGAAAGAATTAAAAGAACTGCTGAAACTGAAGTTTTAGGGTATTATAGAGAATTACAAACCTACGATAAAATAAACACAATAAAAAAATACATTGTTCATGATCAAAATAATACATTTTATGTAGTTGTATGGGTACCTGAAACAGAATTACATCAGTTTGAAAATAAACTTAAACAAGTTGAAGGAATAGATTATGTTATAAAAGATGACGAAAATCCACCAACAAAACTTGTAAATAATAGACTAATAAGGCCTTTTGAATATTTAGTAAAAATGTATGGTATGCCAAAAAAAGGTGAGCTTGACCCTACATGGTTTGTTGCATTAACAACATTTATAATGTTTGGTTTTATGTTTGGAGATGTTGGTCATGGAATGATATTTTTATTAGTACGGAATTATTTTATTATTAAGAAAACAAAAAGTTTATGGAGCAATACTTGCATCTGGTGGAATTTCCTCCATAATTTTTGGAATGCTTTATGGAAGTGTATTTGGGAAGGAAGACATAATAAAACCAATATTGATTAGCCCAATGAATAGTATTAATACAATGCTTCTTTATGGTATAATTGTTGGAACATTTTTTATATTTATTGCTATGATTTTAAATGTTATAAATGGAATTAAGAATAAAGATTATAAAAGAATATTCTTAGACCAAAATGGGATTGTTGGAATTGGATTATATACATTTATATTAGCATGTGTTGGATATTTTTATTTAAAAGGACAAATGATAGTTTCTTTAAATACTGCCATTATAGTATCTTTGGTTTTAGTACTTATATTACTATTTAATGATAAAATAATGAACCTTATACAAAAAAAGAAAAAATCAGAATCAACACCTTTTGTAGAAAAAATCTTTGAAATAATAGAAATGTTACTTTCATTTTTAAGTAATACTATTTCATTTTTAAGATTAGCAGCTTTTGCAATTAACCATGCAGGATTATGTATGGCCGTATATTTATTAGCTGATATGTCAAGTGGGGCAGGCAACTTTTTAATAGCATTTATCGGAAATGTAGTAGTTATAGTACTTGAAGGTTTAATAGTGGGTATTCAAACACTAAGGTTAGAATACTACGAATTATTTAGTAGATTTTATGATGGAAGCGGAGAAGAATACAAATCGTTGAAAAACCAGTTGTCAATGGGGACGGACCTTTTTGACAACTAGAGGTTGGAATTGAGAAGTGAGAAATAAGAATTTCACCTCTCACATCCCACCTTTAATTTCAAGATTAATATTTATGGAGGATAAAAAAATGTCAAAAAAAATAATGATATTAGTAATTTTAATTTTTATAGGAGTAGTTTTAATAACAACAGGAGTATATGCTGTAAATGAAGTGGTTTCAAGTAATAGTAATACACAAGTTGCACAAAATGAAGAAACAAAAAGTTCATCTGGATTAGGTTTAATTGCTGCAGCATTAGCAATAGGTTTATCTGCAATAGGTTCAGGAATTGCAGTTGCAGTTGTTGCTTCAAGCGCAGTTGGTGCAATAAGTGAAAATCCAAGTTTACTTGGAAAAACAGTAATATTTGCAGGTCTTGCAGAAGGAATTGCAATATATGGCCTAATTATTGCTATTATGATAATTAGCAAAGTTTAGTCTGCCAATGGGGACGGTTCTCTTTGGCAATTATTATAAAAAAGCTGTCAAAGGAAACCGTCCCTATTGGCTTATGAAAATATTTTGTATTACAGATGATCAGGAATTGGAAGTAGGGTTAAAACTCGCTGGATGTGAAGCTATAACTTTAAAAGAAAATAGTGAAATTGAGAAAAAAATTGATGAAGTTATAAAAAACGCCAATATTGGAATACTTGTAATAAATAAAAGCATATATACTAGATTAAAGGAGAAAATTGACAAAATAAGATTGATTACCAAACTACCACTTATAACAATAATTTAGTAGAAAATGGATGCCAATGGTGACTGTCAATGGGGACGGTTCTCTTTGGCAATTGTCAATGGGGACGGTTCTCTTTGGCAATTATTATAAAAAAGCTGTCAAAGAGAACCGTCCCTATTGACAGAAAGGATTATTAGAATGAATATCGAAGAAAAACTAATTGATTTCAAAAATAGTGTAGAAGAATTGTCAAATAAAGATTACATAGAGATAAAGAAAAAAGTAGAAGATGAAATAAATGATTCAATAGTGCAAGAAATTAATAAATATGAAGAAAAAAAACAAGCAAGCTATGAAAAAAATGCGCAAACTATGGAAAAAGATTGCAATAAAAAGATATACAATTTTGAAATAGAGTGTAAGAAAAAAATTATACAAGAAGAGAAAAAAATAAAACAGAAAATCAAAGAAAGATGTATTGAGAAACTGAAAGAATTTGTAAATCAAGAACAATATAAAAGTTATTTGATAAATAATATTCAAGCAACTTTTAACATAATTGAGAATAAAAATTCAATAGATATTTATTTAACAAAAAATGATATTGAAAAATTTGGAGATGAAATTAGAATTAATTATGCTTCAAATTTAATTGAAATGCCTGAAAGTAATATAGGCGGATGTATTGTTGCGAATGAATCACAAGGGATATTTATAGATAATACATTATTGAATTTATTGAATGAAACTATTATTTAAAAAATGAGGAAGGAAGTTGGAGGTTTGAAGTATGAGGTAGGAAGTCGGAGGTATGAAATCCGACATCTTACCTCCAACCTCGACAAAATTTTTATAAATTATTTGTAATAATTAATAAGGAGATAATTAACATGCAGATGAAACAAATTATTTCGATAGACGGACCGGTAATACTAGCAAAAGGCGACGGCGATTTTGCAATGCATGATATAGTGCATATATCTAGTAAAAAAATATTAGGTGAAGTTATTAAACTAAATAAAGATATTGCAACAATACAAAGCTATGAGGACACAACCGGCCTTAAAATAGGAGAAGAAGTCATTGGTTTAGAGGAATCTCTAAGCTTGACTTTAGGTCCTGGAATAATTAGTAATATATTTGATGGAATTGGTAGACCCTTGAAAAGTTTAAAGGATCTAGATGGAGATTTTATTCAAAGAGGTGCATCAAGTATCAGTATAGATTTAAATAAAAAATGGCATTTTATTCCAATTGTAAAAGTTGGAGATACAGTATTTTTAAATTCTATTTTAGGAGAAGTTAAAGAAACAGAATTAATCACAAATAAAATAATGTGTAGTAATAAAGGTGAAGCTACAGTCATTGAAATATCACAAGAAGGCGAATATACAGCAAATGATTGTATAGCAAAGATAAAAACTGAAGAAGGAAACATAACTGAAATAAATATGATTCAAAAATGGCCAGTTAGAAAACAAAGACCATATGATACAAGAGTAAGCTTAACAAAACCATTAATTACAGGTCAAAGAGTAATAGATAGTTTGTTTCCAATTGCAAAAGGTGGAACTGCTATGATTCCTGGCGGATTTGGAACAGGAAAAACTGTTACACAACATCAACTTGCCAAATGGTCAGATGCTGACATTATTGTATATATTGGTTGTGGAGAACGTGGAAATGAGATGACAGAAGTTTTAGAAGATTTTCCAAAACTTAATGATCCAAAATCTGGAAAGCCATTAATGCAAAGAACAGTTTTAATTGCTAATACTTCTAATATGCCAGTTGCTGCAAGAGAAGCCTCAATTTATACTGGAATTACAATTGCAGAATATTATAGAGATATGGGATACAATGTAGCAATTATGGCAGATTCTACATCAAGATGGGCTGAAGCATTAAGAGAAATATCAGGAAGACTTGAGGAAATGCCAGCAGAAGAGGGATTCCCATCATATCTACCATCAAGGTTATCAGAGTTTTATGGAAGAGCAGGTGAAGTTAAAAACTTAAATGGAACAGAAGGCTCAGTTACAATAATAGGTGCCGTTTCACCTCAAGGGTCAGATTTTTCAGAACCTGTAACCCAAAATACCAAAAGATTTGTTCATGTGTTTTGGGGATTAAGAAGAGACTTAGCATATTCAAGGCATTATCCAGCAATTGATTGGAATATTAGTTATAGTGAATATGTAGATGGACTTTCAAATTGGTACGAAGAAAATTTAGATTCAGATTTTATAGATAATAGAAAGAAAATAGTAGAGATTTTAGAGAAAGAAAATGAGTTGCAAGAAATTGCAAAAGTTGTTGGACAAGATGTGCTTTCTGATGATAAAAAGCTTACTTTAGAGGTAGCTGAAGCAATTAGAGTGGGATTTTTAAGACAAAATTCTTTTAGCGATATTGATACTTATGTACCAATAGAAAAACAATATAAAATGATACAAACTATTTTATTAATTAATGATAGAGCTTTAAAACTAATTAAAAAATCAATTCCATTATCAGAAATAAAAAAGACGGGAATATTTGATGAATATAAAGAAATAAAAAATACAATTAGAAATGAAGAGCTTGAAAAAATTGATGAAATTGATATGAAGATAAAGAATAGATTAAAAAAACTAGAAGATGAGTATAAGGAGCATATATGAAAATTAAATATATAGGTCTAGAGCAAATAAATGGGCCACTAGTATTCATAAAAACACCTAAAGATGTTTCTTTTGAAGAACAAGTTCAAATAACTCTAAAAAATGGAGAAAAAAGAACTGGAAATGTATTACGACTTGATGAAGATATAACTACAATTCAAGTATATAAAGGAACAGACGATATAAACATAAAAAATGTTCAAACTGAATTTATGGGAGAACCTTTAAAACTTAAGCTTTCACCACTTATGCTTGGTAGAGTTTTTGATGGTGCAGGCAATCCGATTGATGGATTAGGTGAGATTAATGCAAGATTAAAAAGAGATATTAATTCAAACCCAATAAATCCAATTGCAAGAAAATATCCAAGAAATTATATTCATACTGGAATATCTGCAATAGACGGATTAATGACAATAATTCGTGGTCAAAAAATTCCTATTTTTTCAGGAAGTGGTCTTAACCATAATGAACTTGCAGAAAGAATAATTAGGCAATCTAACATTACAGATGGAGATAAATTCGCAATTGTATTTGGTTTAATGGGAGCAGAGTTTGAAACAGCAGAGTTTTATAGAAAAAGTTTTGAAGAAAATGGTGTTTTATCAAAAGTTGTAATGTTTCAAAATTTATCAAATGATGCATCAGTTGAAAGAATATTAACACCAAAGGTTGCATTAACTTGTGCTGAATATTTAGCATATGATTTGGGATATCAAGTTTTAACAGTATTGACAGATATGACCTCTTATGCTGAAGCCTTAAGAGAAGTATCAACTTTAAAAGGAGAAATACCAAGTAGAAAAGGATATCCAGGTTATTTATATAGTGATTTAGCATCAATCTATGAAAGAGCAGGAATGATAGAAGATCGAAACGGCTCAATTACTCAAATACCAATTTTAACTATGCCAAATGATGATATAGCTCATCCAATTCCTGATTTAACAGGATATATTACAGAAGGGCAAATTGTTTTAGGAAGAGATTTATATCAAAAAGGAATTAATCCACCAATAGATATTTTACAGTCACTTTCAAGACTTATGAAAGATGGTATAGGAGAAGGTTATACTCGCCAAGACCATGCAGAGCTTTCAAACAAAATATTTTCAGCATATTCAAAAGTGCAGGATGCAAGAGCATTAGCTACAGTTCTAGGTGAAGCAGATTTATCTGAAATTGACAAAAAATATATAAAATTTGGTGAAGAATTTGAAAACAGATTCTTAAATCAAGGACCTTATGAAAATAGAAGTATTGATGAAACTTTGGATTTGATGGGAGAATTACTTAAAATTGTTGAGTAACTTTTTTTCATTGGGTACAGTCCCATTTTAAAAATAGGATAAGTTTTATCATAAAACAATGTGTTTACTATTTTTAAACTGGGACAGGCCCCAATGAAAAAATATTAAAGAGAGGTAGTTTGTATGGGAGCAGTATATTTACCAACAAAGAATAATTTAATAAAACTTCAAAATACTATAAAACAGAGAAAAAGTGGACAAAAACTTTTAGAAGATAAATCATTAATTCTTAAAAGAAAACTAGAAGAATATAAAACAGAAAAAGAAAAACTACAACAACAATTAAACGAAGTTTTGAAACATGCACAAGGAGCCTTAAACAAAGCAATTGTTGATGTTGGATTTGATGAATTAATTGATATTTCAAATGCAATAAAAAAAGATGATTCTATTAGTGTAAAATATTTGAGTGTGATGGGTGTTGAAATGCCATCATGTATTTATCAAGAACAAGAATTAGAACCTAATTATGGGTTATATCATACAACTGTTGAGGTTGATGAGAGTATTATTGACTTTACTAATTTGAAAAAAGTTATTATAAGACTTGCAGAAGTAGATGATTCTATTATTCAATTAAAAAAGGCAATTGAGAAAAACGAAAGAAGGTCAAAAGCCTTAAAAGAAATAATCATTCCAAAAGATGAAGATTTAGCAAGAAAAATAACAAGCACATTAGAAGAAGCAGAAAGAGAAGAGTTTACTAGATTGAAAGTTGTAAAAAATGTCTCATTTAGTAATGGGGGATGAATAAAAATTTTGTACAAATTTATAGACAAATTGGGGCAAATTGGGACCGGGTATTTTATGCACATGCAAAAAAATACCCGGTCCCAATTTGCCAACTTAACGCAGAAGAGTTGACCATTTTGTTAGAATATCTTGCAACATTGAAATTATATTGATTTTAGATACATTTTGAGCTGAAATCATATTACACTCAGAAATAGTTTCACCATTTAAACTATAAGTTACTTTACCTATTATATCGCCTTTATTTATTGGTGCTTGGATAGTATCGAGAAGTGAAATAGATTGTTCTATATTTGTATCTATATCCTTATTGATAATAGTACCACAATCATTTTCAGCAATTACATCTATAGGTGAAG
>Ga0247608_10007346_pt1 | contig 11317 bp, 6 predicted proteins | sample 176DNAGHGlowgp2_FD_193490 | JGI IMG/M metagenome (GOLD analysis project Ga0247608, IMG submission 193490) | Sheep rumen microbial communities from Palmerston North, Manawatu-Wanganui, New Zealand - 1766 DNA GHGlow gp2 | ecosystem: Host-associated > Mammals > Digestive system > Stomach > Rumen ... | reverse complement strand
ACTGCCAGAAACATGACTGAAGCAATCCAATTATGGAAAAACGGCTCCATTACGGGCAATATGAAAACAACAGGTATAAACCTAATCCGTTGCCGAACAAACGGAAGGGTTGCAAAAGTTCACACAAATTACTAAACTAAAAATGGGGATGATGATAGGGGTATCATCAAAAGGGAGTGTCAAATGCACAACAAGATCATCAATGCCCTAGCCTTAACCGGTATTTTCGCACTGGTAGGCTGTTCAGACAATTCTTCAGACCCGACAGATCTGCTCGGGAACCTGGATAACCCAGAAATTTCTTCTAACTCCGAAGGTGAAGAAATCCCACCCGCCGGAGAACCCGATATTACCAGTTCGGAGACCTCTACCCTACCCGGCGAAAGTTCTCCTTCCGGAGAAAATACACCGCCAGAAGGTTTATCTTCGGCTACAGGCGAAACTACCGAACCGGATAATACCACATCTTCGGACAGCGGTTCACAACAAGCCATCTCATCTGAATCCGCCCAGGAGCAGACTTATGCCTTTGGGTACGCTTTGGGGAACGCTCCCCGCAAGAGTAAGGGATGCGGCAAGGATCCTGTGCTTAAAGGAACTGAGTGGTATCAATGTCAAAAGAAAACAAGTGATGCCTGGCCAAATGCAGATGTAGACTGCAGCGCCCAGTTGTTTAGTATCAACGTGAATGGCGAAAAGCGTATTTTTTATGTAACCTTCCCCGAAAACTACGATAAGAACAAGCCTTACAAACTCCTTTTTGCACACCACTGCATGGGTAGTGATGCAAACCACATGGCGACTTGGGTTAGTGCGGACCGAGACCATCTTTCTCCCTATTATGCGCAAAAAGCCCAAGACAAAGAAGGAAATTATATTTTCGTATCCCCGGAAGGTAATACCGACGGCATGCCTTGGAGTATGTTTAGCGACAAAGACCACAGGTTTTTTAGTGACATGCTGACATATCTCGAGGACAACTACTGTATCGATACAACGCGCGTGTTTGCAACAGGCTTCAGTTTTGGCGCTATGTTTACAAACTCTCTTTCTTGGGAATTCCAGAGCCGAATTCGTGCCGTAGCCGTTTATGCAACGGCAATATTCAACATCTACTTGCCAAAGGATGGAGTTGATAGAAGTCATTCCCCAATAGCGTGGATGGGTGTTCATGGCAAACAGGATGGCACGTGTCCTTACTTGACCAACAATAGGGGGCCAGGAGCACGCGATGGTGCCCTTGTGGAGATTCTAAAAAACAACAGTGCAGAGGGAAAGAAAGCAGAAGAGGAAGCTCCCGAAGAATTCAACGGCTGGGGCAATGGTCATGTTTGCTATGACTTTAAGGATGTGGACCCCCGCTTCCCGGTAAAATGGTGTAGCCATAATGGAGATCATCAATGGTCCGCAACGGACGATGGTGACCACTCCCACTCCTGGGTCCCGCAGACAGTTCACGAATTCTTCGAGCAATTCTAATTATCGTGTCAAAAGCACGCTTTTTAGTCAAAAATGGAGTAATTCATGGATATCAAGAAATTTTCGGATTTTCTTGCCATTGCATCCTGGGTGGTTGGCGGAGTTTTGATGTTTACTTCGATGTCAAACGCGGCTCCCGACCCCAACTTCCATATCTACATTGCCTACGGGCAGAGCAACATGGCTGGCGCAGGCGATATTCGGAATGGAATTGACAATGTGGAGCACCCGCGCTACAAAATGTTCGCCACAACGGGGTGCGCAGGGCTTGGCCGCCCGACCTTGTACGAGGTCTACCCCGCTATTCCCCCGATGTTCCACTGTGGCGAAGGACTTTCGGTAGCCGACTGGTTTGGTCGCGCCATGGCGGATGCCCTCCCCGATGTAACGGTCGGCATTATTCCCGTTGCTGTAGGTGGAACGAAGATTGAACTATTTGATAAAGACAAATACGCCCAATATTTAAATTCCCTACCTCTCCCAAACGATCAATACTTGATTAATTGGGCCAAGGATTATGGCTCCGACGGCAATGCACACGCCCGTATTGTGGAAACCGCCAAAAAAGCCATGGAATTGGGAGTTATCAAGGGCTTCATCTTCCACCAAGGCGAATCCGGCTCCATGAATGGCAACAACTGGCAAGCCGAAGTCAAAAAGACCCGTGATGACATTCTAGAAGCCTTGGGGCTAAGTTCCGACACGGTTCCGTTCCTTGCCGGGGGACTAGAGGAACAAGACGCAGGCGGATGCTGCTGGTCCTTTTCAAGGAACAATATCAAGACTCTCCCCAACGTGATGGACAATACTTATTTCGTGAGTTCCGACGGACTTTCAGGTAACGGCAAAGACTCCTACCACTTCAGCAGTGCATCATACCAGGAGTTTGGAAAGCGCTATGCCGATGAAATGCTCAAGCACATAAAACTCGGCCCAGTTGTTCTTGTACCACGTACTCCCTATGGCGAAAACGTCGTCAATATTCCTGGTAAAATCGAGGCCGAAAATTTCGATGTTCCAGGCACGGGAGCTGCAAACAAAACCTTCAGTGATACGGATTCGGAAAACCGGGGAAAAAGCACCTACCGTGCAGACGACGCCCCATCTGCCGACCTTTACGACAAGGCAGCCGGAGTCATTCTTGGCTACAACCAGGATGGTGAATGGTTTGAATATTCCGTAAACATCAAGGAAGCCGGTGATTACACCATGTTCGCTTCGGTGGCGACAGACAATTCGACCTCCGGTTTTTCGCTCTCCATAGACGGGGGAACCATTGCAGAAATCCCAACAAGCGGGACCAGTTTTGATTCCTATAACCTTGTTCAGACAAACGTAACACTCCCGGAGGGCGAACATATCCTCCGCATGACAGTGACCGGTTCTTGGTTCGACATAGACTACTTCACCTTCGTCAAAGGCAAGGATGCAACGGACCCTGAAGCCTACAAAACACAAGAACCCGAATCATTTACCGCACTGAAACTAGTAAACAATGCAGAAACTACATTCTTCCTCTTTGACTTGCAAGGGAAACAGGTAGCTCGGTTCAATGCCCACGGCATGGACTCAGCAATCCGCATAGTTCAAGAAGGTATGGGAAACCTCCGCCAGGGAGTTTACCTGCTGCGCCACAAAGGGCCCGCTGCGATTCAACAAAAGATCGTATACAAAAAATAACACAAAACCCGTAACTAGACAAAATCATCCCCACATGATGTACAAAGAAGGAGACGTCATGCGGGGTATCGCCCTTGACAATTTGTCAAGGGCATTTTTGCTTTTTGGGGTCAAAACACCCTCTTTGGAGGGTATTTTTATGCTGGACAATTTATCAGAGCAGGGTGTACCCTGGTCTGGGAGAAAAAAAATGGGATGGTTTAAAGTTTTGGGCATAGCCCTTGCCAGTTCATGTGCGGTGTATGCAGTTACCGTTTCTAACCCCATAATATGGGCAGACAACCCGGATCCCGCCATTGTGCGCGTTGACGATGCCTATTACATGGTATCAACCACCATGTACTATGCGCCTGGTGTTCCTGTAATGAAATCCACCGACTTAGCGCAGTGGCGCACGGTAGGCTATGCCTACCAGACCCTCATCAATAATGACGAACAAAATCTCAACAACGGAAAAAGTGCCTATGCCAAAGGTTCCTGGGCATCCAGCATCCGTTACCACAAGGGTTACTTCTACGTTTTGACACCCTCTTACACTTCCGGAAAAACACATATCTACAAAACTGCCGATGTAGAAAACGGTCCCTGGTCCGAAGTGCAACTTCCGTACATGTACCATGATCCCTCCTTGTTTTTTGACGACGACGGAACCGCATGGGTCATTTACGGAAGCGGCAACGAAATTAAATATGTGGAACTCAATGGCGATGCATCGGGCTTAAAACAGAATGGACGAAGCGGCATTCTTGGAGGAGTAAATATTGACCAGGTAACTGGTTCCAGCAACTATTACGTGAAGCAGGAGGGGTCCCACATGGAAAAAATAGACGGGAAATACTACCTGTTTACCATTTCCTGGCCCGCAAACAGGGGACGCAGTTCTATCGTTTACCGTTCAAACAGCCTGCTTACTGGTTATGAGGGTAGATTTTTCTTGTCCGACAACGGCGTGGCACAGGGAAGCATCTTTGATACACCCGATGGCAAGTGGTATACGTTACTGTTCCGCGATTCCGGCCCCGTAGGGCGCATTCCCCACCTGGTTCCCACAGTCTGGAAGGATGGCTGGCCGGAACCGGCTAGCGGGACCAACAAAGCTCCTGCAACCCTGGAATTGCCAGAATCCCCGTTGCCTGGCTACGGCATGGTCACCTCTGACGACTTTGATAGCGAAGATTTGCCTCTGGAGTGGCAGTGGAACCACAATTCTGACAACAAAAACTGGAGCCTCACTGCAAATCCCGGACACCTCCGCATTACCACAGGCCGTACCGATGCAAGTGTTTTAAAAGCAAAGAACACCCTGACCCAGCGCACTTTTGGACCCAAGTGCTCCGGCCGTATTTCTTTGGACGGAAGCGGAATGAAGGATGGTGACATTGCCGGCCTTACGACCATCCAAGAGAACAGAGGTTTTGTGGGACTCGCTAAAGACGGTAGCAACTACAAGGTGGTGATGTACCAGGGCGACAAGAATGGTGACGTACAGAAAGCTAGCGAACCGATTTCTGGTTCCAAGGTTTTCCTACGCATGGATTTTGACCTACCTCTAGACAAAGGAACCGCTTCATTCTACTACAGCACCGATGGCTCTGCCTGGACAAAAATCGGTTCCGATGTTTCCCTCAATTTCAGCCTTGACTATTTCACCGGAAACCGCTTTGGCCTGTTCAATTATGCCACCAAAACGGCAGGTGGTTATGTTGATTTTGACTGGTTCAAGGTTGGCAAAGACTACAAAGATGAAATCTACTTGGAAAGCACCCAGGAACTGGTTCCCCCTACCCCCTACGGCGGCAAGGCTCTTACACTTCCCGGGCGAATCGAGGCCGAAAACTTTGACGAAGGCAAACCCTACAAGGCCTATAGCGACAACGACGGCGAAAACAAAGGCAAGGCCTACCGCGAAACCGGCGTAGACATTGTGGGATTTGGCTGCTCCGACGAGGCGAACACAACGAATTGCGAGGGATATGCCCTCGGTTACACAGCCGAAAGCGAATGGTTGCGCTACACCGTCAATTTCGAAGAAGCCGGGGAATACGACGTGCGGGTAAATATGGCAACCCCCTCCGAAAAAGCAGGAGTCAAGCTCTATATAGACGGCAAGGCCGTTACCGACGAAATTATTGCCAAACAAAACAGTGAAAATGACTGGAGTACCTATTCGGTGGTATCCGCAAAGACCTCTGAAATCGCTGCCGGCGAACACACCCTCAAACTAGAAATCGTGGGCAACAACGTGAATGTGGACTGGTTTGAAATCTGCAAGGGCGAATGCAAGACCTCAAGCATCGCACAACAGCCCCGCCTTAACGTGCAGGGGGTGCAGACCTACCGCGCGTATAGCCTGAACGGGGAATTTATGGGCAGTGTAAGTGCCGCAAGCATCCGCGAGGCGCAAACGAAAGTCCAGACGATGGTTCCACACAAGGGAGTGTATTTCATTAAATCCCAAACCGTCATGCACCGGGTGATAGTCAAATAAAGGGAGAATAAAAAAATGTTGCAAATCGTCGGAAAAATTTCGGTAGCGACAACCCTCGTCTTCTTTGGCCTTACCGCTCCGGCCATGGCCCAGTCCTATAACAATCTGGCGCTTACGCCCCCCATGGGGTGGAACAGCTGGAATGTTTTCCACGAAAACATCAACGAAAAGCAGATTCAGCAAATCGCCGACGCCATGGTCTCTTCCGGTTTGAAAGATGCGGGCTACATTTACCTGAACCTTGACGACAACTGGATGGCTAAGCACCGCGATGCAAACGGCAAACTCACCCACGACCCTGACCGTTTTTCCAGCGGAATGAAGGCCCTAGGCGACTACATTCACAGCAAGGGGCTCAAGTTTGGCATTTACGGTGACCGCGGAACCAGAACCTGCCACCATTACAACAATTCCGATCAATTTCCCGGCTCCGAAAGCGGTTCTAACGGAAGGGAAGATCTGGACGCCAAAACCTTTGCTAGCTGGGGCGTAGATTACCTCAAGTACGACAACTGCGAATCTAATCCGAACACCCAAGAAAAAGATTATACCGCCATGTCCAAGGCTCTCCTCAATTCTGGCCGCGACATCGTGTTCAGTATTTGCATGTGGGAATACAAGGAATGGATGCCTAAAATTGCCAACCTCTGGCGAACCACCTTCGATATTGGCCCCGCATGGATTTCTACTTCCTGGTACCGAGGGGTTTATCAAATTATCGATGACAACAACAAGTACTGGCAAAATGCAAAACCCGGCAACTGGAACGACCCGGACATGCTTGAAGTGGGCAACAACGGCCTTTCTTACGAAGAACAAAAGTCCCAGATGACTATGTGGTCTATTATGGCGGCCCCCATCATGATCAGTTCCGACGTCCGTAACATGAGCAACGAGGTCAAGGAACTATACCTAAACAAGGAAATGATCGCCATTAACCAAGATTCCCTGGGTGTTCAGGGCCACCGTATTTCTGACGTGGACGGCAAGCAGGTTTGGACCAAGCCCTTGCGCAGTGGTGATATTGCCGTGGCACTCCTCAACAACAATTCTTCTACCCAGACTGTTGAATGCACCTTTGCAGACCTTGGCATAGAGGGTGAAGTAGAAGTTTACGACGCCTGGCAAAAAGAGAACCTAGGGGCACGTACATCCGTTTCCGCGGAACTCCCTGCTCACGGTTCCGCGTTGCTTCGCCTGATAATCAAGCCGGTTCCCCGTAAACCGTTCAAGGGAAAAGCATTCGCCATTCCGGGCAAGATCGAGATGGAAGATTTCGACATTAACGGAGTGGGTCGGGGCAATACCACCTACAACGAAAACGATTCCGAGGACCATGGCGCCACCGAAGGAGGCTCAAGTTACCGCCCAGGTACCGGTGTGGACATTTACAAAAAGGCAACCGGTTACATTGTGGGTTACAACCAAGCTGGCGAATGGCTGGAATACTCCGTAAAGGTTGCCAAGACGGGGACATACACCATGTCCGCCGCCGTAGCTTCGGCAAACAGCACATCCAGTTTCAAACTTTCCATAGACGGTGAAGACATTACCGAAGAAATCGCCGTTCCGCAAGCCAGTTCCGGCGAAAACAACTACGATGACTACAACGAAGTTGAAGCATCCGTGAGCCTGACGGAGGGCGAACACATACTCCGCTTTACAGTAACCGGCGACTGGATGGACATTGACTACATCAAGTTCTGCACCGAAGGGCAATGCGAAGCAACTAGCGCAATCCGTCAAGCGACCCCTGCAGCGGTTCAAAACATTACCGCCCCTCGCCTATTCAAAAAAGGCAACGCCCTTTTCATCGAAAAGAATGGCAAGCGCTTCGACTTGACGGGTCACAGGATTAAGTAAATTACTTAAGTTCGAACTGTTTCAAGAAGGGCCAGCCAATGGAGCCACTGCCCTGGTCGTGTCCGTTTCCTGTGCCATTGGCTCCATTCTTGTCGGTACAAAGCACAACCTTCGCGCCACCATTGCAGTTTGAATATTCCTGGCACCCGCTGGAATTTGTGGTCGGTTTATCGGTACAGCCGTCTTTTTCGGCCCAGAACTTAAAATTATTTTCAGCTCCCAAGAAATCCAGGCCATCCCTCATAAAGCTTTCGCCACCTGCATAAGGGCAAACATTATCTTGAGTACCGCGGAACATGATCACCGAAATAGGACGCACCGGATAGCATACAGCGCTATTCGTTCTGTTCAAATCCATTGCCGCAGGAGCCACCGCGGCAAAGACATCTGACATATTGCAAGCCACATGATTACTCATGCCCCCGCCCATGGAGAAACCGGTCGCATAAATTTTCCTGGGATTGATGCAGGCGATTTCCTCGACTTTCTTAATCATTTCACGGGAAAATTTAACATCGTCATCTCTGGAGCAGCAAGGGCCCACATTCCAGCCAGCCCCCATGGGAGACACTCCATCGGTACCATCCGGGTACAGCGAAATTACCCCTTCTGGGTCCGTTTTTGACTTATAAGTCGAACCACCATAATCCGCCATTTGGCCTGCGCCTGACCCTCCGATGGGGTGATAATCCACAACCATGGGAACTGGCTTGGACCCATTATAGGCACTGGGGACATGCATAATGAATGTACGAGTTTTTCCATCCACCACCACACTCATATTGTAATCGCCCGGAGTTGCCGTTTTACCAGCGCAGGTCGTAGGAACATCGGGAGGCGTAAAGGTACCGCTCTGGCTATTGCTTGTAGGATTGGTCCCACCTGCAGAACTAGAAGATTCAACGTCTGAAGAGGCCGGATTCATGATTATAGACACACCGGTCTCATTTTCCTGGGACATCTGGTAAATAACAGCCTCGTACCCCTCTTTTTGGAAGGAGAAATTCGGCAAGGGAGCACCATCTTTAAACAAGGAGCCACTACCCGTCAGCATGTAGGAACTATTTGTGCCGTCAATGGTTATGCGTATAAACTTCACCCCGTGGGCGGACACCTTGGAAAAATCCAGGGACACATTTCCAAAAACATGGTGCTGGGAACGCTGATATACTATCTTGCCCAAGGCATCTATCGCAGACACCTTAAAAATACTTGCGTGTACATTTTCAATACTCAGCACCTGGTTCGCATAACGGACCTTCATGTCCAAATCCGCAACACCTGAAAGGACTGCAGTGTTTTCATCAATGCTGAAATGCCCCACATTGTCCGTCTTGGCACTTACACCGGCATGGTTAAAGGAGTTAATCATCACACCGGACAACGGTTCTCCCGTGCTGGACTGGACTGTTCCGGAAATGCTCCAGGCAAATGCCTGTGCGCAAAACAGCGAGGAAAATACAAAAAAACCGAAGGTTGTGCCAACGGCGCTTTTTCCACCAAACATAGACATAGAGGCTCCTTTTAATGTGTTTCCACACCCAGCCTCATTTTCCCTTGGCCTAAATATACATGCAATATGGCTTTTTATGACGTAAAAAAAAAGTTAATTGCCCCAAACAAGCTTAAAACGGCATCGCACTTTGTAAACATTTTCAAACAAACACATGGACAATTTATCCAAACCGGACACCAAAAAAGTACTATCAGTTTCAAAAAAATTAGAGTATATTATTCTATGGATGCAGTAGATTGGGCGAATCAAAGGGGAATATTATGAATTTTTCCAAAAGGATTACGCTTCTTGCATTTATTGGGCTAACTTCCATTGCCAACGCAGGCCCCGGCCTTGCTGACGGTGCCGCCAAGTTCGTAGGTAACATTACGACTTATGGTACCGTTCGTAACGACTTCGGTACCTACTGGAACCAGATTACAGCCGAAAACGAGTGCAAGTGGGCATCCATTGAAGGCACCCGCGGTCAATATAATTTTAGCGGCTGCAAAGCTGCCTATAACTGGGCCGTAAACAACGGAGGCCATTTTAAGTTCCATGCCCTGATTTGGGGGTCCCAATACCCGAATTGGCTGAATGGCATGAGCGTTGATGACACCCGAAAGGCCATTACGCAATGGTTCGACAAGGTCAAAGAAAATTTTCCCGATCTCGAAATGATCGACGTGGTAAACGAAGCAATTCGAACCGGCAACAACTCGTACCATTCTTGCTATACCACAAGCAGTGGCAAAGATTGTAAAGCCAACAATATCATGGCAGCTCTTGGTGGTGATAACAATGGCAACTATGCCTTTGTGACAAAAGCCTTTGAAATGGCACGTGAACGCTGGCCCAAGGCCATCTTGATCTACAATGATTACAACACCATTCAATACGATGTTGACAAAGGTATAAACCTCATCAACACTATCAAAAAGAATGGAGCCCCAGTCGATGCATACGGACTCCAGGCCCACGACATGATGACCCAGGGCGGTGGTCAGAATGGTACAGGCGGCGGTGGAGACTGCATGAATCTAAACACCCTGAAGAGTACAATAGAAAAAATCTGGAACCAAACCCAGATGCCCATGTTCATTTCGGAATACGACATCAACACTTCCGACGACAACACCCAAAAAAGATGCTACAAAGAGCAGATTTCCTACTTCATGGAAAACGAACATATAGCAGGCATCACCATTTGGGGTTACATTAATGGAGCAACATGGCTTTCAAATTCAGGAATTATGCAACCCCAGGGTAGCGCTTCATATCAAAACCCTAACGTGAGTGCAACCGACCGTCCTGCAATGACCTGGCTCAAGGAATACTTGGCCTCGAACAAAGGGGTCAACACCACAGGACTTGCTGGAGGAACTACTGTAGAACCCGAACCCCAAAAGCCTTTCAGGGGTACCGCATTCGATATTCTTGCAGACAGAATCGAGGCCGAAGATTTCGATATTCCGGGCGTTGGCCGCAACGAAGACGGCTCAAGCAATAATTCTTACGGTGATGCAGAATCCGAGAACCAAGGCAAGAGTACCTACCGCGAAGGTACCGGCGTAGACATCAAGGATGGTGTCGGTAGCAACCAGCATGCCATCGGATGGAACGCCACCGACGATTGGCTGGAATACACCATCAATGTCAAAGAAACCGGCGATTACACCCTGTTCGCCGCCGTGTCAGGCGAAGGCGGACAACTGAAGTTCTCCCTAGACGGCGAGGATATTGGTGACGTACTGACCGTGTCCAAGTCCAATGCCGAACCCAGCGACGAAGAAGTAGACGAATCCGTCTATGGCGATTTCTTCAAGGTAAAGACCAACGTGACGCTCCCCGCCGGAACGCATATCTTGCGCATGACCGTTGTCAAGCAGTGGTTCGACCTCGACTACTTCAACTTTGTCAAGGGCAAGGACGCCGAAGACAACGCCCCCGTTGGCACCGAAGCCATCGCAGGCAACATCCACATGGCCGCACACCATTTGGTCCAATACGACCTGATCGACATCCATGGCAAGCGCCTGGGCAGCATCAGCGCCTACACCATGGACCAGGCCATTGCCACCGCCAAAAATTGGAACACGGTGAAATCTACAGGAGTCTATTTCCTCCGCTCCAGAGCTACCGGCAAGGTCCATAGCTTGCGCATTGTCAAGTAACCAAAATTCAAATTCCCCTTCAAAAAAAGTAACCCGCCGGCATAGCCGGCGGTTCTTCATAGACGGGCATAGCCCTAGGATACTAGCAACGCGTCGCACGCGTTGACGGTTCTGACACTGGCGTTCGGTCCTTACTGG
>Ga0247608_10007342_pt1 | contig 11322 bp, 5 predicted proteins | sample 176DNAGHGlowgp2_FD_193490 | JGI IMG/M metagenome (GOLD analysis project Ga0247608, IMG submission 193490) | Sheep rumen microbial communities from Palmerston North, Manawatu-Wanganui, New Zealand - 1766 DNA GHGlow gp2 | ecosystem: Host-associated > Mammals > Digestive system > Stomach > Rumen ... | reverse complement strand
ACATTTACCATAGTAGCCGGCTGTCTGATGGCAGCTGTAGGCACTCATGCCCAGATAGTGATAGATGTAGACGCCCAACAGCGGGGACCTAAGATTAGCCCCACGCACTATGGCATCTTCTTTGAGGACATCAACCATGCTGCCGACGGCGGCATCTATGCCGAACTCATCCGTAACCGTTCGTTTGAAGACGGTGAAGGCTATGGCAAGCCTGCCACCATGGAGGCCTGGTCTACCTGTTCCTCTACCCCGGCACAGCTGGTAGCCAAGCTGATACAGCCCTCGAAGAAGGTGAAGCTGCTGAACAGCGCACAGGGCAATGCCCTGGAGCTGACCGTCAACGCCACTGCCGACAGTCCTGCCATGCTGATGAATGAGGGCTTCTGGGGCATCAATGCCGTACAGGGGCGCAGCTATCGCCTGTCGTTCTTTGCCCGGGGCAGCTACAAAGGCACCGTCCGCGCACTGCTATGCAGTAAGGACGGCAAGACGCGCTATGCTGAAACAGTGGTCAATGGTTTCCCTGTTGACAAGCAATGGACAAAATACACCGCTACCCTGCAGGCTACAGACAACAACCCGCAGGCCTGCTTTGCGCTGGTCTTCGACGGCAAGGGTGTGATAGACATCGATATGGTATCGCTCTTCCCTCCCACCTTCAAGAACAGGGAGAACGGTCTGCGCCCTGACCTGGCACAGATGCTCTACGAGATGCATCCTAAGTTCATGCGCTTCCCTGGTGGCTGCTACGTGGAGGGACAGATCTCGCCTGACAATGCCTTCCGCTGGGAGCGCACGATAGGTCCCATTGAGGAACGTCCGGGCCACTGGAACGTCAACTGGGGCTATCGAACCACCGACGGACTGGGCTTCCATGAATATCTGCAGATGGCAGAAGACCTGGGTGCCAAGCCACTTTATGTGGTCAACGTGGGACTGTGGCATGGCGGTCTGACTCCGCTGGACAGCATCCAGCCATGGATAGACGAGACACTGGCAGCCCTGGAGTATGCCAATGGCGACGTGACGACAAAGTATGGTGCGCTGCGTGCCAAGAACGGTCATCCCGCACCTTTTAACATAGAGTATCTGGAGATAGGCAACGAGAACAACCAACCCAACCAGGAGCAGCAGAGCGACCACTACTACGAGCGTTACGACCTGTTCCGCAAGGCCATATTGGCCAAGTATCCCAAGATGCAGCTCATAGGCAATGTGGCAGCATGGGGCACTGATACGCCCACCTGGGACAGTAAGTTGCCCGTCGACCTGTTGGACGAGCACTACTATCGTAACCCCGCGTGGTTTGCCGATGCCTTCCACAAGTATGACACCTACAACCGCAAGGGCCCGAAGATTTATGTCGGCGAATATGCTGTCACCAGCGGTTTCGGCAATCTGGGCAACATGAACGCCGCACTGGGCGAGGCTGTCTACATGATGGGTATGGAGAACAATTCCGACATAGTGCCCCTGAACTCCTATGCCCCCATCTTTGTCAATGAGAACGATGCCAAATGGCGTCCTGACATGATACGCTTCAGTTCGGGCCGCGTTATGGGCACGCCCTCTTACTATGTGCAGGCCCTGATGCCACAGCACATCGGCACGCAGGTGGTGAAGGTCAGCCAGCAGAATCCCTATAAGGTACAGGCCAGAACGTCTGTCACTCCCCCAAAGAGCCGCATAGGTTTTGCCACCTGGGGCACACAGGCATCGTTTACCCATCCGGAGCCGTTGCCGAAGACCGGTATGCCTGAGCTGGTGACCGGAAAGTGGCAGAAGAACAGCGACGGCAGTATCAGCCAGACCAGTACCGCCGAACAGTGTGTGGCGATATGCCGTGCACAGGTGGGCGACCACTATACTGCTAAGTTCCGTGCCCGCAAGGACGGTGGTGACGAAGGGTTCATCGTGGTCTTCAACTATACCGATGCCGGCAACTACTGTTGGGTGAACTTAGGTGGCTGGGGCAATACACAACACGGTATTGAGCGCATCAGCGGTGGCGGCAAGAGCCAGATAGAAACCAAGCCGGGAAAGATAGAGACGGGTCGATGGTATGACATTACCTTCCAGATGGCCGGTGACAGTTTGAGATGCTGGCTGGACAAGGAACTGGTGTTCGACACTGTGATGAAGGGCGATGTGCTGCCCGGCATTTTCTCCAGTGCGACCATCGACGAGCACAAGGGCGAGCTGATAGTCAAGGTGGTCAACACCCAGGCCGAAGCTACTACGGCACAGCTGAACATCAGCCACTTCACAGTCAAGCAGGCTCACCTCATCCGTCTCAGTGCCAACGACGGCATGGACGAGAACACTCTGCAACAGCCTACCAACATCTACCCCACCCACCACGAGCTGTCGCCAATAGGCAATAAGGTAGAAGTTGAGCTGCCTGCCTATTCACTAAGTATTATACGTATTAAAGAATAACAGAGAAAGTTATGCGAAGACTTCCCATTGCTTTATTACTATTATCATTCCTTACTTTGAGCCATGCACAGACCTCATGGACTGCAGACAATGGCAACGGAACATTCACCAACCCGCTGTTCTATGACGAGTTCTCCGACCCGGACATTCTTCGTGTGGGTGACGACTATTATCTGGCTGGTACTACCATGCATACCGTGCCCGGACTGGTTATCCTGCACTCGAAGGACCTGGTGAACTGGGAGAACATCAGCTACTGCTTCGACCGTTTCGACTTCAAGGACGATGCCTTCTCGCTGAGGAACCACAAGGAGATTTACGGGCAGGGCATCTGGGCTCCTTGCATTCGTTACGCTAATGGCCAGTTCTACGTCTTTAGCAACATCAACGGTAAGGGGCTGCAATGCTATACTGCCAAGGACATTCGCGGGCCGTGGAAGCACCATAACATGCAGGGGCGCATCTACGACCTCAGCGTGCTCTTCGACGACGATGGAAAGATTTATGCCATCCACGGCTATGGCGAGGTGAAGTGTACGGAGCTGAAGCCCGACATGAGTGGTCCAATAGAGGGCACTGAGCGTGTCATAATTCCTGGAGGCAGTGCTGTGGGCGAGGGGCACCACATGTACAAGATAGGTGACATGTATTACCTCATCTCCACCGACTACTATCCCAACGGACGTACGCTTTGTTCACGGTCAAAGAGCATCTGGGGACCATACGAGACCATTACCATCACTGCCGACGAGACGTTCGGCTACCATCAGGCACCACTGACGCAGGTGCCCCAAGGTGAACAATACCGCATAGGACACAACGGTACGAAGTACGGCATTCCAGATGTCAACAAGGACGCCACTGCCTGTACCAATATCCATCAGGGCGGCATCGTCGAGGACCAGAGCGGACAGTGGTGGGCAGTGCTCATGATGGACTTCCACTCTATAGGACGTACCACCACACTGGCTCCCATCACCTGGAAGGATGGCTGGCCCATGTTGGGACTGGAAGGTAACCTCGGCCGTGCTCCACGTACATGGCTGAAGCCTAACATCCCTGGTGCTGTGACTGATGCCAGCCAGAAGAAGGCTCCTTATGTGCGCTCCGACGATTTTGACGGCGACCAGCTGGGCCGTATCTGGCAGTGGAACCATAACCCAGATGACAAGCAGTGGAGCCTGAAGAACGGCCACCTGCGGCTGCAGGCACAGCCCGCCGAACAACTGATGTGGGCTCGTAACACGCTGACCCAGCGTGTCATTGGTCCGCGGAGCATTGCCTCCGTCGAGCTCTATGTGGGTGGCATGAAGGAAGGCGACGTGGCCGGACTGGGTAACATCAACGTGCCCTGCTCGTGGATTGGCATCGAGCAAGGTCACTATGGCTTGCTCCTGCGCTGTTTTGAGCAAGCAACCAACGACACCGTCACGCTGGGCATCGCGTCCTGCGACGCTCCAATTAAGAGGGTATGGCTCCGCATGGTGGGTGACTTCGACAACGACAAGGCCCACTACGAGTACTCGCTGAACGGTGAGTACTATCGCCCGTTAGGGCGCGAGATGCCCCTGTCGTATCAGCTCATCACCTTCCAGGGCTCGCGCCATGCCTTGTTCTGTTTTAACCGCGAGGGCAAGCAGGGCGGCTACGCTGAGTTCGACAACTTCACCGTAGAAGAGCCCTGTGCCGACCGTTCTCAGAATATTCCATACGGCAAGACCTTCCGCATCATCAACTTGGCCACGGGCCGTCCTGCCATAGCGCTGAAGCACGGAGTGCTACACGATCTCTCCGTACCTACGCACCCTGACCTCACCCCACAGGAAAAGGACAACGAACGGCTGACCCACTTCCGTATTATCGACAAGGGCCAGGGCAAGGTCATCCTACAATGCGAGGACGGTCGCTACGTGTGCTGCTCCGGTTTCGGTATCGCGGGTGACTTACGGCTAACCAACGACGAGAAGAAAGCAGAGGTGTTCCTATGGCAGGACTATCTGAATCACGAGTTCATGCTCATGTCAATGCGCACGCACAAGTATGTGGGCAAGAGCCCCACCACGGGCAGTCCTTATTCGATGGACTTCACCGGTGCCGACCCAGCCCGTCGTAACGGCGCCGTGTTCCGTTGGGAATGAAACACCGGTATATCGGAACATCGGAATATCGAAACATCGGTATATCGAAACATCGAGACTTGTTACGTTATAGTAAAGCCCCACTTTCCTCCGAGGAAAGTGGGACTTTACTATGGGGAAAGTAGTACTTTTATCCTACCGTGCCTTCGAGCGATACAGACAATAGCTTCTGCGCCTCGACGGCAAACTCCATGGGCAGCTTCTGCAGCACTTCCTTGGCATAGCCGTTGACGATGAGGCCAACGGCCTGTTCGGTGGGGATGCCACGCTGGTTGCAGTAGAAGAGCTGGTCTTCTGAAATCTTGCTCGTTGTGGCTTCGTGCTCAAAGACGGCACTCTCGTTGTGTACGTCCATGTAGGGGAAGGTATGTGCCCCACAGTTGCTGCCCAGCAGCAGTGAGTCGCACGACGAATAGTTTCGCGCATTGTCGGCTGTCGACGTGGCTCGTACCAGACCGCGATATGAATTCTGCGAGTGGCCGGCCGAGATGCCCTTTGAGATGATGGTCGACTTGGTGTTCTTGCCCATGTGAATCATCTTTGTGCCCGTGTCGGCCTCCTGATAGTTGTTGGTGACGGCTACCGAATAGAATTCGGCGGTGCTGTTGTCGCCGCGCAGGATGCACGAGGGGTATTTCCACGTGATGGCCGAGCCCGTCTCCACCTGTGTCCAGGAAAGCTTGGAGCCGGCGCCGCGCAGGTCGCCGCGCTTGGTCACCAGGTTCAGCACACCGCCCCGTCCCTGCTCGTCGCCGGGATACCAGTTCTGCACCGTCGAGTACTTGACCTCGGCACGGTCCATGACGATAATCTCGACGATGGCAGCATGCAGCTGGTTCTCGTCGCGCATGGGGGCTGTACATCCTTCAAGATAGCTGACGTACGAGTCGTCGTCGGCCACGATGAGTGTACGTTCAAACTGTCCGGTGTTGCGGGCATTGATGCGGAAGTAGCTGCTCAGCTCCATGGGGCAGCGCACGCCTTTGGGGATATATACAAATGAGCCGTCAGAGAATACGGCGCTGTTAAGTGCAGCAAAGAAGTTGTCGCGATAGGGGACTACGGTGCCCAGATACTGACGCACCAGGTCGCCATGCTCCTTGATGGCCTCGCCGATGGAGCAGAAGATGACGCCTTTCTCGCGCAGCTTCTCTTTGAAGGTGGTCTTCACGCTGACGGAGTCCATGATGGCGTCGACGGCGGTATTGCCGCTGAGCGCCAGGCGTTCTTCAAGGGGGATGCCCAGCTTGTCGAAAGTCTTCTCCAGTTCAGGGTCTATTTTCCCGTCGCCCTTGGGCTTTTGTGCCAATGGGTCGGCATAGTAGGAGATGGCCTGATAGTCGATCGGCGGCACATGCACATGTCCCCATCGGGGCTCTTGCTGCTCTTGCCAGTAGCGGAAGGCACGGAGACGGAAGTCAAGCATCCACTCGGGCTCACCCTTTTTAGCAGAGATGAGGCGAACGATGTCCTCGTTCAGCCCCTTCTCTATGATTTCAGTATGTACATCGGTAGTGAAGCCGAACTCGTATTTCTGCTCCGCTACCTGTTTAACAAACTCGTTGCTCATTACAGTTTCTGCTCTACCTCGATTTCAGTGAAGGTCTCGATGATGTCGCCTACCTGGATGTCGTTGAAGTTAACGAGCGAGATACCACACTCCAGTCCTGTAGCTACTTCCTTGGCGTCGTCCTTATAACGCTTCAGGGCATCGATGTTGGCAGTGTGGATGACGATACCGTCGCGCACCACACGGGCCTTGTCCTTCGAGTGTACCTTACCGTCGATGACCAAACCACCGGCCACAGTACCTACCTTCGATATCTTGAACACCTGCTTGACTTCTATCTCACCGGTGACAATCTCCTTCTTCACCTTGTCGAGCATTCCCTCCATGGTAGACTTCACCTCGTCGATGGCGTCGTAGATGATAGAGTAGGTGTTGATTTCCACACCCTCTCTCTCTGCCAGACGACGTGCATCGGCAGAGGGTCGCACCTGGAAGCCCACGATAATGGCGTCAGAGGCAGAGGCCAGCATGACGTCGTTCTCCGAAATCTGACCAACAGCCTTGGCGATGACATTCACCTGTACCTTCTCTGTCGAGAGCTTGATGAACGAGTCGCTGAGGGCTTCGATAGAACCGTCGGTATCACCCTTGACGATGATGTTCAGCTCGTGGAACTCACCCAGGGCAATGCGGTGCGAGATGTCGTCCAGACCCAGCGTCTTGGTGGTGCGCAGGCTCTGTTCGCGCTGCAGCTGTATACGCTTGTTGGCTATCTCGCGAGCCTCCTGCTCCGTCTCCATGACGTGGAATGAGTCGCCGGCAGTAGGAGCACCGTTCAGACCCAGTATGATGGCAGGCTCGGCAGGACCGGCCTTCTCGATGCGCTGGTTACGCTCGTTGAACATGGCCTTGATTTTACCCCAGGCACTGCCTGCAATGACCACGTCGCCTACCTTCAGGGTACCGTTAGACACAAGGACGGTACTGACATAGCCACGTCCCTTGTCCAGACTGGACTCGATGATGCTTCCCGTGGCCTTGCGGTTGGGGTTGGCCTTCAGGTCCAGCATCTCAGCTTCCAGAAGTACCTTCTCCAACAGCTCGTCGACGCCTAAGCCCTTCTTAGCAGAGATTTCCTGACACTGGTACTTACCGCCCCACTCCTCGACGAGCAGGTTCATATTGGCCAGGTCTTCACGTATCTTATCGGGGTTGGCGCCCGGTTTGTCTATCTTGTTGATGGCAAACACCATCGGCACGTTGGCAGCCTGGGCATGGGCAATGGCCTCCTTCGTAGTAGGCATCACCGAGTCGTCAGCAGCGATAATGATGATGGCAATATCGGTTACCTGTGCACCACGGGCACGCATGGCGGTGAAGGCCTCGTGGCCAGGAGTGTCGAGGAAGGTAATCTGGCGACCATCCTTCAGTTTGACGTTGTAGGCGCCGATGTGCTGGGTAATGCCACCAGCCTCACCGGCAATGACGTTGGTGTTGCGGATATGGTCAAGCAGCGACGTCTTACCATGGTCGACGTGACCCATCACGGTGACGATGGGGGCGCGGGATATCAGGTCGTTCTCGTCATCCTCTTCCTCGGTGATGGCGTTCTGTACCTCTGCCGAGACGTATTCTGTAGTGAAGCCGAACTCGTCGGCTACGATATTGATGGTCTCTGCGTCAAGACGTTGGTTGATACTCACCATGATGCCTATCGACATGCAGGTTCCGATGACTTGATTGACGCCGACGTTCATCATCGTTGCCAGTTCAGAGACGGTGACGAATTCCGTCAGCTTCAGCACCTTCGACTCGGCTGCCTCTGCTGCCATCTCCTCAGAGAGACGTTCCTGTACGGCGTCGCGCTTCTCCTTACGGTACTTGGCACCCTTCTTGTTCTGGTTGGACTTCGATGTCAGACGGGCCAGCGTCTCCTTCACCTGACGGGCTACTGCCTCGTCGTCCACCTCCAGAGGCTTTACGGGGCGGTTCTTCTTGTTCTTCTTGCCACCCTGTTGCTGGTTCTGCTGCTGACGGTTGTTATTCTTGTTCTTGTCGTTCTTGTTGCTGTCCTTGCTGGCCTGCTTGGCAGCAGCCTCGATATCTACCTTGCCCTGACGGATGCGCTCGCGCTTCTTACGCTCGCCGGCAGCCTTCTCCTCACGTTCCTTGCGACGCTCCTCCTTCGATTTCTTCTTGGGACGAGTGCTTTGGTTCAGCGTTGACAGGTCTATCTTGCCCAACACGTTCAGCTGTGGCGCATTCTGGGCAGCCTTCAGGTCACCAGGGGTCTTGGCCAGCGAAGTCTGCTGGGGAGTAGGTTCTTCTTCCGAAGCCTCGACAGCTGTTGTCTCGGCCGTGGCTTCCTGTTCCTCAGCCTCTTTCTCGGGTTCAGCAGCGGGTTCTGGCTCCGGGGTCTCAGGCTCTGTTATGACTGGTTCTTCCTTCTGTGGCTCGGCAGCAGTCACAGCAGGAGCTACTACTTCCTCAGCAACAACAGGCTGAGGCTCTTCCACGGGTTCCGCAGGAGCAGCGGACTTAGGCTTGTTAAGGCTCTCAAGGTCTATCTTGCCCACGGCCTTGAACTGTTGGCGGTGTTCCAGCAATTCATCGGTAGGAGCTACGGCCTTTTCCTTCTTCTCTGCCTTCTTCTCCTTGACTTTCTTTGTGAACAGCTGTTCGGCCTTGGTCTTTACAGCCTTGTCGGTGCTGAATTCACTGACCAGTGCAGCGTACTGCTCGTCGCTTATCTTGGTGTTGGGCGTGGCATCGTCCTTGACTTCGCCAAGCTCAATCCTTTTCTTTAGGAATTCTACTGCCGTTTCGAATCCTATGTTCAGTTCTGATAATACTTTATTTATTCGTACTCCCATTCTTTCCTAATTTACAATTCTCAACGCTATTATTCGAATTCTGCCTTGAGCACATCGATGACGTGATCGACGGTCTCTTCCTCCAGGTCGGCCTTCTCGATGAGCATCTCGCGCGGAGCGTTCAGCACAGCCTTGGCAGTGTCCAGACCGATAGCCTTGATGGAGTCAATAATCCACTGGTCTATCTCGTCAGAGAACTCGTCCAGATAGATGTCCTCGTCGGCTTCGTTCTCGTTTACCACACGGAAGACGTCGATGGTGTACTCTGTGAGCATAGAGGCCAGCTTGATGTTAAGACCGCCCTTACCGATGGCCAGACTCACCTCCTCGGGCTGCAGGTAGACCTCGGCCTTGTGTTCCTCCGGATTCAGTGTGATGCTGGTCACCTTGGCAGGCGATAGTGCACGCTGTATGAAAAGCTGTGTGTTGCTGGAGTAGTTGATGACGTCAATGTTCTCGTTGCACATCTCGCGTACGATACCATGTACACGGCTACCCTTCACGCCCACACAGGCTCCTACGGGGTCTATGCGGTCGTCGTAGCTTTCTACGGCAATCTTGGCACGCTCGCCGGGCATTCGTGCAATGCGACGGATGGTAATCAGACCGTCCTGTATCTCGGGAACCTCGGCCTCCAGCAGGCGCTCCAGGAACTGGTTGCTGGTGCGTGAGAGGATGATGCGCGGGTTGTTGTTCTCGTTCTGCACCTCCTTGACGATGGCGCGCACCGTCTCGCCCTTATGGTAGTTGTCGGCAGGTATCTGCTCCTGCTTGGGCAGGTGCAGTTCGTTGCCCTCGTCGTCGATGAGCAGCACCTCACGCTTCCACATCTGGTACACCTCGGCAGAGACAATCTGTCCCACCTTATCCTTGTATTTCTGATACAGCGAATCGTGTTCCAGCTCCAGTATCTTCGAAGCCAGCGTCTGGCGAAGGTTCAGGATGGCACGGCGTCCGAATTTGGCGAACTCCACCTCTTCCGACACCTCTTCACCCACCTCGTAGTCGGGCTCTATCTTCTGGGCCTCGCTCAGGGCTATCTCCTTGTTCTCGTCCTGTACCTCGCCATCGGGCACCACAATACGGTTGCGGTGAATCTCGAAGTCGCCCTTGTCGGGGTTCACGATGACGTCGTAGTTCTCGTCAGAGCCGAACAACTTGGCTATTACGTTGCGGAAGCTTTCCTCCAGCACACTCACCAAGGTAGTACGGTCAATGTTCTTGGTCTCCTTAAACTCCTGAAAGGTCTCAATCATTGAGGGGCCTTTCGATTTCTTTGTTGTTGCCATGTATAATAGTTTTTATTTGAATGCTAAAAGATACTTGCACGACTTGATGTCGTCCAGAGCGAAAGTCTTGTCCACGTCCACCATCTGGGGGCGCTTCTTGCCCTCTACTTGCTGTTTCTCCTTGACGGTGACCACGAAGTGCTTCTCATCGTCGGCTATTTCCTTCATGATGCCCTGCACCTTCTGGCCGTTCTTCTGCACTACCTCCACTTCCTTGCCTATGTGGTTACGGTATTGCTGTATAACCTTAAATGGCTGGCCGATGCCGGCAGAGCCTACCTCCAGCTCATAGTCGCCCAGCTCATCGCCCAGCGATTCCTGTAGGTAACGACTCAGGTCGGCACAGTCTTCTATCCATACACCGTCAGCGTGGTCTATCTCTATCACGATACGGTCGTCAGCAGTCATTTCTACGTCAACAAGGTAGTAGTCGCCCTTTTGCAGCCACTCCTCAACAGCTTTTGTCACTACGTTTTTGTCTATCATAAACGATATTTAAATTAAAAAACAAGAATGAGAGACTCGCTGTGGAGTCTCTCATTCCTCTGAACGGCTGCAAAGGTACGAACTTTTTTCGTAACCTGCAAATTTTTAGCCGTTTATTTATTCATGTACATACAAATTCCAGCCCAGATAGGTCTCTATGGCCTCGTTCAGGATGTCCACCACATCGGTGCGGCACATGGCCACGTGGTGCTCGAAACCGTTCTTGCAGATATACTTCATCAGTCTCTGCAGGTTGTCCACCTTCGTCACGGCTATGCAACCGTCCATGCCGTAGGGGTCGTTTGTAATCTCTCCCTTGCCCAGGTATGCCTTGATACAGCCTTTGGGGTCGTCGGTAGAGATGCGGAAGAAGGTGAACGGTCCCTCCGACACCTTGGCATAGACGGCACCGAAGGTCTTCACCTTGCCCAGTGTACGTCCTAATACACCAAGGGGGCCCAACTTCAGGTCGTCGTTGCCCACAAACGACTTGGCATAGTTGCCACAGTGGGTGCAGACGCACTTGTTGCGGTCTTCGGCGAAGTTGTTGTTCCAGTCGAGCAGGGCCGATGCCTTGCCCGAGGCCA
>Ga0247608_10007341_pt1 | contig 11322 bp, 4 predicted proteins | sample 176DNAGHGlowgp2_FD_193490 | JGI IMG/M metagenome (GOLD analysis project Ga0247608, IMG submission 193490) | Sheep rumen microbial communities from Palmerston North, Manawatu-Wanganui, New Zealand - 1766 DNA GHGlow gp2 | ecosystem: Host-associated > Mammals > Digestive system > Stomach > Rumen ... | reverse complement strand
TCGAGCATCCAGGCAATCAGCTGGTTGTTGCCGTCGTTCATAGCCTTCACACGGACTGTTACCTTACCACCGCGGGGGATACCTGCGATCTGTCCTTCACGATCGGTAGCCTGATCAAACTTGTAGTCTACCATCATCACCTCACGAGGTTCAAAATCCTTAACCTCAAGTACTACTGGTGTTACATTCTCTGCCATAATATGTTTCCTTTCTTAATTTTTACTTGTTAAACTTCATTTATCATTTATCATTCATCATTTAGAGCGAAGCTCGCTTACGCCCAATCGTTCTCGTACTTCACGTTGCCGAACTCGATGGCCTTGCAGGTGATCTCGATCTCCTCGAAGTGACCCATCTTGTCCTCCCACTTCTCCTCGAAGTTGATGCAGTAGCCGTTGGTGAACTTGATGCTCTTCATCTCCTTGTTGGTCTTGGTCTCCAAGAACTTGATCTCGCCGTTCTTCGGGAGGCTGCGCTCTGTCATCCAAGCGAGCAGGTCGGGGGTGCCGTCGTTAAGGGCCTTCACGCGGACCTTGATCTTACCGCCGCGGGGGATACCTGCCATCTGTCCTTCTACGTCTGTTGCCTGAGTGAACTCGTAAGTTACCATCAGTACTTCTCTCTCTTTGTAACCGTCAACGGTCATTGAAACTGGAGTCTTTGCCATAATTTGTTTCCTTTCTTTAATTTTAAATTGTTAAACTTATTATTTTTTACTTTTTTACTCTTTTACTCTTTACTGTCGTTCAGAACTTGTTTTGTTCCTTTCGACGATGCAAGGACAGTGCAAACCGAAGGCAGAAAGCTCGCTTTATGCTGAGGTGCAGCCTGTTCTCGCCGTTGAATCTTGAATTCGACGGCAAAGTTACGACGGAAAATGGCTGATTCCAAGTTTTTTCTTCAAATTCTCTTGTGAAGCATGCGACACACGCCTTCTATTGCGACAAAGGCAGGAAATGCCCGCAAAATCTGTCGCAAAAGTCGGGAAAAAGACAGAAAAGAAAACAATTAATCCCCACCGATTGGCAGGGATTAATGTGTTGGGTAGGAGTATTCTTTAAACTAAGTGTTCAATGAGATCGGCACGATCGCCGGGGAGCATGTCGATGACAGGAATCTCGACCATGGTGTAGCAGCCTGGCTGCAAGCGCATAGAGGCACGGGCTACATTAACCAACACCTGACCAGTGAGGGCAGGGTTGTTGATGCTCATGTTAAACTCCAGACGCTGGTTCTGGGTCTTTCCGCTGACACCCTTGCGCACGAGGTTCACACCGTGACCCATGTCACGCACATCATCGACGCTGGCTACTTGGAACACGTGGGTCTCGTCGTTGGCGAAGTAAGGGTCTGCCTTGATGGCGGCAGTCACCTCGTCGAGCTTGGCACCCTCTTCGAGTTCAACGTACACCATACGGCGATGGATGCCTTCGCCGAGGGGGATGGTCATCGAGAGCGCGTTCTTTACGCCAGCCTTCGAGCGCACGCAGACGCTGTGGCCCATCGACATGCCTGGGCCGAAGTTGGTATAGCTGAGGCCCTTGGGGGCGAGGCTCTGCATGAGAGTGCGTACGATAGAGTCAGACCCCGGATCCCAACCAGCAGCGATAACGCTGACGGTATTGGTCTCCTGGTTGAGTTTCATCAGACGCTCACGGTAGCCACGGATGTTGGTATGGATGTCGAACGAGTCGACGGTGTTGATGCCCAGGGGGAGAATCTGGTTGGCATACTCCTCGCACGAGCGGGTGGGGGTGGCAAGGATGGCCACGTCGACATCCTTCAGTTCGCGGATGTCCTTCACGACGTCATACTGTGCAAGTTCTGCGGGCTTGTCGGCTGCACCGTTGCGGCGCACGATGCCTGCTACTTCAAAGTCGGGGGCTGTCTCCAGGGCCTGGAGCGCATACTGTCCAATGTTGCCGTAACCTACGACGGCTGCTCTGATTTTCTTCATAATCCTTATGTCTTTTGTTGGTTATTTCCTGAATTCGGTTGCAAAAGTACTGTTTTTTTCTGAATTGCGTGACATTTTGGCGGAAAAATCGCTAATTATTTTACGATTTACAAGAAAAAGGCCTCCCGTAGTGGGGAGGCCGGTGATAGTTGTCAGGTTATCCTGTGCTGTTATTCAGGGATATAGAACCATTCTCTTGGTACGCACTGGCGCTCGCGCATCCATTTCTTCTCAGGATCAAAGGCGATGATCATCGGAGCCTCGCCCGCCCTCGGGAAGGCAATCTCATAGTAGGAACCGTCTTTCTCCTGTACCACGATGGATACGTTGTTCTTCTCCGGGCTCCAGCCGCTGACGGTCTTGGAGATGTTCACATCGACATCAAGCTGCCCCTCCATATCGCCGAATGACGTGTTGCCGACCTTGAGTGTGAAAGGAAGTGTGCCGCCGAGGTGGACGATGGTGGCCTTCTGGGTCTTGGTCGTCTTGGTAATGATGTCGGTGAGCAGTTCGGTCTTATTGCCGTCAGCATCTGTCTTATAGGTCCTGTGGTGAGTCTCTACAGTATTCTCCACCACATCGACCACGATATCGTTGAAGTCGAAGTCGTCGGTAGCGCCCAGGTCTTCAATCATATATCGCTTGGCGATACTTGTCGGCACGGTATATTTGTCATCCACGATTTTCTCTGTGGGAGGCGTGTCTGGATTGCCGACGACAACCAGGGTCAGGTCGTTGTAGTCGAAGTCGTAGTCATACTGGTCTTCGATGCCGATATACTGGACGACGGAGTTATCGTTGATAGGTATGCCTTCAGGCCGTGCCTCAGCGTTGATGACGATGGCACTGCCGGTAACGGTGCTGGCCATGGGTGCTGATCCGTTGTTCACCTTGTCGAGATAGACCTCAACGGGGGTGCCTGTGGGCGCGCTGATATGTACGCCGTTCATCTGTGCCCGTTGGCTTACGGTGACGGTCCCGTCCTCGTTTACTTTCGAGGATAATGCCATGCCGTTGAGGAATGGCATGCTTGCATTTCCCCAGCTCTTCTTATAGACCATCACAGGCTCTGCATCGCCGACTCTCACCCAGAGTTCGTGCCTCCATGCGCCCTGGCAGCTGATGGGGTAGATGTAGAAGTCGTTGGATGGGGCCACGAGGATGGCTGATTCACCTTTGTGCTTTTTCTGGTCGGGCAACTTCAGTGGGACGTCGTTATAGACACCGAGGTTTTTGGTGACGGTATTGACAACCTTCTTGTTCTCGTCTACGCTCTCGACGAAGCCGAAGTCGAGGCCATCGACGATCTCGATCAGGATGTCCTCACCAGCACGGGTGCCGAGTTTGACGCCCGACGTGAAGTCCCACGTCTGATTCGGGGCAATCTGGCCATACCTCTTCTCGAAATTGGCGGCATAGGCAGCGCGCTGGTTCTGCTCAACCATTTTCTCGTCATACACATCCTTTGATGCACATCCTGACAGCAGCATCACCACTGCTGCCATCCCAAATCCTAATAGGCCAATCTTCTTCATAATGCTATTAATTGAATTGATATTCGTTGTTGTGGGTGCAAAGGTATATAAAGTATAGTATATGGGCTTTATGATATGTAACAAATAGTTTGCTATATGTAAAGCGGCTGCCAATAAGCGTGATTTTAACACTAATTCATGGCTTTATTTGGGCAAAAATGCCCCTTGCGTATGCCCGCATACAATAAAAAAGGAAAAACTGCGTTTTATTGTTTGGTTAATATTAACAGATTATGATAGAATACATCAAGGGAGAACTGACGGAGCTGACTCCGGCACTGGCGACAGTCGAGGCTGCAGGCATCGGTTATGGGCTGAACATCTCGCTGAACACGTTCAGCGCCATTCAGTCGAAGAAAGAGGTGAAACTCTATGTGTATGAGGCCATTAGGGAGGATGCCCATGTGCTCTTTGGTTTCGTAAACAAGAAAGAGCGTGAGATGTTCCTGCTTTTGATAACTGTGAACGGGGTAGGGGCAAACACGGCTCGGATGATGTTGTCGGGCATGAGTGTGCCTGAGCTCTGCAATGCCATCTCTACAGGTAATGCAAGGCTGATACAGAATGTGAAGGGCATTGGTAAGATGACCGCACAGCGTATCATCGTGGATTTACGCGAGAAGATTGTGTCGTTAGGTATCGCCGAGGAGATACCGAGTGGTGGACAGATCGTGGCGCCAGTGAATAATCAGGTGAAGGACGAGGCTGTGTCGGCCCTGACGATGTTGGGCTTTGCTCCGGCACCTTCACAGAAGGTGGTGCTTCAGATTCTTCAGGATCAGCCTGATGCTCCTGTGGAAACAGTGGTAAAGCTGGCTCTTAAGATGATCAAGTAACATTTGGGACTGGGGGTGGCCTGAACAAGTGAAGAGGTTTCCTGGGATAATTATGGCCTTGTTGTTCGCATGCGCGTGTGCGCAAGCGCAACAAGATTCGCTGAGGGCACGTTGGCGCATTCAGCCCACGGCTCCCATCTTGGTGAATGACCTCGACTCGAGTGCCCTCGACCTGCGGATGCCAGATAATATCCGTCAGACGGTGGAGTACGATGATTCGGCCAATGTGTATTACATAGGCTCGAAGCTGGGCGACTCTTACCTGAATGCCCCCATTCTGATGACTCCCAAGGAGTATCAGAAGTGGACGGAACAGCGGGCGATGAGGCGATTCTTCAGGAAGAAGGACACGGAAAACGTGAAAAACGACGGAAAAAGTAAGTTTGACTTTATGGATATGCACTTCGACCTGGGACCAGCAGAGAAGATCTTCGGTCCCGGTGGTGTACGTATCAAAACCCAGGGAACGGCAGAGCTGAAAGTGGGTGCGAACATCAAGAAGATCGATAACCCCTCACTGCCTGTGCGAAACAGGAAAACCACAGCCTTTGACTTCGACGAGAAGATCAACCTGAACGTGAACGGTAAGGTGGGCGATAAGTTAAACATGAACTTGAACTACAATACCGACGCCACCTTCGACTTCGATACACAGAACCTGAAACTGAAATACGAGGGCAAGGAAGACGAGATCATCAAACTCGTTGAAGCGGGAAACGTGACGTTCCCCTCGAACAACTCGCTCGTCAAGGGCGCCAGCAGCCTCTTTGGTCTCAGAACCGACATGCAGTTCGGCAGGCTTAAACTCCAGACAGTGCTCTCGCAGAAGAAGTCGTCGACTAAAACCGTCTCCTCGAAGGGTGGCACACAGACCACCGCATTTGAGTTCGACGTGGCCGACTACGAGGAAAACCGCCACTTCTTCCTCTCCCATTATTTCCGTGACCATTACGATCAGGCCATGTCGACTCTGCCGAACCTGACCACTGGCATCGAGATTCGCCGTGTGGAGATCTGGGTGACCAATAAGACCGCTACGACCTCGAATACCCGAAACATCATCGCCCTGACCGACCTGGGTGAGAACGCAACCATCAGCAATCCCATCTGGGGTGCCACGGGACAGGCTGTGCCTGGCAATGGCGCCAATGATGAGTATGGCAGGCTGACCACTTCGTATGCCGAGGCCCGCGATATCGATAAGACAACCAGTGTGCTGGGAACCATCAAAGACTTTGAGGACGGTAAGGACTATGAGAAGCTGGCGAGTGCCAGACTGCTGACATCGACGGAGTATACCGTGAACAAGGCCTTGGGCTATGTGTCGCTTCGGACGGGTCTGCAGACCGATCAAGTGTTGGCTGTAGCCTATGAGTTTACGGCAGGTGGCGTGACCTATCAGGTGGGTGAGTTTGCTGCCGACCTGACCGACACCAAGAGCGCCCTCTTCGTGAAGTCGCTGAAGAACACGTCGAACAATCCCACGCAGGGTAACTGGAAGCTGATGATGAAGAACGTGTACTACCTTGCCTCGACGGTGGAGAAGACAAAGTTCCGTCTTGACATCAAATACCAGAGCGATACGGCTGGCGTCTATCTGACCTATATCCCTGACCAGCGGGTCAAAAACCGTACGTTGCTGAAACTATTGGGCTGCGACCGTCTGGATGACAATGAGAAACCCCATCCCAACGGCTATTTCGACTATGTGAAGGGCTACACCGTGAGCGACGGTCGTGTGTTTCTTCCCTCGGCAGAGCCCTTCGGTGGTTATCTGAGGAAACAACTGTTGAATAATGGCATCCCAGAGTCGGAGGCCGAGAAATACGTCTTCTCCGAACTATACGATTCGACCAAGACGGTGGCGAGACTCATCGCCGAGAAAGACAAATACCTGCTTGTGGGCCAATATAAGGGAACGTCGGCCAATGTGATTTCGTTGGGAGCCTACAATGTGCCACAGGGGTCTGTGGAGGTGACGGCGGGTGGTATGAAACTGACCGAGGGCTCTGACTATACTGTAGACTATTCGGCCGGTGAGGTGACCATCCTCAACCAGAGCATCATCGATGCCGGGACCAACGTGAGTGTGTCGCTGGAGTCGAACACGCAATACAGTATGCAGCGAAAGACGATGGTGGGCGTGAACTGGGAGTACGACTTCTCGAAAAGCTTCCAGATTGGCGGTACGCTGATGCACCTCCACGAGCAGGCCCTCACCTCGAAGGTGACGATGGGTTCGGAGCCGTTGAGCAACACACTCTGGGGCTTGAGCGTAAACTGGAAACAGGAGAGTCAATGGCTCACTTCGATGCTCAACAAGATACCCTTCCTCCACGTGAAGGAGCCGAGCCGCATTTCCTTTACTGGAGAATTTGCCCAGTTGATAGGCGGTACGGCAGGTGGCACTCAGGACAATGCCTCGTATATCGACGATTTCGAAGATACGAAGACCTACCTCAGTGTGAAGGAGCCGAAGCAGTGGACCCTCTCGAGTGTACCCACGATGTTCCCTGAGAGTAGCGATAAGACGAGCATAGGCAGTGGCACGAACCGAGCCTTGCTGGCCTGGTATTGCATTGACCCTATTCTCACCAGCCGTAACTCCACGCTCACACCCTCGCACATCAAGAGCGACCTCGAACAGTTGTCGAATCACTATGTGCGTGAGGTCTATGTGAAAGAGCTCTATCCCAACCGCGGCCAGACCACCTATAATGGTGCTACGGCTCCTCTCGACGTGCTCAACCTTGCCTACTATCCCGAGGAACGCGGACCCTATAACCTGACTCGTGACATTGCTCCTGACGGAAAGCTGCAACAGCCCGAGACGAAGTGGGGTGGTATGATGCGACGTCTCGACACCAATGACTTTGAACAGGCCAACATCGAGTATATCGAGTTCTGGCTGCTTGATCCCTTCATCTACACCCGTCAGGAAGGTACGGCCAGTGAGTATAGTGGCGACCTCTACTTCAACCTTGGCGAGGTGTCGGAGGACATCCTCCACGATGGTAAGAAATTCTATGAGAGTGGCATGCCCGTCGACGGGAGCGAGTCGTTTACCACAACCCAGTGGGGTAAGATTCCCGTGCAGACCACCCAGACCTATGCCTTTGCCACCACCTCGGGTTCTCGCCGGTTGCAGGATGTGGGATTCAATGGCCTGAATGATGAGGAAGAACAGGCATATGGCGCCTATCGTGACTGGCTCAACGCCGTGAGTGGGCTTATTGTCAACGACAGCATCCGCCAGGCCTGGCAGAACGACCCAGCCGGTGACGACTACCACTACTTCCGTGGCCGTGACTTCGACGAAGAGCGGAAAAGTATCCTCGACCGCTATAAGCGCATCAACAACCCTCAGGGTAACTCGCCCGATACAGACCAGCAGACGGAATCCTACGATACCAGCTATAAGAGCGGCCCCGATGTGGAAGACATTAACCAGGACTATACCCTCAACGAGTATGAACGTTACTACCAGTACCATGTGCGTATCTCGCCCGAGGTTTTCGATGCCTACCGTAACGGGACACCACCTGCCGACTGTTTCATTACCGACATGCGTACCAGCAGCGTGAAACTGCGTAATGGTGAGACCGAGGATGTCAACTGGTATCAGTTCCGTATTCCCCTGACAGAGTATGAGGGGAAGGAGGGAAGCATCAACGACTTTACCAGCATCCGATTCATGCGTATGTTCCTGACGGGCTTCCAGAAACCCATCGTGTTGCGCTTCGGGTCGCTCGACCTGGTACGTGGCGAATGGCGACTCTACAAGCAAAGCCTGGGTACCTCAGTGGGCGAGGGGGGCGTGATGGAGGTAAGCGCCGTCAACATCGAGGAGAATAATGACAAGACGCCCGTGAACTACGTGTTGCCACCGGGCATCAGTCGGGCCACCGACCCTTCACAGCCCCAGCTCGTGGAGAACAACGAACAGGCCCTGAACATGGTAGTGAAGGATCTGCAGCAGCAGGAGTCGAAGGCCGTCTATCGTAACATGAACATGGACCTCCGCCAATACAAACACATGCAGATGTTTGTACATGCCAACCACCTTGTTCCCGATGCCACTGGTCTGAAAGACGGACAGCTGGCTGTCTTCATCCGTCTGGGTAGCGACTATAAGAACAACTACTACGAATATATGATCCCGCTGGAACTGACGCCTGACCGTAGTGACTACAGCAAATACGCCACTGCAGACAGGAAGATGGTGTGGCCGGAATCCAACATGCTGTATGTCAACCTCAACGTCTTTACCCGTGTAAAGAAAGCGCGTAATCAGGCCAAGGCCTCGGGCATCGCCTCGTATACGCAGCTCTTCTCCTCTTCCGATCCGGATGTTCCGACCAACACAGTGAGCGTGATGGGTAACCCCACGCTGGGCGAGGTGAAGGTGATGATGATAGGTGTGCGTAACATCTCCAACGAGGTAAAGTCGGGAGAGGTTTGGGTCAACGAGCTGCGACTGCTTGACACCAACAATGACGGTGGATGGGCTGCTTCGGGAACGATGAACGTACAGCTCTCCGACTTCGGTATGGTGAACCTTAGGGGCCGTTATGTCAGCGACGGCTTCGGTGGCCTCGAAGAGGGCGTCATGCAACGCTCTACCGACACACAGAAGGAATACTCCGTCACCACCTCGCTCGAACTAGGCAAGTTCTTCCCTGACAAGGCGAAGGTGAGCATCCCGCTCTACTACTCCGTGACGAAGGAAGAGACACGCCCCCGTTATAATCCCCTCGACTCCGACATGCGCCTGAGCGATGCCCTCGATGCCGCTGCCGACCGCCATGAGCGTGACAGTATAGAGTCGATAGCTGTCACGAAGACAAAGAACACCAACTTCTCGCTATCCAACGTGCGCTGGGGCTTGAAGACCAAGCGCCATCCCATGCCCTACGATCCGGCCAACTTCTCGTTCTCCTACAGTCACTCCCATCGCAATACCGAAGGCGAGACCACCGTCTACGACCGTGAGGACCAGTGGCGCGGAGCCTTCAACTATAGCTACTCGCCCGTATATAAAACGTGGGAGCCCTTCAAACGGCTCAAGGGAAAGTCGAAGTGGCTCAACTTCCCCAAGTCGCTGGGCTTCAACTATCTGCCACAAAGCATTGCCTTCAACAGTGAGATGACGCGCCACTACCGTGAACTCCAAGAGCGCGACTTGGATAACCTGGAGAGTCAGAAGTTGCCACTCGTCTTCTCCGAACAGTTCCTCTGGAACCGTGACTTCTCCCTCAGGTGGGACTTCACCAAGAATCTGCACTTCAACTTCCAGAGTGCCACCCGTGCCGAGATCGAGGAGCCCTATACGCCCATCAACAAAGACCTCTACCCCGACCGCTATAGCGCATGGAAAGACTCAGTGAAGCAGAGCATCCGCAACCTCGGCACCCCGCTCGATTACCAGCAGCAGGTCACCGCCTCGTATCAGTTGCCGCTGAACAAATTGCCCATCCTCGACTGGGTCAATGCCGATGCCTCATATAATGCCCACTACGGTTGGGTGCGCGGTACCCAGCTCGACGACGGCACCAGCCTCGGCAATACCGTCAGCAGCAACCGTAGCCTGAACATCAACGGCTCCTTCAATCTGGAGACGCTCTATAACCACTCGCCCTTCCTCAAGAAGGTTAACGAGCGTTTCCGCAAGGCACCCACCAGAAGTCAGCCGAAGCCTAAAGGCAAGGCGAAACCCCAGAATCCCGAGGAGAAGATTCTGCCCAAGAACAAGAACGCCTACCAGCGGGAGGTCACCCTCAGGCTCGACAGCACCATCACCGTAGCCCACAATAAAGGCTCCAAGCGGCTCATCGTCTCTGCCCGTACCAAGGATGGTAAACCCTACGACCTGAGGTACAAAGTGATTGATCCCAATAAGATCCTCATCAAGAACCGCGACACCGTACAGCTGAAGCTCAGCATCACCGCCAAGCCCTCTGTCGAGAAAGAGTGGTGGTATGAGCCAGCCCAGAGTGTAGCCCGTGTGCTGATGATGGTGCGCAGTGTCAATATCAGTTTCCGTTCGCAGTACACCATGCACCTGCCCGGCTTCCTGCCTAACGTCGGCGATATGTTCGGCCAGCGTACGGGTGGTGTCATGGCACCAGGTCTCGACTTCGCCTTCGGCGTGATGGGCGACGGCTATATCGACAAGGCGATGGACAACCACTGGCTGCTGATGAACGACAGTGTGGCCACGGCGGCTACCATCAACAACAATAAGGACCTACAGATAAGGGCGGTGCTCGAACCGATACGCGATTTGAAGATCGATCTCAACGCCTCGCGTACCGACAACCGTTCGCAGAGCATCCAGTATATGTATGAGGGCAGGCCCACCACCTACAGCGGTTCGTTTAATATGACCACCATCTCCCTGCGAGGTGCCCTCGCCGGTATGGGCAATGCCAACAACGGCTACCGCTCGTCGGCCTTCGAACACTTCCTCAGTGTGTTACCCTCGTTCCAGGAACGTGTCGGCAATCCCTATTCAGCCGAAGCCCTTGTGCCAGCCTTCCTCTCTGCCTATACCACGGGAGCCGGAAAGTCGCTCGCCATCTTTCCTGCCATCACCCGTATGCTGCCCAACTGGAGCATCCGCTATAGCGGACTCTCGCGCCTGCCTGGCATCTCCGATTACCTGAAAAGCCTGAACCTCAACCATGCCTATAAGAGCATCTACAGCGTGGGCAGCTACACCCTGCCCAGCATCCCCACCGTCAGTATCAACGAGTCGTTCTCGCCCTTGCTCGGTGTCGATGCCACCTTCCAGAACAACCTTACCGCGAAGGTGGAATACCGCACCACCCGCACCATCAACCTCTCGATGACCAGCATCCAGCTCAATGAGGCCCTGAGTCGTGATTGGGTGGTAGGATTGGGTTACAAGATTCAGGACTTCAACCTTTTTGGCGCCAAGGGAAACCGCGTCGTGAAGAAAGCCCAGAATCCCAGGTCGAAGGCTGCACAGAAG